>Ga0233439_10003559_pt1 | contig 15952 bp, 9 predicted proteins | sample SI_123_September_6_FD_182713 | JGI IMG/M metagenome (GOLD analysis project Ga0233439, IMG submission 182713) | Seawater microbial communities from Saanich Inlet, British Columbia, Canada - SI_123_September2016_100_MG | ecosystem: Environmental > Aquatic > Marine > Inlet | place: Canada: British... | reverse complement strand
AGTACCGCACATGGGATGGAACAATCTTGAAATAAAAAAACCTGGAAAAATCCTTGAAGGTGTGGAAGATGGTTCATGGGCTTATTTTGTTCATTCGTATAGAGTAAAACCTAATTCTAATGATATTATAACTGCTGAATCTGATTATGGAATTAAAGTTCCTGCTGTAGTGGAACAAGATAATTTCTATGGTACTCAATTTCATCCTGAAAAATCAAGTACTGTAGGAAAAATAATGTTAGAAAATTTCCTTAGAGAGTGTAAAAAATGAAAATCATTCCTGCAATTGATCTTATGGATGGTAAAGTTGTTAGATTGTACAAAGGAGATCCTGACCAAAAGACTGTGTATAGCGGCAATCCTATAGAAATTGCAAAAAAATGGGAATCTGCAGGTGCAGATATTTTACATTTAGTTGATTTAGATGCAACTCTTGGGATTGGGTCCAATCTTGATATGATTAAAAAAATTCTTGAATCTGTTTCAATTCCAGTTGAAGTTGCTGGTGGATTACGAGACAAATCATTAGTTTTAGAAATGGCAAAATTGTCAGAACGAATTGTTTTGGGAACTTTGGCATTCAAAAATAAATCTCTACTGAAATCACTATTATCTGAATTAGGAGCAGAAAAAATTGTAATTTCAGTTGATCATAAAGATGGTGAAATTGTAATTAATGGTTGGCAAAAAGACACTGGAATTAAATTAATTCCTGCAATTAATGAATTTATTGAAATGGGTTTTACTGAATTTTTACTAACAAATGTTAGTCGTGATGGAACTATGGAGGGCCCAGATTTAGAATTTTTAGAACAAGCATGTAATTTGCCTAAAATAAATATCATTGCAAGTGGAGGGATTTCTAATCTTGATGATGTTAAAGATGTAAATGAAAAAAATGTATTTGGAGTAATCCTTGGTAAGGCATTGTATGAGAAAAAAATTTCAATTGAAGAGGTGAAAAAATTATTATGACATTAACTAAACGAATTATCCCATGTTTGGATGTAAAAAATGGAAGAGTGGTAAAGGGATTAAACTTTGAATCAATTAAAGATGCTGGAGATCCTGTAGAGCTAGCAAAAAAATATAGCAATGAAGGGGCAGATGAATTAGTTTTTTTAGACATTACTGCATCAGATGAACGGAGAAAAACTCTCAAAGATTTGGTACGAAAAGTTGCATCAGTAATTGATATCCCATTTACTGTTGGTGGTGGAGTAAAATCGTTAGAAGATGCTAGAAATATTTTACTAAATGGAGCAGATAAAGTTGGAATTAACACTGGAGCAATAAAAAATCCTAAAGTTATTACAGAATTAATGGAATTATTTGGGCGTCAATGTGTTGTAATAGCTGTTGATGCAAAAAGAAATTACAACATTGATGACTCAAAAAATGTTTTTACTGAAAATGATAAACAATTTTGGTTTGAAGTTTTCATTTATGGTGGGAAAGAAGGTACTGGTAAAGATGTTATTCAATGGGTTAAAGAAGCTGAAAAATTAGGAGCTGGTGAGATTCTTCTTACAAGTATTGATAAAGATGGAACCAAAGATGGATATGATATTTTACTGACTAAAAATGTCGTTAATTCAGTATCTATTCCTGTTATTGCTTCTGGAGGTTGTGGAAAACCTGATGATATGATTAACGTTTTCAAGGAATCAAATGTAGATGCTGCACTAGCTGCTTCAATATTTCATTATGAAACTCATGGAGTAAATGGCGTAAAATCCTATTTGAAAGATAGAGATATTCCTGTAAGATTATAATAGCTATTTTTTGTATTTGTAATTATGAAAAAAACTATTGATGAAATAGATTTTGAGAAAAGTGGTGGTCTTGTGCCTGTAATAGTTCAAGATGCAAATACAAAAAATGTTTTGACTTTAGCTTATACAAATAAAGAATCTTTAGAACTTGCCAAAAAAACTGGGAATTCTTGGTTTTGGAGTCGTTCAAGAAATAAACTTTGGATGAAAGGAGAAGAATCTGGCAACACTCAAAAAATAAAAGAAATTTTAGTTGATTGTGATTCTGATGCAATAATCTATCTTGTAGAACCTTCTGGTCCTGCATGTCATACTGGTGAAAATGTTTGTTTTCATAATTCTTTAGAAAAATAAATTAACATACAGGTTCAAACGAACTTTTTTCGCCAGGTAGTATTTGTTCTGTCATTTTAAATTCTAAATTGGGATAATCTGTTCCTCTAAACACAACTCTCCAATTTCCAATAAAATCATCTACAGTACAATATCCCTTTGTTTTTGAAAGTTGTGGTTCTAAATAATAATTATATGCTGTATTATCTGAACCGTCAAATGGAATAGTAAAATACACTGAATAATGTGTACTGTTTAATGGTCTTAGAAATACAGTTTCACCTTTTTCATTAAATTCCAATCCTGACGTTCTTAGAAAAATTTTCTCACCTAAAACATATTCACTACGATCAATTTGAAATGGCCCTGAAGTGATCCATTCTCTGTCTTTTGGTGAATATTCGTTTTCTAAATTCACTTTTTCTATTTCATCTAACTTTTCTTGAACTTCTGGAGTAATTTCATCTGTTGGTAGCAATTCTTTATTTAATGCATTTTCAACTTCCATTGTTTCTGATTCTTGGTTGGTTATTGCAAAGATTCCAACTATCACTATGATTGCACTGATAACTATTGGAATTGCAATTTTATTATTCATGAGAATACACTTTCAAAAATATCTAAAAACCTTCCTCATAATCCATTATTTCAAAAATTTGATTTTTTAACATTCTACAATTCTGTTTTCCTATTTTTCCCCGTATGAATGATATGTATCACTATATTTTTAATCCTTTAAATTAAGTATTACTTAACTTGATATTAGGATTTTTTATCTATATTCTCAAAGGAGATATTGATCTTGACTAGAACCTCACTACAATGCAGAGAATGTAAAAAAGAATATGACACTGCTTTCAAGTACATTTGTGACGACTGTTTTGGACCACTTGATGTAAAATATAATTTTCCTACAATTACAAAAGATACATTTGCAAATCGTGAATCTACCTATTGGCGATATTTTGAATTATTACCAATAGAAGAAAAATCAAACATTGTAAGTATTGGAGCTGGAATGACTCCTCTTATCAAAGCTGATAACCTTGGGAAAAAATTAGGACTAAACAATCTTTACATAAAAAACGATTCAGTAAATCCAACATTTTCATTCAAAGATAGACCTGCTGGAGTTGCAATATCTAAAGCTAAAGAATTTGGTTTGACCGCAGTTGGATGTGCATCTACTGGTAACTTAGCATCTGCAACTGCAGCACATGCAGCTAAAGCTGGATTACCATGTCATGTATTTGCACCAAGTAATATTGAGATGGCAAAAATTACACAAGCACTATCTTATGGCGCAAATTACATTGCAGTTGATGGAACCTACGATGATGCAAATACAATAGCTGCACAAATTGGTGACAGTAAAGGTATTGGTATAGTAAATATTAACATGCGTTCACACTATGTAGAAGGCTCTAAAACATTTTCATTTGAAGTTGCAGAGCAACTTGATTGGCAAGTACCTGATCAACTTATAGTTCCAGTAGGGAGTGGTGCAATGCTTAATGCTATTTGTAAAGGATTTGAAGAATTACAAACTGTCTCACTACTTGATGATGTTTCAAATATGCATATGATTGCAGCACAACCACATGGATGTGCTCCAATAGTTGATGCATTTAAGAAAAATAACAAAGAAGTAATTCCAGTTGAACATCCTGACACTGTTGCAAAGAGTTTAGCAATAGGTGATCCTGGTGATGGTAGATATGTTTTGAAACGATTACAACAGTATAATGGGTTTGCAGAAGAATGCAATAACAAAGAAATCCTTGATGCAATTTTACTTCTTGCACAAACTGAAGGAATATTCACAGAACCTGCAGGCGGAGTTTCTATATCTGTTCTTCAAAAGATGGTTGAACAAGGAAAAATTGATAGAAATGACAAAGTAGTATGCTATGTTACTGGTAATGGTCTAAAGGCAACTGAATCAATCATGGAAGTTTTACAAAAACCAACTGTAATGAAGGCAGATGTAAACGAAATATCGGCGGTAGTAAACTAATGGCAAATATCACATTTACAATTCCATCTGTACTAAATCAGAGTGGTGGTGAGAAGAAGACTGAGATCTCATCTGATTCTCTAACTGATGCATTTGCAAAAATTTCAGAAATCATGGGCGATGATTTTAAGCGTAGAGTTTTGGAAGGTGATGGAACCCCACGCTCATTGATAAACATCTACATCAATGGAAAGAATGCAAAATTTTCTAGCGGTATGGAAACTGCTCTAAATGATGGTGATGAAGTTTACATATTGCCTGCAGTTGCTGGCGGTTCTGAAGAGTTATCTCCAAAAGAACTTGATAAATATTCAAGACAAGTAATGCTTGAAGAAATTGGATATGGCGGACAATTAAAATTAAAAAATGCCAAAGTTTGTGTTGTTGGAACTGGTGGTTTAGGACATCCAATTATTTCTAGATTAGCTACAATGGGTGTTGGAACTTTACGTATTGTTGATAGAGATGTAATTGAATTATCAAACTTACATAGACAAATGATGTTTGATGAAGATGATGTCGGTCAAGTTAAAGTTGAAGTTGCTGCAAAAAAATTACAGAAATTAAATCCTGATTGTAAAATTGAAGCTCTAGCTGTATCTGTAAATGATTATACTGCATTAGAAGTTGTTGAAGGTTGTGATGTTGTAATTGATGCACTTGATAGTGTTAATGCAAGATATGCATTAAACAAAGCTTGTATAAATTATAGAATTCCATTTGTTACAGGAGCTGCAGTTGGAACATCTGGACAAGTTTTTACTGTTTTACCAAAAAAATCTGCATGTTATTATTGCATGTTTCCATCACTTGATGAAGATTCAATGCCGACATGTAGTATTGAAGGAGTTCATCCACCAATACTTTCTATTGTTGGTGCAATTGAAGTTGCAGAAGCTGTTAAAATAATTACTGGAAAAACACCCAATCTTTCTGAAAGAATTTTACATATTGATTTAGAAAATTTAGACTTTAACAGTACTAGAACATTCAGAGCTGATGAATGTCCAATATGTGGAACAGGAAAACTTGAAGTTGTACAAAGAGAGGAATTAATTTTAGAAGAATTATGTGGACGTAATCGTGGAAAGCGAACTTATTCTATTACACCTACACAAACATTTGATCTTGATGTTAATGGCGTTACTGCAATTGGAAAAGAAAAAGGATTCACAATTGATAATCAGGGCGACTTGGGATTATCTTTGAGAACAAATGATCTTTCTGTTAGTTTTATGAAAAAAGGATCAGCAGTTGTTGTAGGACCAAAAGATGAATCTGATGCTATATCATTATACAAAACTCTACTGGGACAAGAGATCAAGGCATAAAGTAGGCTACACAAATTTCATAAATCATACATAAAACATATAAAATTTAAGGATCATTTCTTATTTCATAAGATAAACTGTATTTATTATGATCAAACCATATAGAAATTAGATTAAATTTAGATATTTGCTAAAATAATTACAAAAAAACCGATAATTGTGGACAATTCGTCCATTAGCCTTTTATACTAATTTTTAAGAAAATTATCAATAACATGAATAACGAAATAGGACGTAAAATAACTAGTCTTACATTAATGACAATTATGTTAGCCGGTGGTTTAACATTTGCAGTTCCAGGAATGGAACCAGCATTTGCAGCCAACGCTAACCTATTTGTTTCCGCAGAAAACTCACAGTTTGACAATTACATGTCAGGACCTCAAGTAATTGAGGTAGTCGTAATTGATAGTGATATCAATGATACAGATGAGGCAAAAGGTGAACCAGACGTCACCGTAAACGGTAAGATCCTGAGAATGGCTCAAGCCGTAGACGGTAACTGGTATGGTTACTTTGCAGATAGAGATATGGCATCTATTGCTGACTCTACTGCAGCCGCTAGTGGATTATCCAAAAGCGGTCTAGACTTTGGTGACTTATGTGAAGCAGCAGACGGAGTCGCAGCAGCAGGTATTGATCTATCTGATACTGTAGGTTTCGCATCTGGTAACGTAACTGGTGGAGTCAATGGAACATCTTCGGGTGGAGCCATTGGTACTACTGCTTGCGCAGCAGACGCAGCAAGCATAACTAACAACATGAACGTTGTTAGAGAAGCTAAAGATCTAAATGGAAACGATGCAGCAAACTCATCAATTGAGCAAGTCGGTCAAATCGGCTTAACTCGAAATGGTGCTGCATGGCCTGTTGTACAACTCTATGTTTTAAGCCCAGGTGGTAATGTTGATGTACAGTATAACAAAGGTGGTGGTGCTCAAGCAGTACAACTTACTTTTGATACTGTAGATCAATTCGCCGGTGCAACTTTAGATAGAGCTGTATATCCTCAAGGATCAGAAATTCACGCAACAATTACAGACTTATGGTTAAACATTGACCCAACTGATGAAGACTCTTGGACATTTGGTACAAACGGTAACAACGCTACAAGTGTTGGTGCTCACTACCAAGTATTCGATGAAAACGGTGCATCCGGTGGTACTCCAATTAACATAGATTCTTCAGCTGCTTCACTAATGTGTGAAGACAATTGTAGAATGATTGTTAATGCAAACGTACAAAGCTCAACAGCTTCCGTACTCACCTTAGCAGATAACGACGATTCTATCCTAGCTAACCTTAATGGTACCAGTTCTACTGCCTCACCAAATAATGCAACAAACTTTGGTGTAGCAGCAGCAACTGCTCAGCTAGGTGAAGGATCCGTTCCTGTAACAATCACCGAACAAGGTCCAAACAGTGGTGTCTTTGGTACATACGATGAATCTGATTCATCAGTACTAAAAATAACAACAGACGCAAAGAGGGGAACCTCAGCATCTATTAGTTATAATGAAACACCAGCAACTGTTCTTGTGGGATTCGACTTTGCAAGTATTGACATCGAAACAGTTGATGATGAATGGAGCTCTGGTGAAGAGATTCCAGTAATCATCGTTGACGGTGATCAAAACAAAAACAGCAGAGCCGATGAAGACTTAGATTTAGACAATACAGATGTAACTATCATTCCAACATTAAGTACAGGTGATCCTTTCACTATTGGTGAAGGAACAAGTACTCCAACAATTAACATCTTTAATGGTTCTACAGAAAGACTTGGTCTTCCTGCAGCATCAGTAGGGACTTTAGCCGTTGGTACTACTTTCACATGGAACATAACTGGATTTACACCGGCATTAAACAGTCAAAACACTACTTCAACAGCAGCAGTAGATGCTTTCAGTCAAAGAGCAATTCTTTCACAGACAGCAAATACAACTGCCCAAGTAAGTAATGTTATTGTAGACCTCGGCACAACAATGTCAGAACTACAAGAGACAATTAGTGTAAACGGAACATCAAATGATGGTGTTGCATTTAACTTCTTTAACTATAATGTAGAATCCTTTGGTGCCAATTCAACTGGTGTAAGTATATTCTTACTCAACCAGACTGGTGCAATTCTAACTTCTACAGGATATACTCCAGAAGGAAATTCAACCGTTCCTAATGCTTATGTTCTTGTAGCAAATGGAACTTCACAAGGATACGTAACATTAAATCTATTAGACACTGCCCTCTTTTCAGCAACTGCTCCAGCAACGCAAAAACTTGGTCTCGCTATCGAGTTTGATCGTAACACTGGTGCAGCAAACACGCTGTCACATGGTATTGTCGGTATAGATGATCAAGAAGCTATTGTAGCTGACTTCTTCTCATTTGGTTTCAGTGATGATGGTGTGCAATCTTCTGAAAGATTTGCAAGCCAAATAATCAGAATTGAAGCAGAAGAATCAGGTGATAACACAAGTACCTTCATAGGTTCACTTGAGTATATCATGGTTAACCAACTTAACATACAGGACGTTGCTACCTTTGCAGGTATCACACCAATCGCAGATGATCCTTCATTCATTGTAATTGAGGATTTAACTGACGAAGATTCACCAAGAGTCTCATACAATGACCTTGGTACAGACGGTGTCGTAACTCCAGTATCTGATCAAGAAGAAGCTCCAAGCCACTCTGGTGTTGTATCACTAAATCAAGATTCTTACAAGATAGCTGACACAGTAATTATTACTCTTGAAGACTTAGATCTAAACGTAGACTCAGACCTTATTGACATCTTTACCGTAGTCGCCGCTGGTGCAGGATTAACATCCGACCAGGTTGGTTCTGCCACATCTCAAACATTGAGCTTTGGTGAACTCGGTAGATTGCTAGATGTTACATACCATGATATTCAATGGGAAACCCCAACTGTTAACTCTTGTACCAGCGATGGTAAAACAGCAACAGCTACATCCTCATTAGAGGATACTACAACTGATACTGGACTTGGTGCAACCGGATTTACTCTGATTGAAACAGGTTCAGAAACAGGTAGATTCCTTGGTGATTTCCAAATACCATCATTCTGGTGTCCAGCAGCTGATACATCCGCAGTAGCAACCGAAGGTACCTACAAAACAACCACTGGTCTCGATATTGAAGTCAACTATGTTGACTTTAGAGATGCCTCTGGTGAAATCGTAGAAGTCGGTGATTCCGCAGGTGTTCGCGCTAACACAGGTTCAGTAAGTCTTGACAGAACAGTCTACCCAGTACCATTTGGTAACGTAGCTGATTCTAGTATTGCAGCTAATGCAGCTCCTGCCGGCAGATCCGTATTCCCAGTTCACGCAACTGGTATTACTGGAACTATCGGTACGACTGAAGAAATTGCAAGTGGAGATCTAACTATTCACGTAAGAGTAAATGATCCAGACTTTGACGTAAACCCATCTGGTGAAGATTCTATTAATCGCGTAGCAAAAACCGGTTTCGGCCCAGTCAAAATCTCTGTAATAAGAGGTTCTGACGACGTAATCCTAGGATATGCAGGTTCACCTGCAATCTCAGGACTAATCGATGTCGGTTCTAACAATGCAACAGCTGCAAACGTTAGAAACTTCGGTCCAATTAATGAAATTGCCCCAGACGCAGGTATTTACGAAGCTGATATAGCTATAAGATACACTGATGGTCCAGCAAGTACCACTTGTCCAAACAGTTCAGTTTATACTGAATTATTGAACACTGATACTGCTAACGCAGGCCAAGTAGAAGAAAGATTCGATGTTGGAGCCGCTTATGCCGGTGAGGACTTCTGTATCCTACAAGGAGATATTCTCCAAGTAGAATACACAGACCCAGCCGATGCATCAGGTGACGTCAACACAGTAACTGATTCTGCTACCTTCGACCTAAGAAACGGTGTATTGCAATCCGACAAATCCGTATACATTATCGGTTCCGACATGATCTTAACACTCATTGAGCCAGATTTCGATCTTGACAATGATGGTGCTGAGACTTATGACTTGGACTTAATTGAATGGGACTCTGATGCAGCAACTACCACTATGGGCAGTCTTGCCACTAGTGCAGCAATTACTGCAGCCTTTGACCCAGAACCAACAGACTTTAGAGAAACAGGTGATAGTACTGGAATCTTCCAGATTGTCATCGAGATTCCTAATGCTCTAGGCGGTGATAACCTTGAAAGAGGTGAAGAAATCGTCTTAGAATACACTGATTGGGGTCCATCCGGTTCAGATTATGTAGGTGATGAAGATGAAGATGTAAACATCACAGTCTTCACATCTAACTTCGGTGCAACTGTCGAGCTCGACCAAAAAGTATACTCCTGGACTGATAAAGTCTACATTACCGTAGTCGCTCCAGATCACAACTTTGACGGTGATCTAGTTGACGAAGTAGGAGACACTAATAGTGATCCGATAAAGATCTCTACTAGAGGCTTCAACTTAGACAACTACAAACTCGTCGAAACTGGAACTGATACCGGCATCTTCACAGGTGAAGTAATCCTCACTGGATTTACTGCACATGATGCAGATGGCGATGGTAGTGATGGCGATGCTTCAGGAATAAAATCCGCTGATGGTGCAGGTCCAACTGATGGACTGCTACCAACTGATGATGATGACGGTATTACTGTCTCCTTTGAATTCTCAGAGGATGAAACAGTAGTCGGTTCAGCACTTATCAGATGGAACATCGGTGAGGTACAATGGTTAGAAGCAAGTTATCCAGCTAGCGGAACAGGTGTTGTAAGAGTAATTGATCCAGACATGAACTTAAATCCAGAAGCAGTCGACAACTTCGATGTCGATGTGTGGTCTGACTCCGATGCCGGAGGTATTGACCTTACTGTAACTGAGACTAATGAGGCAACCGGAATTTACGAAGGTACTGTATTCTTTACAGTTTCTGACGAATCTTCTGGTCACAGACTCAGAGTCGCAGAAGGTGACACTGTCACCGCAGAATATGAGGACAATACATTACCAGATCCGTACACAACTGCAGATGAACTTAATATTACTGCCACTTCACTAATCGGCACTGTAGTACCACCTCTCGAGAGAGCACCAGCTGCTAACTTGAAAACCGTTGATGCCTTCGGCAACAGCTTAGATGCTGTCTCCGTTGATCAACAGGTACAAATCAGCGCTGACTTAGCAAATGGTCAGGATAGAGAGCAAACATTTGCATACTTGGTACAGATCCAAGATGGTAACGGTGTTACAGTCTCACTAGCATGGATTACAGGTTCACTATCTGCTGGTCAATCATTCAGCCCGGCATTATCATGGATTCCAACACAAGCAGGAACTTACACAGCAACTGCATTTGTATGGGAATCAGTAGATAATCCAACGGCATTATCACCACCAGTCAGCACAACAGTAACTGTACAGTAAGAAAACTAGTTCAAATTATCCTTTTTTTCTTTTTTTTGAATACCTCTTAACGTAAGTTATGCACAATTTTTCCAGAAGTAATATCTAGGAGAAGATTGAGAATAAATTAAATTGAAATTTAAAATTTTATTTTCTATTTCCATTATTCTTTTACTTGTAAACATTCCAAGCTCTTATTCAGAAGGACTAGAGTTATTTACAAACAGTAAGGTCTATTCTCCTGCACATACTTTGCAAGTCTATGGTACTGGTTTGCCTGAAGAAAATCTTATCATACGACTCTTTGCACCAGATGAAACAATTGCAAAATTTGATCAAATAACTACTGATAAAGATGGATCTTTTAATTATGGATTATTAACTTGGCCTGAACCATCAACTAATTTTCCTTATGGAACATACACTGTTGAAGTAATTAGTACAGAACAAAACGGTGTTTCAAAAAAAATTGATATTAAATTTTCATCTACAACTGATTTGCTTGATGTAACTGTTGAAAGATTTGTAAATACACTAGTTTTTGCTCCTGAAACTGCTGCAAAAGGTCATCCAATTCGAGTTTTTGTACAGACAACAAGTGATGGATTATTGATTGGGAATGAACCTAGTAAATTATTGGGCACAACTCACGTCCACCTACCTTCGGGAGTTTCTGTTACTTTATCTAATTCATTTAAGACATTACATCAGGGATTATACTATGTTGATTATACTCCGATAGAAGAAGGAACTCATGTGTTTCATGTAGTTGCATTTAGTCAAGGAACAACATCACATGGATCAGCAGCTACAACTGTGTTGAGTCAAGATCTTGGAGGGATCTCAGATCAAATAATTAAATTAAATTCTGTTTTAGATCAAACATCAGATGAACTTGAAATTCTAAAATCTGAAATAAAGGGTTTTGATACTACTCTTGAATATGCAAGTACTCAAATCGATGAAAATATTGGTACATTTGCACTTTCTGCAAAATCTATCAGTGAATCTTCTGCACAGCTAAATGCATTATTGTTGCCAATCATTGCATCAGTAGGACTAATTGTTGCACTACAAATAGCAATTTTAGCTAGAAGAAGATAGTTATAATAAGATAAGAATCAAAAACAAACCAATGCCCAAAGTGGCTATACTCTTTTCCATATTGTTATTTTCTTCGATGATAACTAATTCACATGCATTCATTCCTATTGATTTAAAAACTGAAAATGATGATAAATATTCGTTAATTCTTGATTCTGATATTATAAATATTGATTCTGATTTTTTTACTGAAAATGATTTTAAAAGATATTTAATTTTTGGAAATAGTCTACAAAAAAATGATTTTTTAAAAACAAATTCAATTTATGGAATCCAATCTGATAATGGATTTTTTTCTGTTGCTATTCTATCTGAAGCTTCTGCATCTAATTTAATTTCTCAGGGATATTATGTAGTTGAAGATTTACAATTAGATTTCCATTCACAAAATAATCAAATTCAAGATGTTTCTAGAATTGGAGATATCACTGGATCAAATTTAGCCAAAACAAAATATGATTCATCTGGAAATGGTACGATAATTGCAATTGTAGATACAGGAGTTGATTTTTCAAATCCTGATATTCAGCATTCACTTGCACGAGATGAAATCAATCATCCTATAATGCTTGATCCTGATGGACAAGGAATTGTATTAACAAATGCAACATTTTTTGCATATATTGATAATAATGAAATTATTCGAAATTATAGTAAACCTATTCCATCTCATATGACTTCATCAGCATACGTTACACGTGATGGAGTATTCCTTGATGTATCTCAAGGAGGAAAAGGTAGTGATATACCTATTTACAATTCATTTTTTCCACAAATTGGTTCATCTGTAATATTTAATGGAACACTTGCAACTGATATGAAAATTGGCGATGATAATAGAAATTATATCAAATCAAAAAGTGGAATTTATCATCTTGGTGTGATATATCAAGGAGGATTAAGTGGACCATTAGCTAGAATACAAGTTGTTCCAGTATTGGTTGTTGACTCATTCATTCCAGGAGTATATGATACAATAATTCCTGATTTGAGTACATCTTGGGAAGACTACACACGATTTGATTTAGAATCTGGGCAAAAACCAAACTATGATTTTGATTTTACTGATGAAAAACCTATTGTATTGGGAAGTGGAAAAGAATTTCTTGTTTATGATTCAAACAATGACGGAAAAAATGATTATAGTGCAGGAACATTTGGCGCACAAGTTCTTGATGTTTATGGTGCAATTAGAAATAATTCTACTGACATTGATGATACTCTAAAGGCAATTAATGGAACCCTTTTACCTCCTTTAGATTCTGATGGTGAATTTTTTGGTTTAATGACAGATTTTATGGGGCATGGAACTTCTAGTGCCGCATCAATAACTTCACGTGGTCAAGAAACTTATGATATTTACAATAACTCAAAAAGATATTCAATTACTGGAGTAGCTCCTGATGCAAAAATTGTACCAGTTAAAGCTTTATGGTTTGGTGATACTGTTTATGGTTGGTTGTGGTCTGCAGGATTCGAAAACAAAGATCATAATTGGAAATTTTCAGGTCAACCTAGAGTAGACATAATTTCTAATAGTTGGGGAGTATCTACTTTTCCATCTTTTAACGCATCACCTGGTATGGATGTCCTATCATTAATTCTCACAGTGCTAGCAACTCCTAATTCATTAGATGATAATTATCCTGGAGTTACAATAATTTCAAGTGCTGGAAATTCTGGACATGGATATGGAACAATTGGACTTCCTAACGCATCACCGTTTGGAATTTCTGTAGGTGCAACAACAAACAATGTCTTTGTAGGATATGGGCCATTCAAAGATCAACCTAGGTTTGGAAATTCAACTATCCATTCTAATCATGTAGTTGATTTTTCTAGTAGAGGCCCAGGCTCCATTGGAGATCCAAAACCTGATGTGATGAGTATTGGTGCACATGGGTTTGTTCCATCAAATCTTTTAAAAATTCATAAAGATTCTAAAGATGAATCCTTTTCATTATTTGGAGGAACTAGTATGGCTGCACCTTTAGTATCTGGTAGTGCTGCAGTACTAATTGAAGAAATGAAAAAACAATCTAAAGATTATGATTCTTTTTTGATCAAAAATATTTTAATGTCAACTGCAACTGATTTACATAATGATCCTTTTACTCAAGGATCTGGATTAGTAAATATTGAATCTGCTTTGAATTATGTAAATGGAGAAAATGGAGCATTCATAGTACATAATGATGGTTCATATGATAATATAAAAAATATTCTTGAACCTGCAATAGAAAAAATTAACTCTACGTCAATAGGATTTGAAAAATTTCAACTACCTTCAAAATCATTTCCTATGACTAGTTGGTTTGGAGGACAATTACTTCCTGGAGATAGAACTACTACGACCTTTACAATTGATAATCCAACCAATGATACTCTCTCGATAAATGTAAAACCTCAAACTTTGTCATTAATGTCTAAAACTCAATTTAATGGAACAACAATCGTACATGAACAAGATTCTATACTAAACAACACTGATACATTCATTCCAAATTATGTTAAATTATCAGAACTTGCAAATCAAGATGAACTTGGGAGATTTTTTAACAATGATGATCCAATTCCAGATGAATCTTCATTAATGATTTTAAATTTGAATTTTCAATTTAGTGATTTTATGAATAACACTTCAGACGTTTATGCTGATGATATAAAAATTGCTTCTCTATATCTTTATGATTGGATGGATAATAACAATGATACAAAAATCACTAGTGATGAACTGTCAATGGTGAATAGAGCTGGTTCTTGGGGAACAGTGCAAGAACTTAGAGTTTCAGATCCAAATGAAAAATTTAATGGTGTTCCTTTAGTTGGAGTCTACCCTGTACCTACAAGATATTCTTACTGGCTAGGTGACACAAAACAAAATTCTACCTCAATGGATTATACAATTTCTGCTAGTCATTATGAAAAAGAAAAGTGGTCATTATTATGGACTGAACATGAAAAAATCTCTATTTTACCAGAAAATTCATCAACTGTAGATATTACATTAGTAACTCCATCTGATTTACAAACTGGAATCTATCAAGGATTTTTAACTTTTGAAAATGAAGAACATGTTGTAAATGCACCAATATCTTTTGTAATTAAACAACCTGTAAGTGAAAATGATTCTACAATTTTGATCAAAGGAATACAGAGTGATGATATTCTCTATGGAAATGGTTACACAAAAGGTGCATTTGATATGGTTAATAGATACATGGCAGGAGATTGGAGACAATATTATTTTGATATTCAAAATGAATCAATCAATACTGCAGCAATTGAGATTTCATGGATTAGCAACAACACCAATCTATCTGTATTTGTAATGGATCCATCAGGGGAAATAATACAAACTAATGTTCCATCTGGTGTCTTTGGACATTTTATGGGATGGGCTTCACTTGATTGGTTAGGTAATTCAATCTTTAGTCAAGGTGGGGGATTTTTCCCTGTAAAAAATAAAGATGATACTTCTACAGTTCTCTATGTACCAATTAATCAAACAGGTACTTACACACTTTTAACACATTCAACTTTATTTGGTGGTTATTCAACTACAGAACCAATTACACTTGCAGCTAAATTTACACACATATCTCCTGAAATGTTTGATTCTCAAGAATCTGTAAATGTAGAAATAAAACCAACACCTGCAAAATCTGAAGATATTTCTGAAATCATAACTAAAACAGAAATTCAAAATCAAATGAATATTGATACTGATCTTCCATTTGGTACAGGAATTGCAGTAGGTATAATTATTGGAATTGCGATCGGATTAGTTTTCATTTTAATCATAAGACAAAAACCTCCAAAAGATTAAACAAGGTTTATAAGCAATTTGGCGAGAACGTGAGCTGAATGTCAGAACTGGGGACAAAAAAGTCTGGCGGATTATCCCGAAGAGACTTTCTCAAATTAATGGGTGCCGCAGGCACTGGATTAGCATTTGCTCCATTTGTTCCATTT
>Ga0233439_10003557_pt1 | contig 15958 bp, 11 predicted proteins | sample SI_123_September_6_FD_182713 | JGI IMG/M metagenome (GOLD analysis project Ga0233439, IMG submission 182713) | Seawater microbial communities from Saanich Inlet, British Columbia, Canada - SI_123_September2016_100_MG | ecosystem: Environmental > Aquatic > Marine > Inlet | place: Canada: British... | reverse complement strand
GAATGTATAAAAATACTGTCCAAAGAGTTTAGAAACATAACAACAAAAAAAGTCCTAGATAAAATTCCCAAATTCAGAGTAGATGAATCATGGGATGAAATCAGTAAAACATTTCAAAATTAGGCATAAAATAGTAGAAAAAGTGGGCCTAATGAGATTCGAACTCATGATCACCGCCATGTCGAGGCGGTATCCTAACCAGCTAGACTACAGGCCCACAAGAAAGCAAAATATCAGTGGCTATTAACAGTTACAAAATTAACTAGATATTGAAAGCCATTGTGTCCAATGTTGTGAAAATAATCTAGAATAAACAACTCGATTTGCAATGGAAGGAATGCATCTAATAAAATGATTCAAATCAATTGTCCCCTTTTGATCTAACTGAATTTTTTCAAAATATTCATGAGTTCTAAGTTTAATTTGAGATGAAGGTCCCCAATCTTTCTGATTATTTAAAAAAGTATCAAAAAGCATAGATACATCAACCATTAATTCTTTATCTTCTAAAGCATCCGGATAGAAATTTGCAATATGTGCAATAAGTGCTGGAGGGTTATGATATACTACATCATCTTTCAGCATAAACAAAGGAAATAGATTATCTATTGCAGAATTAATGTTGTCATTTAATACTTTATCAGTATCAATGAATTTCAACATATCAAAATCAATTTGGGTGATTAATCCAAGTACATTTTTCCGAAATTCAGAAAGACTACCAATTCTACAAAGTGATTTGTTATCATCAATTTTTTGTAATTTTTTCCATGCTGCAAGTGCAACAAAATGTTTTATATCAAAAACAATTTTTTTACCTATTCTTCCAACAACTACAAAATTAGAAAAGGACATTTGAGATCGTTTAGGACTAATACTTTTAGCAAGTATACAATTAATTAAATCACCATTTTCTAATCCATCTAAGACATTTTTTGTCACAAACATATTCTGAGTTTTTGTTTTAAGTTCATCACCAGTATCAATCAAAAAAGTGACTTTTGCATTACGTACAATAACAGGATCTGTTTCTGAAATTAAGTTAATTTTTTCTTCATTTTCATTAATTTCATCAATTTTAGCAATTGTCTTTCGCGGTACCACAATATCGACAATACTAGAAGGTCGATCATAGATAAAGTTATGAATCATAGAAAAGTTATTTCTTTTTTCAGTTTTTTTGATATTAATTGCTTCAGATTTACCATTATTGTAAGATTTCAAATCATAATCAACATAATCTCCTTTAGATAAAATATCAGTAGTTGATGATGTACGAAAATAGAGATTAGGGATTCCTTTTTGCCCTACATCAATAAACCCAAATTGTTTTTCAGGGAAAATTGATATAATTTTTCCCATGGTAGATACATCAGGTAAATTCCAATAACAAAATTCAAAACACATTCTAATTTTTTCTTGAATATTTTTATTTTCAATTCCAACATATTTTTCGGCATATTGTTTTTCAAATCGATTAAGTGTATCAACAGAAGGAGGAGTTTGATTTTTAGATTTCATTTGAAATATAGTAAAATTATCATAATCTTTATCGGTACTAGTTTCCTCTTCAATTGTTGAGCTATATGGAACGTACAATGTAAGATGGTTTAAAGTTGGAATATAAGATGGAATAAAAGCATAAGTGAATTGTTTATCAGTTTCCTTAAAAGTTCTAGAATCAAAATGATGTCTAAAATGTTGTAACTCATGTGGTACAAATTGAATTATAGGCTCTCGTAAATTTATTTTAAGATAAGAATTTCCTTTTACTCCTTTGATTTGTCTTTCTCCAACATCATTGAATGGGAGATGGTCATTGATTTTTTTTTCCATCATTATGCATTCCTGAATGTAAGTATGAGCAAACATTGGATCAAACTTTGGCAATACTGTATTCAATAACTTGTATGATTTTTCATGATCAGAGAATTCTTTCAATAGTCATCACCCTCCTCTATTGCTTGAGAGAGACGTATCATCATATCATCCATCATACTAACAGATTTTCCAGAAATTTTTATCATCATTTCATAGTTATGTTCCAAAGCTTGTCTGGAAATATTTGCAGAGCCCACTAATGCAAATTTTCTATCTATGATAGTTAGTTTGGAGTGAAGAATCATATTTTTGCCAGCTCTTTTAGGATCAAACAATCTCAAAGTGAAGTTTTCAGGGAATTTTTCTGAAAGTAATAATAATTTAGTACGAGAAAATTTTTTTAGGTTTTCATCATCATTTGCGATAATCATTACTTTTTTTCTTCCTACTAACTTGTTTTGAATAATTTTAAAAAATTCTATAACATCAGAATTTTCATTTCCCATTGAAAATGCAGAAATGGTAATTGAACTTTTTGCAGCTTGAAGTGATTTAAAAAATAATGAACGTATATCAGTAGTCATCTCACCAGACCAGATCATTCCTGATGAAGCAATTTTTTCAACTATTCCACGATTTGAACTCATGGCATGGTATCCTTGACTAGATTTCTATCAAGATTCCTATTTTGATAATTACAGGTAGTTTCAGATAAAAGCTCACATGCATGACAACAAGATCCTTCTTTTTTATCTTCTGCAATTTTTCTTTCAGAACAAACAGGATCATTTGAACAAGAAAGAATTCCTTTTGCTGTTTTTTTGAATAATTCAGTCATGAATTCTTTTTTAGCTAAACTAACTAAACCTCCTAAAGTACCATCACTGCCAGTTGCAGAAGTATAAATCAGAATTCCACTTTGATATTTTCCAGTTCGTTTATTTTTTTTGCAATATACCCGTTCACCAAAAGATACAATTGAGAATCCAGAGTCAACTGTAAGGTTGAGTAATAGTTTATGACATAACGTATGCCACCAAACAAATCGAGGATTAGATTTTGTTATCTCTTGTTCTAATTCATCTTTTCTCAGTAGATCATGTTCAGAAAAATTTGTTAAATGTTCATCAAGTTTATTGTTAATAGAAACCCAAGTATCAAGGTCTTTTGAAGATAAATTGTCAATAGGGTTTAATCCTCCAGGACCGTCAATATCAGATTCGATAATATCAATAAAAATACCTTCTCCATAATTTTCATCACCAAGATACCATCTAGTGGTTTCATCTTCATCATCATAGTAATTACTTTTTGTTACCAATTCTCCAATCCTACTATTTGTTAAATCTAAAGTAGAATCAGTCCCACCTACTTCTCTAGTATATCCAACTTGAGTTTTAATTACATGAAGTTCCTTAATTGGGCAAATTCTAAATGTGACACCAAATTCCTTAGATTCAACTTTAATTCTATCTTCAATATTCACATAAGCATGTTTTTTTCCAATTGTAGCAGATGGGGGATATCCAGTTCTTGCAGCTTCTAAAAGACTAGTTAATTCCTCATCATTTGATTCAGATTCTGAAAGAGGTTTTTGGTTATTTTTATTCTGATTATTTTGACTGGATTCATTCACCATATCTTTAATGAGTGGAATTAGTTCATCTTCAGAAGTTTGCTCTATTTCATTTATTGTGTCAGAAGTAAATTCATTTCCTAATTGTTTTAACTCAGATACAAGTTTAGACTTGTTCAATTGAGGATTGTAATGTAAAATAGTACGTAATACAGGTACATGTGGAGATAATTCTTTAAAGAGCAGTCCAGAAATTTTTGGAATTTGAACCGAAGTTAGATTTTTTGCAGAGTGTAATCCAGTAGAGTTACGGAGTACTAATCTTGCAAGAGAAACAGGTGTACCTTTTTGATTTGGTTCTTTTTCACAGTAGTATTTTTGTTTAAAGTTAGGATCAACTTCAGGAAATTGTGCACTACATGTCAAATAGCCATTAATTGATTTTAATTTTAATCCGTCCTTTCCAAGATAATCTATCTTCTTATTACATTTGATACATCTTATAATGAAATTATCTCCTCCAATATCTTTCCATTCAAAAATTTTATTTGAACACGTACTTCCCTGATGAACTAAACCAGGCCAATATAGATCCTGTAAATGACCGCGAGAACATGCTTGAACAAATCTTATAGGAACTCCTCTAATAGGAACACGGTTTTGATTACGACATTTGGGACAATCTAAAATAATGTTATTTTGTGAAGGTTCAGAGAATTGCATCAAAATAGTAGGTCCTTTATGCTGAGTACAAATTCCCCACCTAGGAAAGATGAATCCCCTAAGAATACTTTGTGTCTCTTTAATTGATAAATCTGCATTAGTAGGTAAACTAAATATTCTGATATTTTTTTCAAAAATTCTATCATGTCTAGAATTAAAATGTCTCAACATCCGCTCCATCCTCCCATCAGTAATTTCAAATTTAGATAATCCAGTTTTCCCAATTGAATTTGGTTTGGAAAAACTAATACTAGCTTTTGTACCTGAATGCAGTAATTCTTGTACTAAGGTGCTAAGCTGTGGCATTAGTATTGAGCCTTCTACAGTTGGAGTTAATGCACCAGGCCCATTTCGAGTCATAAATTGTGATGGTCTAATAGGGGTTACTTCCATTAGTATAATTTCTCCCCAAATGCTGTTTGAGATTCAACTTCTCTCAAAGATGTTCGTGTATCATTAAATGCAATTTTCTTTTTTTGAATTTTATGTGCAGGAGTACCCAATACAACATTGTGTTTTACTTCATCACGATACATGAAAGAATAATCATAGTATTCTAAATCATCTTTTTCTTTAGATGCATTTTTTGCAGCATTTTCCCATAACAGTATTGCTTTATCAAAAAATTCTTCAAAATCATCTTCATCCATTCTTCTAATACCCGGAATATCTTTAGAACATGCAATATTTTTCATCAAGTTAAAAATAGAATCAACTTCAGAATTTGTTTTATTTTGTAATATAGCATTACCGTTTATTCGAGGTACCCATGATGCTGGAACAAGGTTTTGATTAAACGAAATTCCATTTCTTAAAGCAGCTACAATTACAGGCCCCAAATAAGTCCTCATTGTTTTATCTGAAAAAGGGGACGCAGTAATCGGTTCAACAAAACGATGAATAGTTCTATGATAACCAACAAAATTTTCAAAGTGATTCAAATCCCTATATCTTCCAGATTTCAACCAAGATACAACCAATCCAGGTCCACTTCTACCCACTCTACCAGTTGCTTGGATATACTGAGAAGTTGTTTTTGGTTGATTCATGACAACCATCAATCCAAGTCTGTTAATGTCAATTCCAGTTCCAAAAATAGGAGTTGTAAGAAGGGAATCTACAGTATTAGGAGTAGTATCAAGTCTATCTAAAATTCCAGGAAGTTCAGTTGCAGGAGTTTGGCTAGACATCTCAATTTTTTTCTCAAAATCAAGTACACGAAATTGAGATTTTAATTTAAAACGTATTGGTAATTCTTGCGTTAAAGTAATTGTGGAAGATGCAGTAGTGAAATCACCCAATACGTCTTTTGTTTTTCCATCAATAGTTTTTTGAACATATGATATGGAGAAATAACAATCATCAATATTTTCACCAGTTTGGAAGTTACATGAATTATCTTCATTCATTAAACAAATCCAAATTGGTAAACCAGCTTTAAGTTCAAAAGATTCTTTCAAATCAACAATATTTTCTCCTCCAGTACAAATTATTGTAGAGTATTCATCACTACATTCACGTATAAGATTTTCAGGTTTACCATCTTTGTCATTAAATATTGCAACAGATATTTTTCCACTACCTTTTGCATCAGGATCTCCTTGACAAAAAATTGAAATAGTAGATGCAGTAAATGTCTCATTTGGAATTATTTTATAAAATCTTATTCCTTTACTTTTAATTTCACCAAATCCTCTAGAATCAATATTTTCAAGTACTTGAGGACTAAATGATTTTACATCACGATAAATATCATCTAAATAGAAATTTGAAGTTCTAGCAAGTAGTTGTAAATCACTAAAGAACCCCACCAATGTACCATACAAATCAGTTTCAGATTCTACAAATTTTTGAAATGTGTCAATGCCTTTTTCTTTTAGAGTGTCTTTTTCTCGTTCAAACTTCTCAACTAATCCATATTCATCTTTTTCGGGATTCTCACAAATTTTGAAAATTTCGCTTAATAAAACAGCCCAAATTTTTACAGGGATATTATAAACGCCAATACCTGCACAAATTCCAAGATATAATCTTCCAGGAGTATCTTGAACTGAAGAAATATCATCATCAAGTTCTGTGAAATAATTACTTGTAGAAGAGATTCCAGAAGCTGGAAAAACATTAATTTTTTTTCTATATACTGAAGCAACCTGAGATGCAGATTCTTTTACTGTTGCACTAGATGCAATGTATTTTGGTGATTGCATTTCATTTGAACATAAAAGATCTACTGCCATTTCATAAATTCCAACCATACTTCCTAAAGGACCTTCAATCAAATGAAGTTCATCTTGAATTATTAGATTAGGGGGACTGAAAGGGAGGACTTTTGTGAACTCAGAATCTCGAAGTTTATGAGCTTGTTTTGAATCAGTGTCTAGCGGAGTATGAAACATTTCTTTTCTAGGAACACCATCTCGTTCATCTCTACCATAACCATATTGATTATGAAAGACATCCACATTACCAAATATGCCAGAACATCTATGATCAAATGGCATTCTAGCAAATTTATCAACTGTAGCAAGCACAAAAGTTGGACATTTTGAATATACTTGAGTATCAACAGTGAATGCAGAGATAGGAACAGAGGTAGAAAAATGAGGATCATTTGGATCTTGAAATGGTGATGCAACAGTTGTCAATATGTTTTTGATATGACGTTCAAACCACTTTGTTTTGATGTTTAATTCACAATTTATGAAATTTGTACAATGGATTGAATAATCAAACGGGTTACCATTAGAATTACGTATAAAAAAATATCCAGGTCGTGATGCAGAAGTTGATGCAATTGGATCAGATTCAGCATTACTAATTTTTTCTTTTACTACATCTCTCCACCATTTATCAATTTCTTCATCAGGTTTATCATTAAGAATAGTAACATTGGCTTGGAAAAGTACATAGGGTTCAGAACTTGAAAAAGTATTTTTACTAGAAGTGAATTGCGTGTCAGATATTTTGATAAATGAATTTGATGAATTGAATTTTTCATCACCAATTTTATTTAATTCTTGAATTGTTTTTGAAGTTTTTACAAGCCATGTAATAGTTGTTTTAATATTTTTTTTAAGTGAATGTGTTGCCAAAATATTTTTACAGCAAGGACAAGTTGCTAATTGGGCAGGTTCACCACTAGTATCATTAATTTGATTTGATACAGAATCAATAGTTTTTTGACGTTCTAAACTTCCTACAGCTTGTAAAGTAACAACATTACTAGTACGGCTTTTAAAATATGGAAAAGTATTTGGTGTAATTCCACCACCAATCCATAAACCAAGGGAAATTCTAGAATTACCCCATAGATTACCAGCATCATATAATTCCTGTAAATCAATATCTTTAAAATTTTCAGAGGGAGACCAATTTTGAACACGTAAGAGATCAGCTGCAAGAATTGAGCCTGATGCACGAGTAAATTGTTGTATTGTCAATAAACGTAAAGTATAACGAGATAGGATAGTAGTTCCCCCATCATTCTCATAATTATCAAATTTTGTTAATCTTCTAAAACCAATAGCAAATACACTTAATCCCAGATAAGATTCTGTTTTCCCACCACCAGTTGGGAACCATAACACTTCACAAATTTTACTTTCATCTTTATCAATACCCGCAACACCTCTCAAGGATTGTAATATGAAAGCCATTTGAAATTCTCTCCATTTCAATCCAGGAAATTTAGGATCATCCCGGTTATCCCATTGCATTTTTTTTGACATAACTTTATTCATGAAACAAAATGCAAGTTTTGCACGTTCATTATTACAAACAAATTCAATTCCTTGATTAATTTTTAATAATGATTTCTCACAAAGTTTGAGATTGGTTTCTGCGGTTTTAAGAAGATTTGGTGATAAATTAATTGTTTTAAGATCATTTTCACATTTTAAAATCCAATCCTTGTACTTTGAAGGAATTGTTTCCAATTCTTTTTCTAATTCTTCTGCACTCCACATATTTGCAAGTTTTTCAGCATCAAATTCTGGTTTACCTGTTAAGTTTGGTTGTAGAATTGTATAAGATGGAAAATAATCAGTTCTCACATCAGGGGCATAGAATTTTGTTTTAAAAGTCGCTGGAAATTTTTCGTTAAAAGTTTCAGTCCACATACATTTTGAAAATTCGGTGGATTCACGTTCAGGATCAATATCATTCCAAATTGCACCACATTGATGACCTCTAGCCTTTGATGTTCTTTCTAAATATGCAAGTGAATCTCTAGATTCAATAGTATCAGGTTTAGGAGGAATAATATCATCAAGAAAATTTATTTTTGTTCCTGTAGAACATTTTACTCGAATCTGAGGTTGAAAGAGTCTATGTTCTTCATGCTCTCGTTTATCATTTTTTAAACTAAATTTTGTTTTATTTTCAAGAAAAATTGATACAGTATATGATCCATCATTTGAATCATTTTTCTTCTTGTGAATATGAAGTATGGGACCCTCTCTAGTAACAAGTTTTTTCTCAAAAGATGTTTCAGAAAATAAATTAAAACTTTCATCCTCAGAATCAGAAATTTCTATTTCTTCTGTGACATAATAATTTGGAACCCTATTGTAAAGACCATATTCATATCGATCATATCCATTTTTTAGTTCATATCTTGCCCAAGTACAACATATGGTAAGTTTTGCAGTTCCAGATTTTGAAGAAGTTGAAAAAGACAACCCCATTGATTTTGAACCAAGTCTAGGATCTAAAGAAGATTCATGAAAAGAGTCATCATCATCAGATTCACTTGATTCATTATTTCTTATTGATCGATAAATTCCTCGTTTATTTTTAATTCCGTTAGCACTTGAAAATCCAGGATCATTTAGTCCTACAGGATCAGTCATAGCAGTAATATCATCAGGAATAAAAGATGTGGAAAGTATGCCTACAACGTATTTTGAAAATGGAAATTCTACTTCTTCTTCAGGTCCAAATTCAGGGCCCTGTAATTTTTCATAAAGAGACTTTACAAGAGTATTTCGAATCAAAGTAAATTCCCTCGATTAAAACAGCTTTTAAGTATACCATACCTTCTTATTTGATAAAAATTTAAACCATATTCAAACGAGTGAGTTAACATATCAGTATCAGGAATCAATTATTTAGATTAATCATGTCCTTTAATCTCGTAGGGCTTCGCGCATTGCTTTTCTTTGTTGAAAATCGTCATCTTCCAAAAGATCATTCAAAGTTTTTCCAATGTTACATAAATTACTACCCATCCTTTTTGCAGATTCGTCAATATCAAAAATGACATTATCATTCTGATTCAAATATACGGTCATTCCAGATTTTATTTGAAATATAGATTTATGTGAACGGGATATTTTTAAAAGAAGTTCATACATTTTGTCAAAATTTTCAGGGGCAGTCATATCTGAAATAATTTCAAGAGAAGAATTTCTAATTCCAAGTTCAAAAAATTCATTACGGGTTTTAGAATCCAATTGTTTTAATTTAGTCATTTGAGAATCAATCTGAGAATTTTTCATGCAGTGATACTCCCAATACTTCCACTTGATTTCTTTTTCTCAATATGGAATTCTCTACTATCTCCTTCTTCGTATTCAATCAAGTCTGGTCTTAATCCTCTGTGATGAATTGCAAAATGGCAACTAACATGAACAAAGACTATGGTCTCAGGAAAATAAGATATATGATGTTGGCTAAGTGGCTCCTCCCTTTTACTACTAATATCAAAAGCGCAACCATGGCCACAAGCTTTACAGTTATTTGGAGAATTAAGATATTTTTCACCATGAATTTTATTTTTCTTAATTGATGATTGAATAAATTTCAAGTCCATATTTGTTAAGACTTTACGAGTTTTTTTTCTAAAAGATTGATGAGACACTAGAAATTTCTCCCGCTAATAGAGAATTCAGAATTTTGAGATTTTGCCATTTTCAAAATTATTTCAAAGGCTTTTCCTGAATCTTCTACAGACACCATATCGGCAATTACACTAAGTGAGGAATTTTCAATTCCAAGACTAGTGAATTCACCTGAAAGTTCTGGACTCAATCCATTCAAAATTTGGACGCTTACTGAGCCACTAACTCTTCTACCATTTTTATCGAATTTCATGAGAAAACCCCCATGTTTTCATGGATCTTGTTTTTCACATAAAGTCCCTTTTCATTGTATCTAAACATGCTTTATGTATACAGTAGTGAAATATAAAGACTACCCTAAAAATAACCAATGTATAGTGAATCTTATATAAGTAATAATTGTAAATTCATGGAAAGCCACTTTATGTGTAAAATAAAATATTAATTTGGTTCTAAATGATCGTAATTGCGATCAGTTATGCCTAGAGTTGCCTACACTAATTTATTAAGTGGTTTATGTTTACATAATACATGTCAAAAGAGAAGGGATTTTTGGATCAAGTAGAAGCAGAAGTCAAACTCACACCTGACCATAGAAAAAAGATTGCACAGATACTAAGCGATAATCCAAATAGATTTCTCGATACGAGGGACTTTGTTTCAAGGGCATTAGACGTATTTCTCACATGGGAAAAAGACCCATTCAATTCAATGGCAAAAATGTCCGAGATGGAACCAACGATGAAGCAATTTCAGTTTATGAAGATCGCATTAAACCCAGAAAAACTCAAAGAAATGCATCCAGACTTTCCTGAAAAATGGGGGAAAGAATGGGAGGAATTTTTAATTAAAAATCCAATCCAAATGCCACAATCAGAGCAATCACAAAAACAACATGAGGCAAGAAAATCAAAAGAAGATTTTGAAAAAATTCAAGCAAATATCATGGATGCAAATAATTATCTCAGAGAAATAAAGTTTGAAGGTATTGTAGATGATAAATTAGAACAAATTCATTATGATAAATGGCCATTAATTTCTACATTTTACAGTAGATTTTTCCCAGCTAAAATTGGAGTGATTACACTTGCAGAAATGATGAGAGAACAAAAATCACCAATAATTAATTTTGAAGAGTTTAGAATTAAAGCATATGATATTGCAGAAGAGATTGCAAGAAAAATGATTCCTTTTGAAACAGAAAAGGGAAAGAAAAGATCACAGAAAAAATCTACAGGATTGCCAAAGCCATATGATTTAGATGAAGTGACAGGATTGCAATCCATTAAAGAACAAAGATACAAGGATAGATACTTTGGGAAAGTTACAAAAAGTAAGGAATCAAATGAAATTAATTTAGATGGGTTACTATCTACACTGGGACTAGTCAAAGTCTTTTCAAAAAATAAAGATACTACAATTACATTAACTGAAAATGGTAAAAAGTTTTGTCTCTTTGAGAATCCTGTATTTGGTGGCAAGGTAGATGAATCATTATCAAAAGATGAAAGTGAATTTATTACAACTAACTGTATTCCTCAAAGACCAGTACAACATCAAATTGTAAAAAGAGTCATCAAGATAGTTTCAGAAACTGATTTTAACAAAACTCCAGATATGGCAGATGATTTAGATGAAGTTTGTCGTATGGCAATACAAGATATGGCAGATTCAAATAAACTTGGAGAGTATGCTGAAAAAATTCAAAGAGATGTGTTGGATAAATCAAAAGAAATTTTAAAATCAAATAAAATAATTGATGGTAAAATTCTAGACGTTAAAGATGATGAAAAAGAAGTCAGAAATTTAAAAAAGATGAAAAAACAAACGCCTGTTGAATCAATTAGAATTGCCACCATGGGAAGACTAGCTGAATTAGGCGTGGTTCATTGGCATATCAATGAGGGTGGCAGGTCAGAATATACCATCGAGGATAAAAAACTCGCAGAATCTATCTCAAAATAATAATCTAGTAAGCCCTATTCTTACAAGCTAACTAGTCATGAAATAGTCCACACAGCATTTTTCTACAATTATTTGATTTTTTTAATTAATGGTTTATGATGATAATAAGGGTCACAAATACGAAAAGAAAGTTGCAGAAATAATGAAAGAAAAACAGGTTCAATTATCAAAAGAACCTGCAGGATCAACTGGAGATATAGATTTAGAATTTCTACATGATTCTAAAAAATTTAGTATGGAGATGAAAGAAAATGCAGTGGGTCCGGATTGGGGTCAAGTCGGACTTCGATATGAAAATGATTCATGGAAATGGTCATCATCAAAAAAACGTAAAGATATTATCAAAATATATGATAAATTAGAATTAGATGGAATAGAAGGAGTACTAAATTTTCTTAATAAAAAATTCATACCAAATAAAGGAAGAGTAGAAAAAATTACAAAAAAAGAACATGATGAAGATTTTTCAAAATTAGATAATTATTTTGAGATAAATTCTAGTGCGCTAGAAAAATTCTACGAAGACATAGATTATTTACAAGTAGGAAATGGTTATGGGTTTTATCATATTAATTCGGATGTTGCCAAACTAGGCACAGAGAAAATTATTGCAAAATTCAAACTTCGACTCAGAGTAAAACCAATACATAATCATCATAACAGATGTCCAAAATGTGAAGGACGGTATCAGGGCTCTTATAAAAAATGTAAAACATGTGGATTAAAACTCAGTACAGATAGTTCTCAAAAATGTCCCGATTGTGGAGAAGGAGTACAGTATTCTAATTTTATTCATGTTTATGATAATTATGGTTTTTTTGCAGTTTTAAAATGTAAATCCATCTCAAAAAAATCTAAACTAAATATTGAAACATTTGAAGGACAAAAATTTCCACCAATAATTAATTAAAATCAAGCAAACTTTGTGATGGGCAACAAGTCTCGAGTAAGATCTTTTTCATAACTAAATGCATTTTGTCTAATTACTTGGGACTCTAGTGTAGTGGCTTTCTTTTTTGTCTTTAAACTTTTTAAAATTGCCTTACCAATTGCCTTACCAAGTAATGGAGGTACTGCATTTCCAATTTGTCTCCACTGCTGAGCTATACTTCCAACAAATTTGTAATTATTTGGAAAACTCTGAATTGCTGCAGCCTCCCTGCACGTAAGATATCTTGTCTCTGTAGGATGAAAGTATGTGTGTCTGCTAGTCATGATAGTTGGGGCAACTTCATCTCTGCCTAGTCTATGGTATTGCTCTTCGCGTAATCTCCCCTCGCCAATTGTATCCCAATCAACTCCCAACCATAATTTTTTTGGAAGATATGCTCGTTCATCTTCTTTGTATCTAATGCCTTTTCCTTCTGGAACTTTTTCCACTCTATTTCTAATTAATTCTTTAGAGATTTTTGCAGCTTCAACATCATGATTGAGTATTTCACCATTTTTAATTTTCATATTTCCTATTGCATAACCTATAGTTACAAGTGGTTTTAATTTTTCAGATTTACCATGTGTTGGTATTGGAAATTCAGTTGCATATCCAATTCTATTCCCAATGAAAATAGTTCTTCTTCTTTTTTGAGGAACTCCATAATTTTCAGCAGACATTACTCTAACGTGCATTACATATCCAATTTTACGGAATTCTTTTAAAACACCTTTTAAAATTTTCTCATTTTTTTTTCCCAATAATCCCGTAACATTTTCCATCAAAACAAATTCAGGTTTTATTGTTTTAACGATTCTAACAAATTGTAGAAATAGAAAATTTCTCGGATCATCTGGAATTCCTTCTCCAACAGTTGACATTCCTTGACATGGTGGTCCCCCACACACAAGGGATATTTTCTTTCCATCAAGCATTTTTTTTAAAACTGAATCTTTTAATTTTGAAACATCATCAACGTAGGTTGAAACATTTTTATGATTTTCAGAAAAAGTATCAATTGCTGCAGAATTCATATCTACTGCAAATGCACATTTGAACCCAGACATTTCAAGACCACAGCTCAAGCCCCCAGCTCCTGAAAACAGATCAACAAAGTAAGGTTTAGAATCTTTCAAACAGATATTCTGATTTTATTCTGTTAATTAAGATATTTTTTAAAATGTATTACTGACTAGTTGACATAAAACTAAAACAAGATTATTTTGAAATTCAGACGAATTTTTACATAGTAAATTTTGGATACCAACGGACCTATAGCTCAGCATGTAGAGTGTCGGACTTCTAATCCGATGATCTAGGGATCGAAGCCCTTTGGGCTCGCTTTTTGATTATCTAGTCACGTATTTAGTCAGGTTTTTAGCATCATGATACTCTATTCTCGTTGGACTCGTTGCACAGTCTGGATAGTGCGAGCGGCTTCGAACCGCTAGGTCGAGGGATCGAAGCCCTCCGAGCCCTTTTTTTAAAAAATAACCAAGATGTGTTTACTGTTTCAGTGGTACAGACAGATAATTTGGAAAAATAATAAAATGCAAAGAGAATAGCGTCAGATAAGCCAGCATCCAGATACGCTACAAATGAAATTACAAAACAAAGTGCACCCTGATGTATATAGTATAAGGATTTTTTCCAGGCGCAAATATTGAATTTTTAATTTTTTTGTCTATTTTGTAATGTTTGTTTTAATTATCAGATTCTAGTTTTTTGAGTTTTTTTTCTAGTTTTTCAATCATTTTTTGTTGGTACAAAATAATTTCACCATCATTTTCTTTTGCAAGGTTTCTTCTTTTATCAAATTCTTTTGAAATTAGTTCTTTCATGGTATCAGATTGTTGAAGTTTGGAATTATTTTGTTTCATTTCTTCAAGATCTTTTTGTACATCATCAAGTTCTGATTGTTTTGATTCTAATTCTTCAAGTTTTTTGTTCTTTGTTTCTAGTTGTATTTTTTGTCGTTCTTCACCAGAGATTGTCAATTCAGGAATTGCTTTTTTGTATTCTCCGAAAAGAATTGATACATCAAATGGTGCATAGTGATTATCCATTGGAATAGTAACACTGTGACCCATTAGTTTTTCACATATTGATAGATTACAATCAGGCCTAGACTTTAGTGTGATGTTGAAATACTTTCTTAATCCATGTAAGGTTGGGATGTTGAATCTAGTGCCAGTTTTTATTTTATCTACATCACGTAAAGTTATAGTTAATGCATTTCTCACAGTACCTTGAAGCATAGTTTCTGCAGGAGCAAACCCTAGAAGATAGTCCTTTCTAAATGCGGGGGAATCAGGAGATAATTTTTCATGGTTTTGCTGTCGTTCATCCAAGTAATCATCAAAAGACTGAGAGGCCTCAGGAGTCATAAAAGTAATGTACTCATCTTTTGTATCAGCATAACATACTACCTTCTTGCAATCCTCAATGTTTGTAATGTGTTTTAATTTTAATTCTGGAATTACACCAACTCGACAGCCAGTTGAGGATAAAAACAAGACAAGTGAACGAGTTCTTTTCTTTTTTGTTGAGAGTAGCATTTTTTGAATATGTTCTCGATTGTATGAGCCATATCCACCTTTTTTGATTTTAGTTGGGAACATTTTGTGTAGTCGTTTGGTGTTGAGATTTGACTCATTCATGACGTAAAACAACTCCACAGGCGCCATAATTGATGGAATATAGTTTGCAGAGTACCGGTCTTTGAGATGGATAAGGTAATCCTCAAGATTTCTCTGAATTGCATTATTGTCAATCTCCCCAGTCTTAGGATCACGGAAAATCAACGCATCATAATCAGATGTTTTATTCCATTTCATGAATCGATCTAATTGGTATTTGTAATTCTCACGAGTTACAGGAGAACCCAATGCTTGAAGAAACATTACAACACATCTTTTTTGAACCACGATAGTTGAGGGTGATTTTTTCATATAAGTAGGACTTCGTAACATTATACAAGAATATAAGTAGGCAAATCAGTTTACGTACATGCCACTTAAGCGTGCAAGTAGAGGACGAACCAAGGGAGGAAAAGGATCTTCAGGTGTTGTACAATGTACAAACTGCGGACAAACAGTTCCT
>Ga0233439_10003555_pt1 | contig 15961 bp, 11 predicted proteins | sample SI_123_September_6_FD_182713 | JGI IMG/M metagenome (GOLD analysis project Ga0233439, IMG submission 182713) | Seawater microbial communities from Saanich Inlet, British Columbia, Canada - SI_123_September2016_100_MG | ecosystem: Environmental > Aquatic > Marine > Inlet | place: Canada: British... | reverse complement strand
CACGGCACGTCGATCATCACGTTGTCCATCGAGCGATTATCGAAGTACGGGCGATATTCACGAATGCCGAACAGGTTTTCACCTGAAGTAATTGGAACTGACGTTCCAGCTTTCACTTCAGCAAGACCTTCAGGCTCGTACATGTCGACCTCGACCCACATCGTGTTGAACTGCTCCATCACTTCACAAATTTGTCGAGCTGCGAGTGGCTTGAAGTGGAAATTTAGATCGATTGCAATCTGAACTTCGCCACGCGTCCCATCTTCGAACGCACCGATGTATTTTTCGATGTGCTTGAGCGTTTGCCACGTCACGTTTTGATCGGTCGTCCCTGTGCCGAATCCACCGTCGTACGGACGAGCCGGAGTGCCAGGGAAGTTGATGTTGGTTTTGAGTGCCTTAAACCCTTTTTCTCGTACTTCGGCGCCGAGTTCAGCTACGGCTTGAAACGAATCGAGAGGCGGAACGCCGATTAGTTCGTTCTGGCGAACTCGTGAGGTGCCGCAGTGCGACCAGTACACCTGCTGGCTTTGCCGGGTAGGACCGCCAAACAATGCGTAAACGGGAACCCCGAGTGCTTTGCCTTTGATGTCCCACAACGCCAGCTCAATTCCGGCGATCGCCTTTGCTGCGATTCCGCCTGTGGACTGTCTGGCAAGGCGATACATGTCCCAGTAGCGTTTCTCAACGGCTAGTGGGTCTTGCCCAATCAGAATCGGGAGAAAGTCCGTTACTGCTCCGACGATTCCGTACGGATTTCGTCCGTCCGACATCTCGCCGTATCCGGTAAGTCCTTCATCGGTACGAACGGCAACGTACTGCCAGGGTCGCCATCCGGCGTCGACTACAAATGTTTCGATAGCAGTAATTTTCATGGTGGAAGGCTCGCGGCACTATTGGTTATTAGGGTTCGGCGGGATTCTAGACGAGTTTTTGAATCTTTGAGGCGAAAGTTGATGAAACTGGTTCACACAACTAGTGAATCCGACCTTATATTGGTGCCAAATCACCAAATTTAGTAAGGCGAAGCACGTTTGGCACCCTCATCGGTATCGTCACCCGACAATCAGTCGGTGACATGGGTCGAGCTCTTTTTCGACATTATTTTCGTATTCTCGATAACCCAATTGGTTGGCTTGCTGCATTCAGGGATCACGTGGACTTCAATAGGTCAGGGCGTTCTGGTGTTCTGGCTAATTTGGTGGGGCTGGAGCCAGTACACATGGGCGCTCAATGCCGCCAACACCCGCCACAAAGCAGTGGAGCTGGCGACCTTGCTGGGAGGGCTTCTTGCCCTAGTGATGTCCGTAGCTATTCACGATGTGTTCACCGATACGGCGCTCTGGTTTGCGATTACTTATGTGATGGTGAGGGCGATCGGCCTGTGGCTATCGATTTGGGCATCGAACTCTGCCGCTGACCAGAAGAAAGTTTTCATTTCGTTCGCGATGGCCTCGTCTGGTGGTCTCATTTTTGTGCTGGTTGGAGCGCTCGCCGGAGGAGCAGCACAGTACTGGTTCTGGGGCGGAGCCATAGCCTTCGACATGTTTGCGGCACAGATCGGAAATAGAGCTGGTCACTATCAAATCAACGTAGATCACTTCATTGAGCGTCACGGATTGTTCGTGATCATCGTAATTGGAGAAAGTCTGTTAGTTGCGGCGGCGGGAGTAACAGGTCACGAATGGACCACTAGCCTCACGCTAGTAGCCGCAACATCGCTAGTACTGACTTTTTCTCTCTGGTGGAGTTACTTTGCACACGCGAACGACAAGCTGGAATCAGCGATCGAATCGTCCGGTGTTAAAGATGTTGCGAGTCTCTTACGGGACGTATTCAGCATGATGCACATTCCGATGATTCTGGGTCTTATTGGGGTTGTGGTGGCGATTGAAGAATCGATCGCACACCCAGACGCCGTTATCCATACGGAAGTTCGAATCGCATTGGGTGTCGGAATACTGTTGTTCGTTGGCGGCATGGGATTCGCCACCAAGCGTGCAGGTGGCGACCTTCCGATTCCTCGAATTGCGATTTCTGCGGTAGCAGCGTTAGCAATCGTGTTCGTCGATGGAGTCGACGCCTACATAACGTTGCTGATCGGCGTGATTGCACTCGCGACAATCGGAGTTGTAGAGCACTTGATGGAATCGTCAAGCACGCCCGATGAAGTTCAGAGTGTGGAACCGGCTTAGTAGAAACCCGTTACGGTGCGTCGTACACAGCTCGTTTCTGACCTGCGTAGTCCCACGGAACGATCCAGTCTTCGGGAATTTCTAAACCGAATCCGGGAGCATTCGAAGGCACCAGCTTGCCATCAACTGCCGCCGGAACGCCCGGCATTAGCTTGTCGGCTACTGGCTGCCCAATATCGGTATCCATGAACCATTCGGCGAGCGTCGTTTCTGGCATGGCGTAGGCGAAGTGCTGACCCCACGCCGTATTCGCACCCATGTGAGTGATCGTTTCGATCCCAGCTGCTTCGGCGTATGTATAGATCTTCAGAATTTCGGAAAGTCCACCAGCCCATTCGATGTCGGGTTGAACGATATCTACGGCACGTGCTGCGATTAGCTGCTGGAACTGCTTGCGACCGTAGTGATGCTCGCCAGTTGCTAGCGCTGTCCACGTCATCGCTCGCTTGAGCTCCTTGTGACCTTCTAAATCCCAAGGCGGCAGTGGTTCTTCGAGCCATCGTAGTTTGTACGGGCGTAACCGCTCGGCGACTCGCAGCGCAAGGTCAGCGTTGTACGACATCACTGGGTTGAACGTAAGTTCCGCGTCATCTCCAGCAATTTCGCGCTGGCTAGCAACGTGCGCTTCTAGTTTTGCAAGACCTTCAGAACCCTCTTCGTAGAAGAACGGATTGCTGATTTTGAATCGCTCGAATCCGATTTCACGCATCCACTCGATATCGTCGCCTGTTGCGTATAGCTCGACGTGATCTCGTGAAGGTCCGCCGATCAGTTCGTAAACGGGTCGATCTAACAGCTTGCCTTTGAGGTCCCAGAGTGCGAGATCGACACCGCTTTGAGCAGCAGTTGCGATTCCGCCCTGGAAACCCTCGTTCATTCGCCAGATTTGATCGTTAATCAGCTCAATCGCAAGCGCGTCCTTACCTTCGATCAAAGGGGCAATGAGATAGTCGACCACTGAAGCACCCATTGCGCCGTGGGCGAACGATCCGAGGCCGAAGGTGCCGTCTTCAGCAGTGATCTGAACCCACGCCTTTCCAGATTGTCCCGGCTTGTTGCCGTCGACGCGTGTGTACTCGGAATATCGGGCGATTGGCTGAGAACGAATCGAATGCGTATTCCATCCGGGTTTGATGTTGGTTCGAACTGGAGGTGCGGGCTTGTTGATCTGTACGCATCGAACGCTTTTGATCTTCATGTTAATTCGACCCCCAATCTGAAATATCGCTCGGTTCGAACTGCATACCGAATCCGGGTTCACTAGAAGGCTTTACTTGCCCGTTCACCGGCACTGCAGTTCCCGGAATACGAACTGTTTCTTCGAGCGGAACGCCCGGATCGGTGCCCAGCCAGTACTCCGCCATAGGCGATTCGATTGCAGCCATGGAAAAGTGCTGCCCAAACGGATTATTTGCTCCGCCGTGCGGAATCGTTGCCATACCTGCCATTTCGCCAATGGTGTGAGCTTTCCACGCTTCGGTCATGCCGCCGCCCCACGTGAAGTCTGGCTGCAGAATGTCGACCGCGCGCTTTTCTACGAGATCTAAAAATGCATGACGACCGTGATGGTCTTCACCAGTTGCAATAGCCACCCACGGAGCCGAACGACGTAGGTGTGCGAGTCCGTCTGTATCGGTCGGAACCAAAGGCTCTTCGAACCAGCGGAGGTTGTATGGGCGAAGTTCTTCGAGCAATCGCAATGCGAACTCGACGTTGTACGACATCACAGGGTTGATCATTAGATCACGTTCGACGCCAACCTTCTCACGAGCCTGCGCAACGTGAGCGACCACTGCCTTTATGCCGGCATCGCCTTCGGAATAGTGCGAAGGATTAGTGATTTTGAATTTTGTGAAGCCTAGTTCCTGCGCCCAGTCGAGATCATCGCCAGTTGCATAGCAGGTAATCGAGTCACGAACGGGTCCGCCAAGCAATGCGTACACAGGCTGCCCAATTATCTTGCCTTTAAGGTCCCACAATGCGAGATCAACTCCGCCCATTGCAGTTGAAGCCGTGCCTGAGGACCCAAACCGGTGCGAAATGCGCAGCACGAGATCGTTCAGGTGTTCGATTGCCATGCAGTTGCGACCTTCGAGCATTGGCGCAATCACGGTGTTCACAAATGCTGCAACTGGCTCGCCAAACGCACACTGGCCAAGTCCCCAAGTGCCGTCTTCAGCAGTTACCTGAACCCAAACTGCGCCGAGTCCGCCGCCCGGCATACTTCCCGGCAAGCCCGAAAATTCCGAGTACATATTGATCGGCATCGCCCGTTTCGACGATTTGTTCCATGTATCTCGGCGTGGGGCGGTTGGGTTAGAAGGCTGAGGCAGCTTTACGTGAACTGCTTTGATGGACTTGATCTTCAAAAATGTCGCTCGTGAGTATGAGGTGGTTGGGGGGTCGTACGGATGCAATGAAGCTCCGAACGACTTATGCTTGCGGCGGCGCAAGTTTAGCAATGCCCAAGAAAAATGATGGAAGCGAACCGCATGGAACCGAGAAAAGTCGATATTGAACAGCTCGCATGGTCGTGGTCTGAAGACCCCGGCTTGGAAGAGTTGACTGTTACTCGAACTCACTCTTCAGGCGAAGAAATTGAAATTCCTGTCGCACGAATAAAGGGAACACGACCCGGACCTCAGATGACTGTGATGTCGGGGATGCACGCCGGTGAGTATTCGGGAATTCTTGCTGCTCAAAAGCTGATTTCAGATGTGAAACCCGATGAACTAACGGGAACGCTGCTAATAATTCCAGTTATTTCAACAAAGGCGTTCATGGAACGCAACATGCAGTTGAGTCCGGTCGACCAAAAGGAAGTTCACTTCATTCGACCCGGAAACCCCGATGGCACTTACAGCGACATGCTGATCGACACGTTGTTTGAGGTCATCAAAGAGTCGGACTATTTGATCGACTCGCATGCTGGCGAAATGGCACAGTCGCTAATGTCGTGGGTTCCTGTGCCGATGCGAGGCGCAAATGAACTCAGCAGCCAATCGCTTGAACTGGCTCGTGGGTTCAACGTTGAATACGTCGAGCCTAGATACGATTTACCTTCGATTCCACCATTTTGTGTTGCTTTGATGAACGCTGGCATCGCCAATATATGGGTTGAATGCGGCAAAAACGGCGTACCAACCGACGCTGATATCGCTGTTCACCTCGATGGCTACATAGCCGCGCTGCAAACTATGAAAATGTTGGGCGGCGATCCTGCTCGTCCACGCCAAAAGCTGCTCAAAGGCAGCCGTTCGCAGATCAACTCTGAACAATCGGGCGTGTGGCATCCGGCTGTGAAAGAGGGCGAAACAGTCGAAGCTGGCCAATATCTTGGCAAGCTAACCGACTATTTCGGCAATACGTTGGAGGAATTCCACTCACCGAAGAAGGCTTTGGTGTTGTATTACTGGTCTAACCCGGCAATTAATGCCGAACGCAAACCCCATGGCTACGACTGGCACAACGGCCTCGTAAGCCTTCTAGATCTCGAGGAATAATTTCTTGCCCGACTTTCCGGTTTATCTTGCTCATGATCACATGCAGCGGGCGGAAGATTTTGCCCGTGATATCGATGGTGGAGTGAGCGGCAAGATCGTTCATCTGACGATCGATTCATGGATCGATGCTCCAACCAAAGAAGAGTACGACAAGGCCTACAACAGCTACGAAGGCTTTCGTGATCGTGGGCTAGGCGCACTTACGAACTTGCACGCAGTTGCGAGTGACCCTTCGAACCACGTTCGGGTAGTTCGAGAGTTTCGTGATCTAGAAACAGCTCGTCACACGGGTGAGTTTGCCGTTATTGCCGGTAACGAAGGCGGCAAAATTCTTGGTTCAGACCCCGATTTGCTTGATGCTTGGTTTGGTCTTGGATTAAGGCATGTTCAGTTCAACTGGGCGATGCCGAACAAGCTTGGCGCTTCGCAAGATCAAGAGAACCATCCTGCGCAGCCGGGTCTCACCGCTTTTGGGCGAACAACTATCGAGAATATGAACGAAAAAGGCATGATCGTCGATGTTTCGCACTCGGCACCTCAGACGATTCTCGATGCGCTGGAAGTGACTAATAAGCCGATTTTGAACTCGCACTCGGGTGGTAGGGCTATTGCTGATAAGCCGCAAAATCTTACCGACCAGCAGATCAAAGCGATGGGCGAGAACGGCGGCGTGATCGGAATTCACTTCTGCTCGCGACTCGTACTCGGCGTCAACGGCGTTCAGGCTGAAATAGACGATGTGGTGAAGCAGATTCGATATGTGGCTGACGTCGGTGGCATCGACGTAGTTGGGTTGGGGCCTGATTGGGTGCTTGGAGACCCGATGCGAGACGTTCCGTACCTACGCAACACGAATCAGGAAGATTTGACCTGGGCCAAGGGCCTCGAAGATTCCACAGAATTACCTAACCTCTGGGACCCGCTCGTAGGAGCCGGATTCACCGCTGGAGAGATCGAAAAGATCGCCGGCGGAAACATGCTCAGGCTCTTCAAAGACGTGCTGCCGGGATAGCTTGGTTTGCTCGTCGATCTGTCATTGCGAGGAGCTGCCCTGAGCGACGTGGTAATCAGCGGGCGACGCGGTAGTACTCGTCGAATCTGGATTGGCTCGACCTGCCTGATTGGCTCACGTTCGTTCTGGTTGCTCTAACTTCGAAGGCATGAAATTACTGAGCTAAATCGTACGATAGAGCTGTATCGGCGACTGATTGCCACGTCATACTTCCTCGCAATGACAGGGCTAAGGAACCAGCCGCTGCACCTACTCGCCGATTAGTAAGACCACGTTGTGTTGGTCACGGTGTCGGTATCGAGGTCCCAGTTGAAAGTACCTCCACCGATGCCGCTTGTTTGACCCTGAGCAGTCACAACAGCTGTCCAGTAGGTGTGAGTAGGGTCGAGCTCACCCTCGCCCGCACCTAGCACTAGCAGAAGGCTCAGGTTGCCTTTGACTACGATTGTGTTCCAGTCAGCAGTTCTTTCAAAAGCTGCAAATACTTCAGAGCTGTCGATCGTGACCCTACTAATATCAGCAGGAGCTGGTGTGTACGAGGAATCATTGCATTCGAGATCATTTCCTCGAACGAAGCAGAAGTTTGTTGAGCCTGAATCAAGTATGAAAGCTATGGCCCACATTGTTCCGTAGCCAGCACCCGGACTTGGGATGTCATTCTGATCGTCGCCGGTGTCCTGTTCGCCAGCTGCACTAGCAGCGTGCCCATCGATGAAGCTAATAACACCGGGTTGAGTCGCTGATGCAAATGCCATCGCCTCAAGAGCTGTCTTCCACGGGCCGTTGTCGACAACTGGCGCTGCGGTTGGTGCAGGAGCAGTGGTAGCCGTTGGCTGTGGAGCCTGTGTAGCTTGTGGCGCAGCAGTCGCCGTCGGAACAGGAGCTGTTGTTGCCACAGGTGCAGTCGTAGCAGCCGGGGCGGTGGTGGCGGTAGGATCCGCCGCTGCTTTAGGAGCAGTAGTCGCAGTTGGAGGCGTAGTTGGAGCAACTTTGGCAGGAGTGAATCCTGAATCTTGCGCTGGTGCGTTATCTGCGCCTATACAAGCTGCGCTTACGAATAGTGCCGATAGGAGAGTGAGTGAGATAAGTAGCGCGCGCTTGTTGATAACCAATAGATGTGCCCCGTAGTTGATCGTGATCTGTTCACGATTAGATCTACTTCGAACATTAGCCATCGTTTGTTGGACATCACGCCCCTCAATGTTTGATGTGGGTTGGAATGCCAAAAGCGTTGAGTAGCTGCTCTATATCACCTAATTTCATGATGAATATTGCGCCCTCACCTCAGTGATTCGCGGTATTTTCTTTTTAGTTATTTATCGCTCGTGGCGTTGAGATATCCATATTTCATACGGAGATTCAATTGGTAACAGGACTCAATCACACGGGGATCGTCGTGAACGATCTCGAAAAGATGGTCAGCTTTTATTGCGATGATCTGGGGCTGAACGAGCATCATCGAAGTGAGTCGAACGCTCCGCCGGAAGGCAATCACACGGGCATTCCCGGTTCCCGCCGAACGCTTGTGTTCATCGGATTCGAAAGTGGTCACCGAATCGAGCTTGTGAAGTATCACGACCCTACTTCAGCTAGTCGTGACAACGACATGATTCGCGAAGGCACGAATCACATCTGCTTCAACGTGGAAGACATCGAGAAACTGCAGGCCGATTTAACGTCGAAGGGGATCGAGTTCGTTACTGATCCAATTATTCGCAAGAACGACGACGGGACTCGGCACGGAATCGTCTACGCGCGTGACCCCGAAGGCAACTGGCTCGAGTTCATCGAGTGATGAGGCGCATTGGCACGTTCACGTGTCCTGAGCGAAGTCATCGGAGTCGAAGGATCTGGGGTGGAGTCGCGCTAACGGACGAGTGTTGAAGTTGTCATTCTGAACTTGATTCAAAATCACGTTCGACAATCACTTATTTCTTGCGAGGGTCAATCTCGATTAGATCGATCGTATATAGCCCTAGCCAACGATACTGAATCAAGTTCAGCATCACATTTGGCAGTGCCGAGTGGGCTTCCCTCGAAAAAACTAAATATTCGCGGTTTCGTACGCCCATGCCTTGATCAGGTGGTGGGCGATGGCGATAGGACCAGGAATGCTCACGCCTTCGAGTTTGTCTTCGAGTGCGAGTTTTACTTCGTCACGAGTGAACCAGCGGACGTCTGACATTTCACCGGTGTCGATCACAATATCTTCGGAAATCGCCTCGGCGTGGCAGCCGATCATCAGCGAAGCAGGGAACGGCCACGGCTGAGACGAGTGATACGTCACTTTGCCAACTTCTAGTCCACCTTCCTCCATCACTTCTCGCCGAACGCCCTCTTCGATCGACTCGCCCTGATCCATAAAGCCGGCGAGGCATGAGTAGAACGTCGAATCGTGGCGTGCTTGAGTTTGACCCATGACGCAGCGATCGCCCTTGTATACGAGCATGATTGCAACGGGGTCAGTTCGAGGAAAGTGCTGTGATTTGCACTTTGGACACTCTCGCATGAGTCCACCACGCTGACTCTGTGACTCAGTGCCGCAAGACGAGCAGAATCGGTGCTGCGAGTGCCAGTTCAGATTCGAGCGTGCCTGAGCCAGAATTCCCGACTCTTCCTGAGAAATATCGGTAGCTGCTGCACGTCCATCTTCGAAAGCGGCGCCGGGAGCGAGAGCAGCGATTCCCGAGGGGTCTTCGACTGCAGAGATATCGACCGCAAAATGCGGATTTCGATCTTCATCGAATCCCAGAAACTTTGGTCCGCCGGCTTCTTCAGGAAGTGAATCTAGGAATTCATGTCCGATCCACGCTAACTCGGCTTGTCCTTCACGTCGTACAAGCGGTTGAAGCTTGTGAAACGGCAGTAGCTTCGTGTTGTCTTGCCGAATCATCTTCTTGAGCAGGTCTTCGTCTCGACGGACGTGATCGCCACGGTCGAATGGATTTCCGGCAAAGATGTGGGTGTACGACAAGTTTTTGTTCTCAGTTAGCTCTGGGTGATCTGGTTTGCGTTCGCAGCCCGCCACTGTATCAGTGGTGGCGATCAACGTCAGACCAAGCGTGTACATCTTCCAGCAGTTGTCATTCTGAACTTGATTCAGAATCATGTTCGATTGGAGTAGTTAGGCGGGTAGCTGGTAATCGGTTGATAAACGCTGGGTCGAACAACCTCAGCGATCGAAAACGATTCTGAATCAAGTTCAGAATGACAATTTTCAATTTGCCCTGAAAACGAAACAAAAAACGGGGTCGACAATTGTCGACCCCGTTTTCATATTTATTCGATTTTCGATCTGAATTATCGAACTACACAGCCAGCTAACGATCTACTTGCCGATCTGCGGAACGCTCTTCATGGCTTCGGCAATTGCCTCTGAAGGCAACGCGTAGTCGACCATGTCGCCCGAGAAGTAGTTGTCGTACGCCGACAGGTCCAAGTGACCATGCCCACAGAGGTGGAACAGAATGTTCTTCTCTTCACCGGTCTCTTTTGCTTCAAGCGCTTCGTCGATAGCCGCTTTCAAAGCGTGAGTTGGTTCTGGAGCCGGAATGATTCCCTCGGTGCTCGCAAACAGAACAGCTGCCTCGAAGCAGGCGTTCTGGTGGTAGGCCTTCGCCTCGTAAACGCCTGCATCGAACAGGGCGCTCACCAGCGGAGCCATGCCGTGGTAGCGAAGACCGCCAGCGTGAATCGGGTTAGGCACGAACGTGTGACCCAGAGTGTGCATCTTGAACAGAGGAGTTGTTCCGATTGCGTCACCAAAGTCGTAAGCAAACTCACCTTTCGTTAGCGAAGGCGAAGCCTCAGGCTCAACAGCGATGAATCGTGTGTTTGTCTTGCCAGCAAGCTTGTCGGCGATAAACGGGAACGATATTCCAGCGAGGTTTGATCCTCCACCAGCACAACCGATCACAACATCTGGATACGCATCTGCCATTTCCATCTGAAGAATCGCTTCTTGTCCGATCACGGTCTGGTGCATTAGCACGTGATTGAGCACGGAGCCGAGAGAATATTTCGTATCGTCGTTCTGAGCCGCAATTTCAACAGCTTCGGAGATTGCGATACCGAGTGATCCCGGTGAATTCGGATCTTCAGCCAAAATGCTTCGACCTGCCTCGGTTTCGTCGCTTGGACTTGCAGTTACGGTGCCGCCGAATGTCTGCATCATCGATTTTCGGTAAGGCTTCTGATCGTAGCTGGCTTTCACCATGTAGACCTTGGCTTCGAGTCCGAACTGCTGACATGCGTACGAAAGAGCGCTGCCCCATTGGCCAGCACCGGTTTCGGTAACGATTCGCTTCGTGCCTTCGATCGAGTTGTAATACGCCTGTGCAACCGCAGTGTTGGGCTTGTGACTTCCAACAGGGCTAACGCCTTCGTACTTATAGAAAATTTTCGCTGGAGTTCCGAGAGCTTTTTCGAGTCCTGTTGCTCGGATTAGCGGAGTTGGTCGCCACATTCGGTACATTTCACGAACGGGATCTGGAATGTCTATCCATCGATCCTGACTGACTTCCTGCATGATCAGTTCAGTAGGAAATAGCGGTGCTAAGTCAGCAGGCCCTGCTGGCTCAAGTGTGCCGGGATGTAGTGGTGGCGAAAGCGGCGTCGGTAAATCGGCGCTGATGTTGTACCACTGCTTAGGGATGTCGTTCTCCGAGAGCAGGAACTTTTTCTGTTTCTGGTCAACCACTTCATTCTCCGATCGCTTATTGGCGCTCTGGGCTGAATTGAATCGAGTCAATTCGCTCAGGGCGAGAGTAAAACTGTTCGGAAGTTTATGTCCAGCGCGGCTTTGGCGATGTGAATTCGTCGTGAGAGATGTTTTTAGGAGCGGGTGGGTGTTCCGAGTGCTGTCATTCTGAACTTGATTCAGAATCAGTAGCCAGAGTGGGGATGTTGACCGACTCTGGGTCGACTATTCTTGCCAGGATTGGCGAATTATCATCATTCGAGAGTAATACTGAATCAAGTTCAGCATGACGTTTCGGGTGGGCTGAGTTGAATCCTACGAAACTACTCGATGTCATCCAGCCAGCGACTCAGGGCGGTGCCGATGTTGACTACTCTTGCTACGTTGAATGGGCCATCGACGTAGTTGGCGACAATCGTCTTAGCGTCGTCGGACATCTCATTCATCTGGCTTTCATTTCTAAGATGCGCCATCCGTGCTCCCTCTTCGAGCGCGATGCGGGTCACACTTTCCACGCCTAACGCAATTTCTCCTCTGGATTGTGCGGTTTCCAATCGGGATTGCAGCAATTCGAGCATGCCAGGCCAATAGGCGAGATGGCGGTAGATCGTCGCAAGTCCGGGATTCGCTTCGTTTGTGCCGTACATGTTCACGCTGAGCACTAGTTCCCAGACCGGATCGGATATTTCTTCCCGAGCAAGTAGCCGCGGAATCTCTCCGATCGAGTCAGTTGGTTCGACTTTCAGATAGTCCTTCGGCGATTTCTGTGGAGTCAAGACCAGCGCGGTCTGTGTGAGAAAGTTCAAGCTATTTGAACGTGTGTACGCAGAAATAATCGATTTGATTCTTTGCAGATAACCTGGCTCGATTTCGGCTTTTTCAAGTTCGCTTCTGGTCAATGATTTCAATGCCGGAAACGCCCCATCCGATCTGAGGCGTGCAAGGGCTGCCTCAGGTTGACCGGTTGCGTACATAGGTTTTATTGCAGCCCATGTAGCTGCGAGGTCTGTTTCGGATTCCGCGAGAATCCGCCAGATCGAAGTGAGTATCGGTATCTGCATAGTTCCGCGAATATCCGCGAAAATTCGGGCGATCTCACCTGTCGCATCGGCTTCGGACAAAGCATTGACCGTGTCGTGAACGAAATTGTTGCTCATGGGCCCGGGTTTAGTTACTCGTTGTCCTTAGTCGCCCACGCACCCGTTGATTCGTTCGCCTTGTTCCACCATCCGGGTTGTGCTTCGGGCGAATCGACATCGATTGCAAATTCTTCCATTGCTTCTGGGATCAGCTCGATGCCTAGTCCAGGCTTGCCGTTCGGGAAGATCGAGCCGTCTCGAACGTCGAACATCGGGGTGATGATCTTCTCGAACGTTTCGAACCAAGTGTGAAGGCATTCTTCTCGGTACAAGTTCGGAATGGCGATGGAAGCCTGGAACGAAGCGGCGATTGCTACAGGGCCAAGAGCATCGTGCGGGCTTACGTTGATGTACTGAATTTCAGCCATCGATGCGATTCGGCGAATTTCACTGATTCCACCACACCATGCGATATCCGGCATGATGAAGTCGACCAGTCGGTCACGAAGGATTTCATCGTAATCCCAGCGAGTGAAATGTCGTTCGCCAACGCAAAGTGGAACGCTCGTATTCTCACGAATCTGGCGCAGGGCGTTGTGATTTTCGACGTGAGTTGGCTCTTCAAACCAGACCAAATCGATGTGCTCGATAGCGTTCGCGGCTTTGATCGCCGATGCGACGTCCATTCGAGCGTGGGCATCTACGAGAATCTCGTAGTCGGGTCCAACAGTCTCTCGTAAAGCTTCCATCCATTCGACTGCCTCAGCAATTCCCTTTGGATCCATGCGTTCGACCATGTTTGCGCCGTAGAACGTTTCGCCCATCGTGCGTCGACTTGGGAATGGATCAGTTTTAATCGCTTTGTAGCCGGCGGCCATCGTGAGCCGAGCTTCTTCTTGCATCACCTCGATGCCTTGGCCCGCGCTGATGTCTCGAACGTGAGTGTAGAGAGGGACGCTCTCACGAACTGCACCACCAAGCAGATCGTAGATTGGTGCACCGAGAACTTTGCCTTTGATGTCCCAAAGTGCGATATCTATGGCACTAATCAAGTGCGAAATGTAGCCACGTCCGTTTAGATCGGAGTTCACGTGGAAGATTCGCTGCCAGATTTCTTCGATGTTCTTGGGGTCTGACCCGATTACGAGTGGCTTTATCGCCTCTAGTCCTCGAACGAGATGACTATTTACGGCGTAGTCGGTGCACTCACCGAGACCGGTAACGCCCTCGTCGGTTTCCACTTCAACAAACAGCCATGCCAGCCCCGGAATGGGCATAACAACGTGGGATTTAATATCTGTGATTTTCATGTTGGTGTTATTGGCTCCTAGCGTTAACTAAGTGGGCGAGCAGTCGTCGGACAGATGCGGGTGAGTGGAGTGAAGACGCAGCGAGTGACCCCCCGGGGCCAACGTGCACAGTGAAACCGTCTTGCCCAATCGCCTCAAATAGATCTTCATCGGTGCGATCATCGCCGATAGCCAGTACAAAATCGTAGGGTCCTCGAATCGATGTGACGTTGTTATACGCTCGCCCCTTATCGACACCGTATTGCCTTATTTCGACTATTTTCGAGCCGGTCAGAATCTCTACAGGCGCTCCTGCAAGCGTGTTTTCGAGATGTGTCGTGAGGTCAAGAGCCTGAAATTCTCCGATATCGGATTCGGCTTCACGGTAGTGCCAAACTAGCCCGGATGACTTCTTCTCGATCTGAACTCCCGGTGTTCGGGATTTGTAATCTTCGAGAATCGGCATAGCCTCATCCTGCCACGACAGATCAGGCTCATCGCCCGTTCGTTTCCAGTCGGCATCACCCTTGAGCTTGATCCACGAACCGTGCTCGGCGATGAGCGATACGTCGACACCCTCGAACCAGTCGCCGATAGTTTGTCGATCTCGACCCGTGTTGATGAACACATCAGTGCCGTCTAGAGAACTTAGGCCGCTCACAATGTTGCGAATTTCGTCAGTGGGCGTTGCTTCATCGTGACGAACTGTGAATTCCCGAAGCGTGCCGTCGTAATCGAGCATGATCATCGGATTTTTCGCTGAAGCAAATAATCCCGAGAGACTTTCAGCGAGAGTGGCTGATGAAACCATCGGTGGGGTAGCCGATATTTCGTTCTTGGGTGATCCGAGCGACCGGATAAATCGTTTGACCCAGTTGTGAACGTCGTTTTCGAGTACTCGACGATGCATCGGTGCCATGCGTTCGTTTCGTTCGCCAAAGCTCATATCAAGCGCACGTTCAATCTGAGATGCGGTGCCATCGACGTCCCACGGGTTAATTCGTAAAGCTTCACCGAGCTCGGTTGCCGCCCCTGCGAACTCGCTTAGAACCAGCACGCCAGCTCCATCGTCACGAACCGCTACATATTCTTTCGCAACTAAGTTCAAGCCGTCTCTGATAGGCGAAACAAGCGCTACGTCGGCAAGGCGATAAAGTGCGCCCAATTCAGCAGGAGAAACCGAGCCGTATATGTACTGAATTGGCGTTTTGCCGCCGCGACCGTAGAGCCCGTTGATTTCGCCAACCAGACGTTCAATTTCGGATTTTTGATCTCGATAGCTGCCTATTGCCTCTCGAGAAGGAACGGCGACTTGAATCAGAACGGCTCCGTCACGCCACCGTGGTTCGCGATCTAGCAGAGATTTGAACGCTTCTAGCTTGTTTGGCAGACCTTTGGTGTAGTCGAGTCGATCTACGCCAAGAATTACCTGCGCATCGCCAAAAGAACGCTTGTAGCGAGTGAGAATTTGCTCGGCTTCATCGGAATAAGCAGCGTTTCGCTGGCTTTCGATATCGATCCCAAGCGGGTGAGCCTCGATTCGCACTCCTCGACCCGAAAGATTCACCACACCCTGTCGTGCTTCTAGCCCAAGCACGCGCCTGAACGAACGTGACAGGTGATCGGCATATTCGAACGTGTGAACACCGATTAAGTCGGCTCCGAGCAACCCTCGAAGCAGCTCTTCGCGTTGCGGCATCACTCGAAGAACTTCAACTGACGGGAACGGAATGTGTAGGAAAAATCCGATCCGTGCGCCCGGCAGTTTTTCACGCAACATCGCCGGAACCAGCATCAGCTGGTAATCGTGAATCCAGATCGTGTCATCGTCTTTGGCGTGTTCGAGAATCTTTTCGGCGAAGCGTTCATTGACCCGCTTGTAGTCGGCAAACGCCTTGGGATCGAACTCGCAGTATTCGAGTAGGTAGTGAAAAAGCGGCCAGATAGAACCGTTAGAGAAACCTTCGTAGTAGCCGGAGTACTCAGATTCGGGAATTGCGACGGGATCGAGCCGCATATCGGCCAAAAGTTTTTGGGCTGTTTCGTCGGGGTCTGTTCCCGGGTAGCCGATCCATATTCCGTCGCCATTTAGGTGGAGCGGGTCGAGCCCGGCGACTAAACCGCCGGAACTGCGATTAACCGTTTGACCATTTGAAGGGTTCGAAACGTCATCTTGAATTGTGA
>Ga0233439_10003553_pt1 | contig 15966 bp, 13 predicted proteins | sample SI_123_September_6_FD_182713 | JGI IMG/M metagenome (GOLD analysis project Ga0233439, IMG submission 182713) | Seawater microbial communities from Saanich Inlet, British Columbia, Canada - SI_123_September2016_100_MG | ecosystem: Environmental > Aquatic > Marine > Inlet | place: Canada: British... | reverse complement strand
TTATCTACCAGTTGAAAAAGATAAACAAATAGTAGGTGTAGTACATGCTTTAGATGTAGCAAAAGCAGCACTTGAATCATTAAATGGACTAAGTTTGAGTGATGTAAAATTAGTAAAACCAAGCAAAGTTGAAAAAACAAACCAATTATCAACTGCAATTCAAATCATGAGAGAACAAAGTGTTGATCATGTGCCTGTGTTTGAAAAAGGAAAATTATATGGGATAATTAGTTTTAGAGACATCGTTCGAAAATATCTAAATTGGTCACCAAAAAGAGATGTATCAGCAAAATTCAACTCCTCAAGTAGATCTGCAAGGGTTGATTTAGCAAAATTGAGCAATCTTCCAGTTGAAAATTTCTCAACCAACAATAACTTAGTAAAAATTAAAACAGATGCTAAACTCAAACTTGCAATAAGTTTACTAACAAAACACAACATTAGAAATTTACTAGTAGTTGATGGACAAAAATATGTTGGACTTTTGACAGTAAGAAACATTCTTGGATCCTTAGCAAAATCAAAAGTAACTAAAGATTTTAACCTAAAGTTTGTTGGCCTAAAAAAACTAAAACTAAGTGTGCATCAAGAATTTGCACTAAAACGAGTAGCTCAATTCTCAGCATTTAAACTACAAAGAAAACTTCCAAACGAATTTGATCTAACGATTCATGTAAGAGCACAAAACAAAGAAGGTAGAAAACAAGTTTTCAACGTAAATTTAAAGTTAGAGAGAAACGGAAAACTCCAAACAAGCGAATACGAATCTTGGGACTTAGAACAAGCAGTTCACAAAGCCTTTAGCGGTCTTGCCAGAGTAGCAAACAAAAGAAACAAATAATTTTTTTTAATTTCTTTCTTTCTTTTTCTTTTCTTTTCTTTTCTAATATTATCAAATAACATAAAAAAAACAGAAAAGTTCATAAATGTAATTCCATAGTAACAAAAAATGGAACTAGGAATATTTGAAAGTATTAAACTTTCTCATGGAAGAAAAAGAAGATCTTTAGCAGAAACATTGTATATTTCAATACAAGATCATCTTGACTATGTGGAAAGAAGTCACTTAGATGGTGAGCAACCAACAAATCCTGCCTTTTCAAAACAACTTGAAGGATTAACAAAAGATAAACTTAAACCAATTGTTGGAAAAATAGATTTAATTTTAAGAAAAATAGTTGGATTTAATGATCATGCAAATAAATTATATTTTAGAATGTCTGATAATGAACCATCAATCAATGCAACTAATTATGGTGACTTTATTGCCAAAACAAGACTATTAGCTAAAAATCCTGTTGAAGAATCATCCGATTGTGCAAAAAGAGTTGTGTTTAATCAAGGCCCCATTAAATATAAAAGTGGATTATTTTATACTTCAGATAAAAATGATAAAAGAACGTGGTTCAATGTTGGTTTTTCTTTTCCAACACAAAAAGAAGGTATTATGGACAACATAGGAGCTTTATTTAGGGGTTTTTCCCCTGATATGGAAGATGAAAGAATTGATGATTTTAAATTAAATTTTTCAAACTCCAGGTCTGGTTGTGGAATTGGATCTGTGATGATTTCAAGAGTTGATGAAAGAGGAAAAAGAACTAATAAAAAAGGATGTAAGGCTTACTGGATATATGGAATAACAACAACTTCTAGACATCCAAGTGAACAACATGAAGTTCAAAATTTAATAACTCAAATGGATTCTTTCATGAGAACTAACCATCCTTAAACTTAAATTTAATTCTTTGATTTTTTTTTACGTTTTTTCAAAAAAATAGAAAACATTATATGCAATTTAAAATTAATGCCGATTGAATACCTTAAAAAAACAAGTATCAAATTACATCTAAATTGATCAAAAAGACAACTAAAAAAATGTATCAAAACAGGTTTAATAGATAAAAAACACTCAAAATTAGATTTAAATCAATTTCTTAAATAAACAAAAATAAAATAAAAAAATAAAATCAATTACATGCTTGATAATGTCGACCTAACTCCAAAAATTCATCAATTCGAAAATTTCTATTTCCTCCTTCACGAACTTGAGTAGATCCAAAAACATTTCTAGCTGCATCCATCACATAATTAGGACTAGTTCCTTGAAAGAATATTGCAACATCTTTAAATCCAGAATCACAAACAATATTATCATATAAACCAATAAAAAATAGTTGACTAGATACTAAACCTATTTCGCGATTATTAAAAATTCTATTGTTCTCTATATTAATAAAACTAACCCTAGAATATAATCCTCTTCTGTTTTTTTTAAGTTCATTATTTGTTACTTGTATGTTTCTTCCTGTTGCTCCATCTCTAATTGCAATTCCAATGTCAGAATTTGTAACTCTATTGCCATTAATTATGCTTGGTCCATTATCTGCTCTAATACCTTCATTAAACTTAGTAACAAAACAATTATTAATCTCAACATTTTCACCAACAACATTAATTCCAGAAAGATCAATCACATTATTTTGATTCGCAACTAATGGTCTACCACCCATATCTATATCGTGTCTTCCAATTACCATTTTTCCTAAACAATCTAATTTCACATTAGAATGAAGAGTTAAGCAAGCACCAGGTTCTAAATCAACTCTTTTAATATCATTTGCAAGAACATAATTCCCTCTCGATTTTATATCTTGGCATGAATCAATTTTAATTATTTCTTCATTTTTCAAATCATTATAATCGCTTTTTGTTAATGAAAAAGGCATTAAAACTAAAAAAATCAACATTATCCCAAAAACTAATTTATCTATTTTCATAGTAAATTTAGAAAAAACGAAGTATATAGATATAGTTGTTGACTAAAATAAATAATAAAAAAATAAAAATCACTCAGTCTCTTCCTTCTCACTCATCTTTTTCTCACGAAACTTTTGAGCATTCTCTTCATTAACGAATCGATACAGTTTTCCATCAATTTTAGCTTCAACAACATCATCAATTCCCATTAAAGGTTCACCAGTTAAAGCATCCTTTCCAAGACCACCAGCTTGCGAAGCGCCTTGCATAAATCCAGCTTCAAAAGGTTCAATCTCATCGTCCTCTTCAAGTTTCTCACGACCCTCTTCACTATAAACATCTTCATCCTCATCCCCATGTTCCATAGCTTCCTTCTTCTCTTCACTATTCTCATCAGGTAAAATTCCTTGCTCCTTAGCAGCATGATGTTCCTCAGTATGTTTTTCCTCTTTTTTAATATCAGTATCTTCCATAAAAACTAAGCTAATCAAATTAGTATAAAAGCATTTTGGTTATTAAAAAAATAAACAAATATAAACAAAACAAACTAACTATAAATAAAGACCACAATACAACAAACAATACAACAAACAATACAACAAACAATACAACAAACAATACAACAAACAATACAACAATTAAAAACAAATGACTCCTAACTACAAAATAATTACTTTAACTGGTCCATCTGGATCTGGAAAAACAACCCTAGCTAATGAACTTCTAAAAGATTCAGATTTCAAATTAATCACCTCAACAACAACAAGAGAATCAAGGCCAACAGACTTAGAAGGAGAATACGAATATATAATGACATCAGCATTTGTCATAGGCGAGAGCGAAGGAACATTTTTATGGTCAGTAAATTATGCCAACAAATTATATGGGACAAAAAAAGTATACATTAATGCAGCTCTCGAGCGCAACCATACATCTATTGCACTTTTGGTTCCAGACACAGTAAAAATCCTCTACAGACACTTAAAACAACAAAACAAACAACATCTTTTTCTCCCAATTTACATAAAAGGCTTAGATGAACAAACCCTTAGACAAAGAATCCAAGATAGAGTAGGAACAACAAATAACCTAGAAAAAAGACTAGCAACAATAAACGATTGGAACCAAGAAGCAAAATACAGTGAAGTTCCATATCAATTCATAACAAACAATACAACGATTGGAGAAGCATTAGAGCAAATAAGAAGTCATATAGAAAGTTAGAAACTAACTATCAAAAAAACATTCAATTCCACAATTCCCAAACATAAAGCTTTTAAACAACCCCAACAAATTCTTAAATATGGATAATACAAACAATAATCAAAAAGATAGTAACACAAACAACACTAATCAAACTAACACTAACAACAATAATCAACAAAACAATACAAACAATTCAAATCAGAAGCAAAACCAAAATCACAATCAAAAACACAAAAAACCATTCGTAAAAAGAGAGCGAAAATTAGGCCCTCCTCCCTGCACAATCAAAATTAACGATTATACTTGGGAAATTCCAACATCTTTCAAAGAAGGCATGAGAGTACCCGCGCGAATCATAGCAAGTAAAGAGCTAATTGATGCCATGGATGAAGGAGTATTTAATCAAATAACTAACGTAGCAACACTTCCAGGTATCACCAAATACGCTTATTGTATGCCAGATGGACACTGGGGCTATGGCTTTCCAATTGGAGGCGTAGCAGCATTTGATATTAACAAAGGTGGAATTATCTCGCCAGGTGGAATTGGATTCGACATCAACTGCGGAATGAGACTTCTAACAACAAATCTAACAATTGATGAAGTACAACCAAAAATCAAAGAATTAGTTGACGCTCTATATCTAAAAGTTCCAGCAGGAGTTGGGTGTAAAGGATTTGTAAAAATCACAAAAGAAGAATTCAAAGAAGTAATGGTTAAAGGAGCATCGTGGTGCATAGAAAATGGTTACGGAAAAAAAGAAGACCTAGATATGATAGAGAGTCGTGGTCAACTACCTCAAGCAGACTCAAGTAAAGTTAGCGAAAAAGCAATTAAAAGAGGCTTTAATCAAATCGGAACACTAGGTTCAGGAAATCATTATTTAGAAATTCAAGTAGTTAAGAAAGAAAACGTCTTTGATTGGGATGCAGCAAAAGCTATGGGCATCGAAAAAGATGGGCAAATTGTAGTAATGTTTCATTGCGGCTCACGTGGCTTTGGACATCAAATCGGAACAGATTACTTAAGAAAATTTCTAGATGTCATGCCAAAATACAACATTAATATTCTAGATAGGGAACTTGCTTGCGCTCCTTTCAAATCACCAGAAGGACAAGATTATTATGCAGCTATGGCGTGCGCAGCTAACATGGCCTTTGCCAATAGACAAGTAATAACTCATAGAATCAGAGAAGTGTTTGAAAGAGTCTTTGAAAAAACCCAAGAAGAACTAAAGATAGATCTTGTCTACGACGTCGCTCACAATATAGCAAAACTAGAAAAATACACAATCGACGGAGAAGAAAAAGAACTTCTAGTCCATAGAAAAGGAGCAACAAGAGCCTTTGGACCAAATCGAGCAGATGAACTTCCAGACAAATACAAAAAAATTGGCCAACCGGTAATTATAGGAGGCTCCATGGAAACTGGATCATACTTACTAGTTGGAACAAACGAAGCAGATCAAACATTCGCCTCAACAGCACATGGCGCAGGAAGAACAATGAGTAGGTCTGCAGCAAAGCGAGAAATCAAAGGTGAAGAACTTCAAAAAGACATGGAAAAACGTGGGATCTACGTTCACGCAGTAACTATGAAAGGACTTGCCGAAGAAGCAGGAAAAGCCTACAAAGACATCAACGTAGTTGTCGATTCTCTAAAAGGCAGAGGCATAACAAAACCAGTCGTTGCTCTAAAACCAATCGGAAACGTAAAAGGTTAGATCTTTTTAAAATATTTTCATTCTCTTTTTTCAAATCAATTTTTTTCTTTCTTTTCAAATCTTTCAATCAATAACAAACAAAACAAATCATCAAAACCAAAATACTTATTAATAACCTTAGGTCTCAAAACATTGAGGGGTAGGTAGATGAAAAATAAGATTATACTAATTTTAACAATAACATTAATGATAGCATTACTAACAACAAGCGCTATAGCAAAGCAAGATTTGAAATTAAACACAAAAACAAGTTTAAACAATAATCAAGATTTTCTAGATCTTTTCTTTGGGCAGCCATACAAACACTTGTATGAACAAAAAATAAATTTCCACGCACAAAAAGAAATCCCAACAAAACAAGTAGAAGCAACTAAAACAAAAGTTCATATTGTTGAAGTAATTAATAAGGGATTTAATCCAGAAAAGATAGAAATCAAATCTGGAGAAACAATCGAGTGGCAAAACAAAAGAGCAAGTTTGCGATTAAACAAAATGCTAATAGTTGGAACTCCATTGTGTGGTCATTTCAAAAGCAAGGTTCTATCTACAGATCAATCATACTCTTGGACCTTTGAAAAGCCAAATAGGTGCGTTGTGGTAGATAGTGTAACTAAATATGTTATGGTTGTAAATGTAAAATAGCTATAAAATCACAGATAGGACTACATGCATAGGGATTAAATTTATAAATAACAAATAATCTTAAAGAAAAAAAACAAACAGAGGTGTTTAAATGAAAAAAATAATAATACTAAGTTTTCTTCTAATCAGTATGCTAGTAATAGTAGGTTGTGTTCAAGACAAACAAGTAGTAACTACAGAAAATGAAGCAATCGAACCAGCAATGGAAGAAGAAGCACAAGATGATGCAATGAAAGAAGAACCTGCAATGCAAGAAGAACCTGCAGCTCCAGTAGAAGAAGTTCAAGCAGTAGAACCAGAAGAAGAAGAGAGATTAGTAGTAAACTCGGGTAGTTCTCATGTAATTGAAATGACTGGCGCAGGATTTGATGTAGGCGAATTAAATGTAAGAGTTGGCGATACAATTGAATTTAAAAACAACAGACAAGAAAAAATCAACGGAATTAATAACGCAATGGTAATTGGAACATTCGAATGTAGAGGAATTAAAAGTGGGATCATCAAATTAGGTGAATCATTTACTTATACTACAGATAAAGAATTAAATTGTGAAATTGTTGATGGTATTTTTGTAGATGAAAAAATGCAATTAATTGTTGAATAAACTTTTTTTTATTTTTCTTTTCTTATTTTTTAATATTTTTTTAGAATCTTAATATATCTTACAAATATCTTATCTTCTTTTTTTAATATCTAAATTCAAATTATTTTAACTATTTGTTTAAAATCAGATTGCATTCAACAAAACTCCTTCTTTCTTTCCACTCACTCACTCACTCACTCACTACCTTAGTATTTAATAAAAAACTTTATAAATAAATAAAGTATAATAAAATAAAATTTAAAATCAGAGGTGATTAAAATTAAAAAAATATTATTATTAACATTAACGCTAATTCTTGCTTTAGTTATTGTAGGTTGTAATCAACAAGCAGCTAGCGAAGAAGCAACTTTAACTGAGGAAGATTTAGAACAATTAAATGAAGATGAATTAGATCTTGTACTAGCATCAGGTGATGGGTCTTCGGAAAAAACTACATTAGGTGGGCAAGCTATAAAAGTAAAAAGTTGTCAAGAAACATCATTTGGTGTAGAATATTCTAAGAAAGTAAAAAAAGGCGAATCTAAAATATCTAAAGCAATTGCAAGAAAAGACGGATGTAGAGGAAAATACCACTATGATTACTTTTGTGCAAGTCAAACAAAAGTAGATTGGGTAAAAACTTCTTGTTCTGATTTCAAAGATAAGAAATCTCAACCAGATACAAAAGCTAAAGTAACAGTTAGGGAATGTGTTGATAACGATCAAGGAAAAAATTTCGATCAACAAAGTTCAGTAGAATTAAAACTCTCAGATGGAAATTCACAAACATTTAATGATAAATGTACTTCAAGCGGACTTTTACTAGAAGCTTACTGTAAATCATCAAACACTCCAGGAGTTTGGACAAATAAATGTGAAAATGGATGCGAAAAAGGAGCATGTTTGCCAGATGTTGAAGTACCACAATTACCTCCAGTTCCAGGTCAGTGTGCAAGCAACGACGATTGTGACATAAATAGTATTTGTAGTGACGGGGAATGCGTAGTTAATCCGGAACTAGTAAATAGGGTTGATGCAGAAGATTGTCAAAATAACGATCAATGCGATGCAAATAGTGTTTGTAGTGACGGGGAATGCGTAGTTAATCCAGCATTATTGAATAGGGTTGACGAAGAGGGAGCAGCACCAGTTCAAGAACCTAGATGCGATGGAGAAATTGCTATCAATTCATCAGGAACGCTTGATTGTAATCAATATGCTAACTACAATTGTAGGACTGATAACTCTACTTTCGCTGCATGTTTAACTTGGGATCAATTCCAAGCATATCGGTGATTTTTTTCTTTTTTTTCTTTTTAATTTTTTAAAATATACAAAAACAAACAATTATAAACTAATTCTCAATACTATTCTAACAACAAAGATATTTTTCATCTGAGGTGATTAAAATAATAAATAAAAAAATAATCCTTTTTTTAGTATTAATCTCAATTTTTATCGTAGCTTGTAATTCAAAATTTATGGTTAAAGAAGCCGATACGACTCAAGAAGTTGAACCTCCAATTGAACCAGTTGCAGCACAACAAGAACCAGAGCAACAAGAAGCACAACAAGTTCCACAAGAAGCTAAAACAAATCAAGTTCCAATAGAACCACAAGAAAAAACAGTATTGGAAAATCCAACACCAAAAATTCCAAGGTGCGAGCAAAACACAGTACACAACACAACTGGGACATTTGATTGTAGCGAATTAGGATCAAAATGTATGGAAAAAGGTAATAATGCTGGATGTAATTTTGCCCAAATCAATTCAAAACAATACGATCAATCTAAATGCGTTAAATCTGCCTTGGTCTATAATTTCACTGGGTTATATGCTTGTAATACTGCTTTAGGTTTTAATTGTGTAAGAGAATACACAACAACTTATTGTAAAGAAAGTTAATTTTTTTAACTTTTTTTTCTTTTTTCCCATTTTTAAAATTCTTTCTAAACAAACAAATTCCAGAAAACAACAAAAACCCATAATTTATAAACAACATCTACTTTCTAATCCACATGTCAAAGACATTAAAATTATTCAAAATATTTGGAATAACAATTCAACTTCACTATTCTTGGTTCATAATTTTACTAATTCTAACTTGGTCACTCGCAACGGCTTTCTTTCCACATTATTTTGTTGGATACTCAACATCAATGTATTGGTTTATGGGATTTATTTCAGCAATCTTATTATTCGTATCTGTTCTTCTTCACGAACTCTCGCACTCTTTAGTTGCAAAATTAAGAAAAATAGAAGTTAGTTCAATTACACTTTTTTTCTTCGGAGGCGTTGCTGGAATTAAAAAGGAACAAATGAAGCCATCTTCAGAATTTTTAATGGCAATTGCAGGGCCAATATTCTCATTCATTCTTGCAGCAATTTTTTTCGCAATCAACAAATCAAACATCAATGGGATTGTAAGTGCAATTACATTCTACCTATACCAATTAAATTTTATCTTAGCAGTATTCAATCTTGTTCCCGGATTCCCTCTTGATGGGGGGCGTGCTTTTCGAGCAATCCTTTACGCATATTACAAAGATCTAAAAAAAGCCACCCGAATAGCCTCCAGAATAGGAAAATTATTTGCAATTTTTTTAGTAGTAATTGGGTTTGTAAGTTTTTTTAACGGCTTTAACGGTTTATGGTTCATATTGCTTGGTGGATTTTTATATTTCATAGCAGGACTCTCATACGATCAAGTAGTTCTAAAAGATGTTCTTGAAGACATTTCAGTAAAAGATATCATGATCAAAAAATACAAAAAAGTAGATCCAAAACTAACCTTTGAAAAATTTATCAAAAAATACGCAAAATTTGATGAAGACGTATTTGTAGTACAAAATAAACAATTCACAGGAATCCTAGATTTAAAAAGAGTTCAAGCAATGCCCAAAGAAATGCAAAAAAGAATAATTCTCAAACAAATAACCATGCCTCTTGAACAAATAAGACACTTAAGAAAAGAAAACACAGCTTACACCGCCTTTAAAAAATTTAGTGAAGAGAACATAGATATGCTTCCTGTTTTAGATAACAAAAAGAAACTAATTGCAATTGTAACAAGAAGATCAATAAACAATCGATTGATGCTAGAAGCCAAATTTAATTCTCACAAATAATTCTAAAATAATCCTAAATCTTTTTAAACTAATTCATAAATTAGAAATAAATGCAAGAATCAATCGAACATACAAAAGAACAAATTTCAAACAAACTTCAAGAACTAACATCACACAAATACATTAAACTAACAACTAGGGGCAACAACGCCATCAAAGCAGCATTAAAATTATTCCACTCAGTTTTAATTCCAAGCGAAGGTGGTTGGATAAGTTATCAAAAATTACCAAAAAAATTGAAACTAAATCTAGAGGAAGTAAATTGCCTTGATTCCAAAATAGATCTAATTGATTTAAAAAACAAATTACAACAAAACAAATACGAATGCTTCTTGTATCAAAACCCTTCAGGTTACTTTGCAAAAAACAACCAAGAAGAAATATACAACCTCTGTAAGGAACACAACTGCAAGGTGATTTTAGACGCATCAGGCTCATTAGGAACTAATATGTGTAATGGAAATTTCGCAGATTTCATAATCGCAAGTTTTGGAACATGGAAACTAGTTGAAGCAGGTGGCGGCGGATTCATCTCAACCAACAACGAGCAACATTTCAACAAAATAATCCAAGAAACAAAAGAAATCGAAGATGAAAAACTAGAAAGTATAAACAAAGCTCTAAACAACCTAGGTAACCGAATCAAATTCCTTAGCAACTTAAGACAAGAAACAATAGAAAAACTAAACAAACAAATCCCAAATGCCAACATCATCCATAAAGAAGATAAAGGCTTTGTAATAGTAATCAAATTCGAAAACGTAATAGAAAAAGAAAACCTAGAACACTTCTGTAAACAAAACAATCTCGAATACACAATTTGCCCAAGATACATCAGATTAAATCAAAACGCAATAAGTATCGAATTGAAACGAAAGGTCCAACAGTAATTCTCAAAACCAACCCTCATCTTCGAAAACTTTATAACTAACAAACTAATTTTACTTAACATGGCATTAACTATACCAACATCAATGGAAGATTGTTTATATTTCACTAACAGATCAACTGACAAAGGTCAGATATTAGCGTGGGTTTATCGAAAAGAATGCCCTAAATGCAAAAAAGCTAGAATGGGAAAACCAGTTGTTAAAGGCAAGGTTAAAACAAGAGCTAAAGAATACATGTGTCCAGGGTGTGGCCATATAGAAGAAAAAGATGAGCACGAAGCATCTTGTGTAATCGAAGTAAAATACGATTGCCCTCATTGTGGAAAAGCAGGAGAATCAACAGGCCCTTACGTAAGAAAAACATACAAAGGCGTTAAATCATATTTGGTTGAATGTGAGCATTGTAAAGAAAAAATTGCTGTAACAAAAAAACTAAAAGAACCAAAGAAAAAGAAACCCAAAGTAAAAAAATAATTTTTTAAAATCTTTTTAATTTCCATTTTGATCTTTCTTTTATTCTCATCACAACCAAAAACAAACATTTCCAACCAAACCTTTTTAAATTAATTCTCTCTTCACAATTAAATGAAAGCAAACCCTGCAATTATTCAAAAATCAAAAAAAATTCTAATAACTAGCGCTTTACCTTATGTAAATAATGTGCCTCACTTAGGAAACATTATTGGTGCAACTCTATCTGGCGATGTTTTCTCCAGATTTTGTAAATCGTACGGCTGTGAAACACTCTATATTTGTGGAACTGATGAGCATGGAACTTCAACGCAAGTTGCAGCAATAAAAGAAAAAACAACGCCAAAACAAATAACGGATAAATATCATGCAATTCATAAAGAAATTTACGATTGGTTCAATATCAAATTTGACGAATTTTCAAGAACAACAAGCGAAGATAACAAACAAATTACATATGAAATTTTCAAAAAATTAGACGAAAATGGCTATATCCTAGAAGACGATTTAGAGCAAATGTATGATGAAAAAGCAAAACAATTTCTAGCAGACAGATTTGTCGAAGGGACATGTCCTAAATGTGGATATGAAGATGCAAGAGGCGATCAGTGCGATGAATGTTCAACTCTTCTAGATCCAGTAGATCTAATAAACCCAAGATCAAAATTAACAGGTACAACTCCGATAATCAAAACAGAGCGTCACATCTTTATTGATTTACCAAAACTCTCAAACCAAATAAAAGAATGGGTAGAAAAAACAGCAAAGCAAGCAAACTGGTCCAAAAATGCAATTGCCATGACTAACGCTTGGCTTCGAGATGGACTAAAACCAAGATGTATCTCAAGAAGTCTCCAATGGGGCTTTAAAATTCCAAAACCCAACTTCGAAGATAAAGTATTTTACTCCTGGTTCGACGCTCCTATAGGATACATTGGCGCAACAATTTCTCACACCAAAGATTGGAAAAATTGGTGGAAAAACCCACAAGGAACTCAACTATACCAATTCATGGGAAAAGATAACATCCCTTTTCATACAATTATGTTTCCAGCATTTTTAATTGGAACAAAAGACAATTACACTCTCTTACATCAAATCTCATCAACTGAGTATATCAATTACGAAGGAGGACAATTTTCCAAATCAAGAAACAGAGGAGTTTTTGGAACACACGCAAAAGAATCTGGAATTGACGCCGACGTATTTAGGTATTACTTACTAATTAATCGGCCAGAACAAAGTGATAGTGAATTTACATGGTTTGATTTTCAAACAAAAAACAATAATGAATTATTAGCAAATCTAGGAAACCTTGTAAATCGAACTTTAACATTTACAAAAAAACATTTCGATGGCAAAATTCAAAAAAGAGAACTAGATGAAAAACTAAGAAACCATGTAGAAGAATCAATCGATTTAATTACAATTCATCTAAGTAACATCGAAATAAAAGAAGCCCTAAAACAAGTAATGCATATCTCAAAATTAGCAAATCAATATTTCCAAGAACAAGAACCATGGAAACTAGTAAGAGAAGATCTAGTCAAATGTCATGAAGTTTTATACAATTGCTTAGAATTATTGAGAAAGCTATCGATTGTCTTAGAACCATTCATGCCCCAAACAGCAACTAGAATCTCAAATATGCTAGGCATAGAAAAACAACAAACATGGAAAGACCTCTCAAACATTAGTGAATTATTTCAATTAGGAGAAATCAAAATATTATTTAGAAAAATAGAAGATGAAGAAATAAATAGCTTAAAAGTAAAATACGCAGGAAAAAAAGAATCAATTAATCAAGAACCAAACAAACAACAAACAAACCAAACAAACCAAACAAACCAAACAAACGAAAACACATTTCCTTTAAAACTAAGAGTTGGCCAAATTGTTGAAGTAAAAGATCATCCAAATGCAGATTCTCTATATTTGATGCAAGTAGATTTCAAAGAAGAAAAAAGGCAAATCGTAGCAGGACTAAAAAAACAATACCAGTCAGAAGAATTATTAAACAAAAAATCTATTTTTCTAATGAATTTAAAACCAGCAAAAATCAGAGGAGAATCTTCAAACGCCATGTCACTAGTGGCAGAAGATGAAGAAAAATTCACCTTACTCTTCACTAACGAACCAGTAGGGAGTAAAGCAACATTTGGAGACCTAGAAGAAAACCAAAATCAAATAACTTACGACAAATTTCAAAAACTGGACATGAGAGTAAACAACAGTTTGGTTATATACAACGCAAAAAAACTAATGGTAAATAACAATCCTATTAGGGTTATCGGAGTTAATGAAAACGCTAGGATAATGTGAGTCATTCTAATTTAAGAAAAAATATAAGAAAATACACTCTATATTATAATCTTTATATTATATAATAAACAATAACTTTATATATGTAAAATCTTTTCTAAACACTGTTCTATGAATAGAAAAAGGAGAGGAAGTAAGGTGTTTTGTAGCTCTAAAAATGGGCAAGTAACTATTTTTATAATCATAGGTATCGTATTATTATTCACTTTTGCTGGAATTATGTATTTTACATCAAATACAATTAGCCAAAGGGTGTCATCTGAAGGTGAGCCCATAATTCAAAATGCGCCTCAAGCTTTTAATTCAATTCAAGTTTATACTCAAGATTGTTTAGAACAAACAGCTCAAGATGGAATTTTAATTTTAGGCGAACAAGGTGGATACATTTACCCAGATTTACTTGGTGAGATGTCTAATCTTAATCCAACTGACCAAATTGGTTTGAATTTAAATTCAGTAAAAATACCTTATTGGCACTTTAATTCAGCTCCTAATAAAGAAGATCAAATTATTTTCGCATCAAACAAACCCCAATTATTAATTGAAGATGATGAAGAATTGAGTATTCAAGCTCAATTAAATAGGTATATTGGTGAGAACATCGATTCTTGTTTAAACAATTATGAAGCTTTTACTCAAAGTGGTTTTGAAGTTGACACATCCGAAGAAAAAGAAATTAGTACTATCTTCTCAGATGAATTTGTTGGAGTTGAAATGATCTTAGAATTAAATGCAAGGCAAGCAACAAGTTCTACCAATTTCGATAAGTTTTACGTTAGAGTTCCAATCAAATTAAAACATTTATATGAAACAGCCGATCAAATTTATCAAGCTCAAAGTGACTTTCAATTTTTAGAATCTCAATCCATGGAATTAATTTCTGTATTTTCAAGAAAAGATTCAAATGCACTTCCCCCAACATCAGGGATTAGTTATGAGTTATTTTCTCCAGTTCAATGGCATGAAGGAACAGTTAAAGAACAATTTGTAGGTCTTTTAACTTCGTATGTTCCAATGTTAAGATTTTTAGGACAAAAAGGATTTTATTATTCGGCTTATCCAAATAACAATCTACTTGCCCAAAAAGTAGTTGATAATATGGTGCTTCCACTCGTAGGAGCTCAAGATTTAGAAATCAGTTTTGATTATTTTGGATGGAATCCATATTTTAAAACAAATAGTGAAAATGGGATCATCAAACCAGAACACACTTATGTTAATTACGAAATATTAACTTTTGGATCTCAGCAATATGAGACGCATTATGATTTTTCATATCCAGTATTAGTAACATTAAACGATGAGAGTGCATTTAATGGTGATGGATTTAATTTTGTTTTTGCCCTAGAATCAAATGTTAGAAATAACAGGCCAGCTGAGCACGATTCAACAAGGGTGAGTTATCCAAGAAGAACTCAAGGTTTGTTTTGTGAAGATAATCAAAAGACATCAGAGATTGTAAGGGCTATTGTAGTTGATAGTTATACAAAAGAGCCAATTGAAGAAGTTAAAATAGGATATTCCATTCCAGAAGATGAAAGTTGTGAAATTGGACAAACAAATCTTAAAGGGCAAATTGATAGTAAATATCCTTCGGCTTACGGTGGGATAATCAATTTCAATAAATTGGATTATCTAAATACACAGTATCCTGTTGACACATATAATTTAGAAGGACCAAGTATAGTTGGATATGCCATACAAGAATTAGGAGAAAATAATAAAGTAATTGAAATGCACAAAATAAAACAAACTGCAGTTACAATTAAAAAACAAGATGTTATTAAATGTGTAAAACCTCTGGTTTGCGAATATATAACTTCGGTAACACCTTTAATAATTCCATCAACTGATATCAAATGTAAATTGTCATCTCAAGAATTTTGTTCCAACCAAGAAGAAAATAGTTTGCTTGATGCAGGTAAATTATTATTCACTCTTGAAGCAAATAGTTCAATTAGTAAAGTTGGAAATTATTATTTAACTAACTCTTTAAAATCATTAGCTCAAAACGAAAAAGTAATCGTAACATTAGAGAGAATAGGCGGTTTTAATGAAGAAGTAATAGATCAAAACTATCAAGTAAATTTTGACATTACAGGAAATCAAATTCAACAAGTTGACATTGTTCCTGGAAGATATTCAATGAGTGTTATTGGTGTTTTAGAAGAAGAATTTGAAATACCAAGTGAAAAAAGATGTGTGACCTACGATCTATTATTGTATGAACAAGAAGAATGTT
>Ga0233439_10003546_pt1 | contig 16006 bp, 11 predicted proteins | sample SI_123_September_6_FD_182713 | JGI IMG/M metagenome (GOLD analysis project Ga0233439, IMG submission 182713) | Seawater microbial communities from Saanich Inlet, British Columbia, Canada - SI_123_September2016_100_MG | ecosystem: Environmental > Aquatic > Marine > Inlet | place: Canada: British... | reverse complement strand
ACCACTCTGCATACCGGCGACGTCATTGATGCCCTGGGTCTGACCGGCGCGCCGTTGGTGGGTCATTCCATGGGCGGGATGATCGCCGCCGAACTGGCCGCCCTGGCACCCAACGATGTCGGGCAATTGGTTCTGATCGCACCTGCGGGCCTATGGCTGGATGAGCATCCGGTGGAGGATCTGTTCGCCAAGCTGCCGTTTGAGCTGCCGGCGCTGTTGTTCCACGATGTGGCCCTGGGCGAAAGTCTGATGACGGCGGGTATGGATCTGGAGGATCCGGAATTTCTTGCGGAATTTCTGATCATCTCGGCCCGGCGACTGGGCATGGCGGGCAAAATATTGTTCCCCATCCCTGATCGTGGTTTGAGCCGTCGCCTCTATCGCATCAAGGCGAAAACCCTGATCCTGTGGGGCGCGAACGACAAGCTAATCAACCCGATCTACGGCGATGCCTTCGCCGCCGGGATTGCCAACAGTGCGCTCAAGGTTATTCCCGAGGCAGGCCATCTGGTGAACCAGGAGAAACCGGCGGCACTGGTCGACGCCATCGCGACACTGGTGAATGCCGGATAAAGGCAAAGATCAACTCTATTAAAAGGGGTCAGAGTGATTGAACCATTCTGACCCCTTTGATACCGCTAAATTAGTGTACCCGCCAATTCTTTTATCCATAAATACATTGCGGTAACGCCGAGGACCAACGGAAAAACCAAATCCAGCATCACTATCCGACAAACCTGTGACTTTTTGAAATGATAAAACCAGCGATCATACCGTTCTAACGAAGTAGGAATTCTTGTTGAATTTAAGACTTTTTGCAGTTCGGTGAGCCGGTTCTCTAAACTGGAAATTTTGTTGTTAATTTCTCCGGCAGAACTCGTTACATGGTTGATGTTTGACATGTCTATGTTACCAGGTTGCTTCGCCACTTCCTGCAGTCGGTTGGCGACAATATGAACGTCATCAGCCATTTTAGATAAGTTGCCAATCTTTCTTGCTTGCTCCGTCCACCAATAATAAAGATTTGATTGGTTTGGATCGCTGGGATAATCCCCGAAGTCAGATGCCATTCTTCCCGTTGTGACGTGGCTTAATCTGCTACCTGTTACGCGAATGCGCATGAAATGGATGTAATCCCACCCTTTCCAGCAAAACTGGAGTAATAGGTAAGCAAGTACGCATGTTGCGCCAATATATAGCCAGGTCTGATCAGGGTTGGAGATTTTGAACGCGAAAAAATTGGCTGCGGTGATTTGAACTTTGCTGATTTGAGCGAAAATTAAAACGCTGGAAACAACTAGTAGATTGCGGCGGGTCCGACGGAGATCCTCTGAGAACTCCGGGAGGACCGGTTCGCCCATGGCTCTTTCGGCTTTTATTTTGTCTTCATCACTCATGCAAATATCTCCAGGGTAACGGTGACCAGGATAAAGGTGACGGTTTACTTAACTATTGTCCTTGCAGGGATTTCATTGCTCACGTTACGAACGCAAACGAGCCCGACAAACTTCAGTTGCGGCGAGGTCCGGTTGCGCTTCACCGGGCTGGATGACAACACCAAAGTTTTCTTCGGCAAATTTGCGGGAAATCTTCTCGTCTGCTACATCCACTGCCACCAGGTCCGGGTCCCGTATTAATGGGTCGCCATAACCGCCGCCGCCAGCTTGTTCGTGGCGGATGACATCGCCCTTGCGGACGTTGCGGGTAATTTTGCTGGGGACTTCTTCGGCCCGGCCGTCGGGGTCGAGGATGTTGCGACTGGGGGCTGCGGGGCCACCGCCGCGCAGGCCGTAGGGGGGGATTTTGGCGCGGTCGGCACGCAGCTGCAATACCGCGTCATCGGCCAACAGACGATATTGCCGCACCAGGCCCAGGCCGCCACGATGTTCGCCGGGGCCACAGGAATCCTCCCGCAGGCCGTAGGTTTCGACCCGGATGGGATAGCGGCTCTCCAACGTCTCGATGGGCATGTTGGACATGTTTTGCGAGGGGTTGGTGACGCCTTCGATGCCGTCTTTGCTGGCCCGCCCGCCCCAGGCACCGTTGATCATATCGACCAGAATAAACGGCGTCGCGCTGTCCCCTTCATAGCCGCCGAAACAGACCACCGTATTGCCCCCCTCACCCGCCGCCATGACACGATCAGGGGCGATCTCCGCCAACGCACCCAGCACCGCATCCACCACTCGATAGCCGGTCAGGGCGCGGGCCGCGACGGCGCTGGGCATGCGGGGGTTGAGGATGGAGCCTATCGGCGCAGTGATATCGATGCAGCGATAGATACCGGCATTATTCGGCACCTCGCGGCCCAGGGCGCAGCGAATGCCCAGATAGGTCGACGATTTTGTATACGACAGGGTGCAGTTGATGGCGCCCTTGACCTGGGGGGAGGAGCCTTCGAAATCCACCACCAGATGGTCATCCTGCACTTCGATGGTGCAATCGATGGGGATGGGCCCCTGATCAAAGCCGTCATCGTCGATATAATCGGTGAATTGATAGCGCCCATTGGGCCACTCACGAATAGCGGCCCGGGTCAGGCGTTCGCCGTAATCCAACAGGGCATTGAAATATACGCCCATGGTTTCGACGCCGTATTTATCCAACAGCTTTACAAAAGCGCGTTCGCCCACGTTGCAGGTGGCCAACTGTGCCGCCAGATCACCCAGCAGCATATCAGGCAGTCGCACGTTCGTTCGCAGCAGGGCAAACAGTGACCGATCCGGCTTACCCTTTGCGTAAAGCTTTAGGGGCGGGATGCGCAGACCTTCTTGGAATATTTCGGTGGAATCAGACGCGTTCGATCCCGGCACCCGCCCCCCCACATCGGATTGATGGGCAATGACCACAGCGAAACCCTGCAGGATTTCATTGTGGAAGATCGGCTTGAACATAAAAATGTCCGGCAGATGCATACCGCCCGCGTAGGGATCGTTCAGAATAATGACGTCGCCGGGATCCAGATCATCGCCATATTCAGCCACCACCACCACCATGGCATCAGGCACGGCACCCAGATGCAGGGCGACGGTCTTGGCCTGGGCCAGAATGCGGCCCTGGGCATCACAGATGGTTGCGGAATAGTCCAACACGTCCCGCACGATGGGGGAGCGTGCCGTCCGCATCATGGTATAGGCCATGTCATCGACAATGGTATCGAGGCCGTTTTTGATGACGGCAAAAGTAATGGGATCAATGTTCATCAGGCGACCTCCCCAGCAAGATCAATTTGCAGATTCCCCATGGCATCCGCCTCGATCCGCGCGCCGGGAGGTACGACAACCGTGCTGTCGGCACTTTCCAGGATCATTGGGCCGACGCCGACACCCTCAAAGGCGCGGCGGTCCAGCACGGTCGTATCCAGCCAGGCCTTTTCCCGCCCGAAATAGACCTTTCGTTCCGTTTCCGGGGCAAGGTGTTCATCATCATGGATCATGCGTAATTTCGAAAAATCCAGCTTGCCGTCGCGAATACCACGGGCAAGCAGGCGCAGGTTCACGACCTCCACCGCGCCCTCGGCGACATATTGATACAGCGCTTCATAGGCCGCTAAGAACGATTGCTGCAGCCAGGCAATGGTGACGTCGGTTAGGTCGTCAGGCAAAAGGATTGGTAGTTCTGAATCCTGGCCTTCAAAGCGCAACTCCAGGCTAAAGGCCAGGCGCATTTGAGCGCGGGCGAAATTTTCCTCCCCCAGTGCCGCTTCTGCCTGGGCCCGCAGGGTCGCGACCGATTTGCCCAGTTCGCCCAAATCCAAGTCCGGCAACAGGCCCGGCATGGCGGTGAGGAAATGCCGCTCCACATCCCCCGTCAACATACCCAGGGCCGTGAAGACACCGGGCATCATGGGCAGCATCACCTTTGTGATGTCCAGACTGCTGGCCAGATCACAAGCGTGCGCCGGGCCGCTGCCGCCGAATGCCGCCAAGGCGAAATCCCGCGGGTCAATGCCGCGCTCCACACTGACCGCACGAATGGCGCGGGCCATATTTGCATTGGCGACCTCGCGGACACCAAAGGCCGCCGCTTCCACCGATAGTTTCAACGGCCCCGCCAGGTCCCGTTCGATGACGGCGCGGGCCCGCGCGATATCCAGCTTCAGGTCACCACCGGCCAATTGCTCCGGTAGATAGCCCAAGACCACATTGGCATCACTAACCGTTGCACGGTCACCACCCCGGCCGTAACAGGCCGGCCCCGGATCGGCACCGGCGGATACGGGACCCACATGCAACAGGCCGCCATCATCGATCCAGGCGATGGAGCCGCCGCCACTGCCGACTTCCGCCACATCCACGGTCGGCACCCGCATCATATAGCCCCCCGCCTTGATAAAGCGGGCCGGGACAGAGATACCGGCGCGAAATTCATATTCGTTGGCGCGGGAGATCTGGCCCCCCTGCACCAAAGATGCGGAAGCCGTGGTCCCGCCCATATCAAACACCACGATGTCCAGCGCCTTTGCCGCCCGGCCCAGACGGGCCGCACCCACGACGCCTGCGGACCTGCCTGACGATATAAAGAACACCGGTTTATCCTTGGCGGTTTGCGCCGCCGCCAGGCCACCATTGGAATCGCTGACCAATAATGGCGCGCTGATACCAATGTCCAACAAACCATCGCCAAGGCGCTGCAGATAGCTTTGCAGGATTGGCAGCACATAGGCGTTCACCACCACCGTCGATGTCCGCTCATACTCCCGCATCTCGGCCAGCACCGAGACCGAAGCGGTGACCGAGACCTCAGGAAAATGCCGCCGCAGGATCTCTTCCGCGCGGCGTTCATGATCGGAATTGCGAAAGCTGTTGATGAAGCAGATGGCGATGGACTGGACGCCTTGGGCCACCAGCTCGCCGCCAACACGGATCAGTTCGTCTTCATCCAGGGGTTCGATCATGCTGCCGTCGGCGGCGATGCGCTCTGTTATTTCACGGCGCAGCCGGCGGGGCACCAGGGGCACCGGCTTGTCCCATTGCAGGTCGAACATATCCGGCGTCCGTACCCGCCCGATTTCCAACACATCGCGAAAACCCTTGGTGGTGATCAGGCCGGTCACGGCACCACTTTTTTGCAACAGGGTGTTGGAGCCGACGGTCGTGCCGTGCAAAACCTCCAACAAATCGCCAGGGCCCAGGCCGGCGCGATCCAGCAAATGAACGATCCCGTCCAACACCGCTTGTTCAGGCCTGTCCGGGGTAGAGGCACGCTTGTCGAACCAGGTTCGACCGTCCACATCGCTTAGAACCAAGTCCGTGAAGGTGCCGCCAATATCCACACCAATGCGCGCGCCGCCTTGCAAATCCATACACCGCTTCCCAATTCAAGCTTCCCCGTTTTATCCAGAGTAACAGGATTTCCAATACCAGCACCAATTTGTGATATGAAGAAGGCGGAAAATATATACGGGGGAAGCTGCCGAGATGGATATCGTCACTGAAAAGCAAGCCGTGGGACAATCCGTCTCGCGCACCGAAGACCCACGCCTTTTGGAAGGGCGGGGGCGTTATTCAGACGATATCAATCTACCCGGACAAGCCCATGCCTATATTCTGCGCGCACCACAAGCCCATGGCATAATTCGCGGCATAGACCTTGCCGATGCCTCCCGCATGCCCGGCGTCATCGCAATATATACCGGTGCGGACCTGCAAGCTGCGGGCTATGGCCCCCTGCCCTGCATGATGGCGGCCCTGAAAAGCCACGACGGCAGCCCCATCATTTTGCCGGAGAACCCGGCCCTGGCCATTGATCGTGTGCGCTATCTCGGCCACCCGGTCGCAGCCATCATCGCCGACACCGTGGCCCAGGCGAAAGATGCTGCGGAAGTCATTGGCCTGGATATCGAAGAACTGCCGGCAGTGGATACTGTCGAGGCTGCCATTGCACCAGGTGCGCCCTTGGTATGGCCGGATATCCCCGACAACACCTGCCTGGATTTTCGGGCCGGGGATTTCGACGCGGTCGCGGCAGCCTTCGATGGGGCAGCCCATATCAGCCGCTTGAAAGTCTATAACAACCGCCTCGTCGTCGCGGCTATGGAACCCCGCGCCGCGGTCGCTGAATTCGGCGGCGCGGATGAACGCTTTACCCTGCATGTGGGCTGCCAAGGTACGTTCGCGACCAGGAATACCCTGGCGAACAGAATTCTGAATGTTGATCCCGAAAAAGTCCGCGTCCGCGCCTATGACGTGGGCGGATCGTTTGGTATGAAATCATCGGTCTACCCGGAATATGTCGCCATTCTGCATGGCGCGCGGGCATTGGGACGGCCCATAAAGTGGTGCGATGAACGCAGCAACAGCTTTATCTCGGACCAGCATGGCCGGGATTCGGTAGTCGAAGCTGCCCTGGCCCTGGATGGAGACGGCAATTTCCTCGCCGTCCGGGTTGATGGCCTGGCCAATATGGGCGCGTTCCTCTCAACCGTGGGCCCCAACGTGCAATCGGGCAATATCTTCAAGAACCTACCCGGTGTCTATAAAACGCCCGTCGTCGCCGCCTCCACCAAATGCCTGTTCACCAACACCACTCCCATTGGTGCCTATCGTGGTGCGGGCCGCCCGGAGGCGAATTACTATATGGAACGCCTGGTCGACCTGGCGGCGCGGGAAACGGGCCGCGATCCCGTCGCCCTGCGCCGGGCCAACATGATCCCCGGCAGCGCCATGCCCTTCACCTCAGCCTCCGGCCAACCCTATGACAGCGGCGATTTCCCAGCCGTCCTGGACAAGGCGTTGGCGGTAGCCGATTGGGCCGGCTTTACAGCCCGCAAAGCAGACAGTGCGGCGCGGGGTCTGTTGCGGGGCCTTGGCATCGGCAGCTACCTGGAAGTTACCGCGCCCGCGGGCAAGGAAATGGGTGGCGTGCATTTCGAAGAAGACGGCACCATCAGTTTGGTCACCGGCACCCAGGATTACGGCCAGGGCCACGCCTCCAGCTTTGCGCAGGTCCTGGCGGATCGACTGGGCCTGCCCTTTGATGCCATTCGCCTGAAACAGGGGGATAGTGATGCATTGCTGGTTGGCGGTGGTACGGGTGGTTCCCGCTCCATCATGGCGTCGGGCGCGGCGATTGTTGCGGTCAGCGAACTGGTCATTGAAAAGGCCACCCATCTGGCGGCTGAAAAACTGGAAACCGCAGTCGAGGATATCCAGTTCGATGCCGGGCAATTGCGCGTGGCTGGCACTGACCGGACCATCTCGCTGTTGGAACTGGCGAAAACGCCGGAGGGTTTGGCGGGCGATCTGAACAGCGCCCTGGCCATCGATACGCCGCCATCGACCTATCCAAATGGCGTGCATATTTGCGAGATAGAGATCGACCCGCAAACCGGTGCCGCCCGCCTGGACCGCTATGGCGTGGTCGACGATTTTGGTGTGTTGGTCAATCCCTTGATCGTTGCCGGCCAGGTTCATGGCGGCATTGCCCAGGGCATCGGCCAGGCACTGATGGAACATGCCGTCTATGATGGAGGCGGGCAATTGCTGTCCGGCTCGTTCATGGATTACGCCATGCCACGGGCGGATGACATTCCCCATATCGCCTTTGACGATCATCCCGTCCCGGCAACCACCAACCCCCTTGGCGTCAAGGGTTGCGGCGAGGCGGGGACGACGGGTGCCTTACCCGCCGTGATGAACGCGGTTGTGGATGCCTTGGCTGAATTTGGCGTCACACATATGGACATGCCCGCAACGCCGGAGAAAATCTGGCGGGCTGTGAACAAATTGTGATTCTAATTTGTAGGTTTTCGGTGCTTTAGGGATAAGTACAGCTGGGCCTAAACCTGCCAAATAGAGCCGTTAGGGCAATTTGGCATCATTCGGCTGACTGCCGCAGTGCCTCATCCACATCCTCGGCCTTTGCTTCTGCCTCGGCCTTTGCCTTTGCCTCTGCCTTTATCTTTCGACCGTTATGACCAGGCAATCTGGACATCATGCTTTCTTCTTTGACCTTGATCTCCTCTTCAGGCGAGATCACGCCGATGGAGATTACGTATTTCGCGGCATCCTCGACAGGCAGATCGAGGAATATCAAGTCCCGCCTTGGCACCATGAGTAGAAAGCCGGACGTCGGGTTCGGCGTTGTCGGAACGTAGATATTGACCATATCGTCTTCCAGTCGGCTGGCCACCTCCCCCTCCGTATCGCCGGTTACGAAGGCCATGGTCCAGATACCGCGCCGGGGATATTCCACCAAGACAGCCTGGCGAAACGAGTTGGAAGATTGGCTCAAGACGGTTTCCAGGACCTGCTTCAAGGCACCATAAATGGAGCGGACCACAGGCATGCGGTTGACCAGGCGCTCCCCGGTTTTCAACAACGTGCGGCCGAATATATTGGCGGTCAAAAATCCGACAAACGTCAAGATGACCAGCATAATGACCAGGCCCAGACCAGGCAGGGAAAAGGGCAGATAATTCTCGGGATTATACTTCGCCGGCAGCAGTGGAATGGCCTGACGATCGACCCAATGTATAAACTGCCAGGTCAGATAAAGGGTCAGCGCAATAGGGGCTGTGACGATAACGCCGGTCAGAAAATAGTTGCGCAGGCGCGTCAGCATGCCCGGACGCTTCCGTGGCGCAATCAGTACCGGTGTCTCCTCCTTGCTATCAGGTTCGGCGGCTTGGTCCGATGTTGGGGTCGTATCAGGCATATAAATTCGGAAATCCTAATGATAAAGGATAATATACCCCACTTAGTCCTGAATGCGCCCAGTGTCTATCTTATTCGCCATTTTCTATAGGTTGTTGTATGCTAAATCTTTCCGCTTCAGAACAATTTAATTTGCCCGAACAGAAGCCCCAAATAGAAACTATGCGGCGTCCAACATACAAAACCCTATTGGTTATCGCCTGCCTGTGGCCAGGCCTGGTGTTAAGCACATCTGCCGGGGCAGATTTCAATGACGCGGTCGTCGCCTACGATCACGGCAAGTTCGACCCGGCCCGTGGTGCCTTCACGGAATTGGCACAACGGGGCCATGCGGGTGCTGAATTCATGCTGGGTGCTATGTACTTTTACGGCAAAGGCGTTCAGCGCAACGACGCAATCGCTGCCGTTTGGTTCCACAAGGCGGCGATCAAGGGCAATGCATCGGGACAGTTGGCCTTTGGCTCCCTGCATATCCGCGGCTTGGGCGTACGGCAGAACCTGGTCAAAGCCTATGGCTGGCTGACGGTTGCAGCCAATCACGGCATACCGGGGCTACAACAACAGGCCATTGCCTTGCGTGATGAAGCCGCCCGCTTGATGCGCCCGGTCGAGATTGCCGATGCCCAGCAATGGGCTTCGGGTTTCACGGCGACAAAAGCCGGACTGACCCTGAATTAGAAGCCCAAATCAAAAGCCAGAACCAAAAAACCAATTATTAGACGAAATGGAGTTTCAGAATGCGACTAAAGGATAAGGTTGCCATCGTCACCGGTGCGGGCGCAGGATTTGGCGGCGGTATCGCCCGGCGCTTCGCAGAAGAAGGCGCATCGGTCATCGTCAATGATATTAATAAGATCGACGGTGAAAGCGTCGTCGCGGACATTCGCAGCAATGGCGGTGTCGCGGACTATGTCGCGGCGGACGTTGCATCCGCAACAGACATGGCTGCCCTGATAGGCGCGGCGGTGGACCTGCATGGGGGATTGGACATCATGGTCAACAATGCCGGCGTGCCGCAACGCAATATGCCGATGACGGAGGTCTCTGAGGAAGCCTTTGATCTGATCTTCAACGTCAATGTGAAAAGCATCTACTGGGCCGCCCTGCACGCCATCCCGGAAATGCGTAAACGGGGGGGAGGCTCTTTCGTCAACACATCCTCTACCGCGGCGTTGAGCCCCCGGGCCGGGTTGGTCTGGTACAATGGCTCCAAGGGGGCGGTGAACAATATCACCAAAGGTATGGCGATAGAACTGGCGAAAGACAAGATTCGCGTCAATGCCATCTGCCCCGTGGCAGGCGAGACCCAGATGCTGGCGGAATTCGCGGGCGGCGAAGTAACGCCGGAGAAGCGGGATATGTTCCTCAGCACCATTCCGCTGGGCCGTTTCAGCCAGCCCCTGGATATCGCCAATGCCGCGCTGTTCCTGGCCTCTGATGAAGCCGCGATGATCACAGGTGTCTGCATGGAAGTGGACGGCGGGCGTTGTATCTAAAGGTCGGCAAAACTTCTTTCAAACAGCGCATTAAACCGTAGCCCCAGGGGGGCCAAGGGGCTATATTGCGCGCGCTCGGCGGGACGCCGGGCATTGATCTAAACAGGCCACTGCAGTCACGCCCCCACAAATGCGACATGGGGCCTGCGCAGAGGCATGTCATAGGGAAGCGACAAGGTGCCTAAACGCACAGATATTAAGAGCATTATGATCATCGGTGCCGGGCCCATTGTTATTGGCCAGGCCTGCGAATTTGACTATTCCGGCACCCAGGCCTGCAAAGCCCTGCGCGATGAGGGGTATCGGGTCATTTTGGTGAATTCCAACCCGGCCACCATCATGACCGATCCCGATTTCGCCGAGGCGACTTATGTGGAACCGATTACGCCTGAAATCGTCGCTAAGATCATTGCCAAGGAACGACCCGACGCCATTCTGCCCACCATGGGCGGGCAGACAGCCCTGAACACGGCCATGGCACTGCATGAAGACGGCACCTTGGATAAATACAATGTGGAGCTGATCGGCGCCAAGCCGGACGCTATCAATATGGCCGAAGATCGCAGCCTGTTTCGTGATGCTATGACCCGTATTGGCCTGGCAACACCCCAGGCGGGCATTGCCCACACCATGGAAGAGGCCTTGGAAGCCTTGGCCGTGGTCGGCCTGCCCGCGATTATCCGGCCATCCTTTACCCTGGGCGGCACAGGCGGCGGCATCGCCTATAACCGGGACGAATTTCAGGCCATTATCACCACGGGCCTGGATGCCTCCCCCACCAATGAAGTTCTGGTGGAAGAATCCGTTTTGGGCTGGAAAGAGTACGAGATGGAGGTAGTGCGCGACCATGCGGACAACTGCATCATCGTCTGTTCCATCGAAAACGTCGATCCCATGGGCATTCACACGGGCGACAGTGTCACAGTAGCCCCTGCGCTAACCCTGACGGACAAGGAATATCAGATCCTGCGAAATGCCTCCATCGCCTGTCTGCGGGAGATCGGCGTGGATACAGGCGGCTCTAACGTACAGTTTGCCCTGAACCCGGAAGATGGCCGCCTGGTGGTGATCGAGATGAACCCACGGGTCTCCCGCTCCTCCGCCCTGGCCTCAAAGGCGACCGGCTTTCCCATTGCAAAAGTCGCAGCCCGCCTGGCCGTCGGCTATACCCTGGACGAACTGGACAACGATATTACGGGCGGTGTCATCCCCGCCTCGTTTGAACCAACCATCGATTACGTGGTGACCAAGATACCGCGTTTCACGTTCGAAAAATTCCCCTCGACCGATGCTCTGTTGACGACCTCGATGAAATCCGTCGGCGAGGCCATGTCCGTCGGTCGGACCTTTGCCGAAAGCCTGCAAAAGGCCCTGCGCTCCATGGAGACGGGGTTATCGGGGCTGGATGAAATCATCATTCCGGGTATCGAGGAAGACCCCGTGGATGCGGTACGCGCGGCACTTGCCCGCCCTGCCCCTGACCGGCTGTTGGTAGTCGCCCAGGCGTTGCGCCACGGCATGGCCCGCGACGAAATTGAGCGCATTACCCGCATCGACCCCTGGTTTGTGGATCAGGTTGCCGATCTGATCGCGATCGAGGACGACTTGAAGTCGAACGGCCTGCCCCGTGATGTTCGCCGCATGCGCGGCATCAAGGCGCAGGGCTTTTCCGATCAGCGGTTGGCGCAATTGACCGGGCAAAGCACAGCACAGGTCATGGCCCATCGGCACGACTTGGATGTGCACCCGGTCTACAAACGGATCGATACCTGTGCGGCGGAATTTGAAAGCCACACGCCCTATATGTATTCCACGTACGAAGGCGTGAACCAGCCCGTGGAGTGCGAGGCGCGGCCCTCGGATCGTGAAAAGATCATCATCCTCGGCGGCGGGCCGAACCGGATCGGCCAGGGTATTGAGTTTGATTATTGCTGCGTTCATGCGGTCTTTGCCCTGCGTGAAGCCGGCTATGAAGCAATCATGGTCAATTGCAACCCCGAGACGGTGTCCACAGACTATGACACCTCTGACCGGCTGTATTTTGAACCTTTGACAGCCGAGGACGTGCTGGAAATCGTCCGACTGGAGCAAAGCAACGGCAGCCTTAAAGGCCTGATCGTGCAGTTTGGTGGTCAAACCCCATTGAAGTTGGCGGCCGAGTTGGAAGCAGCCGGCGTACCGATCCTGGGCACGACGCCGGACGCCATCGACCTGGCGGAAGATCGCTACCGTTTTCAACAACTCCTGCAACAACTGAATTTAAAGCAACCACCTAACGGCATCGCAACTTCGACGGAAGAAGCACACGAAATTGCCGCGCGGATTGGCTTCCCCGTGGTCGTGCGCCCCAGTTACGTGCTGGGTGGCCGTGCCATGGAAATCGTCCGGGATGAAAGCCAGCTGGACCGTTATATGCGCGAGGCTGTCAAGGTCTCCGGCGAAAGCCCGGTTCTGGTCGATGGCTACCTCGCAGATGCAATCGAGGTTGACCTGGACGCCCTGTGCGATGGCACGGATGTGGTGGTCGCGGGGATCATGGAGCATATTGAGGAGGCCGGCATTCATTCGGGCGATTCGGCGTGTTCCCTCCCCCCCTACTCCCTTAACGCCGATATTGTCGATGAAATCCGACGTCAAGCCGATGCCCTCGCCCGCGGTCTATCCGTCGTTGGCCTGATGAATGTGCAGTTCGCCGTGCGTGGCGATGAGATCTTTATTTTAGAGGTCAACCCGCGCGCCTCTCGTACCGTACCCTTCGTGGCCAAGGCGATTGGCGCCCCGATCGCCAAGCTGGCCGCGCGTATCATGGCAGGGGAAAAGCTGGCAGATTTTGACCTGAACCCGGATCAACACGACCATGTCGCCGTGAAAGAGGCGGTGTTTCCATTTGCCCGCTTCCCCGGTGTCGATGTGCTGTTGGGACCGGAGATGAAATCCACCGGCGAGGTCATGGGCCTGGACACAACTTTTGCCGCTGCCTTTGCTAAATCGCAGATTGCTGCGGGTACAGAGCTGCCCCGTAGTGGCAAGGTATTCATTTCCGTCAAGGACAAGGACAAGCCCGCAGCGGCAGAGCTGGCCCGGAACCTCTGCGAATTGGGCTTTACGATCATCGCGACTTCAGGCACGGCGACCTACCTGAAGGGTCAGAACATCGTCGTCCAGTCCGTCAATAAAGTACTGGAAGGCCGACCCCACATCGTGGATGAAATCACCAATGGTGAAATCGCCCTGATCTTCAATACCACCGAAGGGGCCCAGGCTATCGCTGATAGCTTCACCCTTCGCCGGGCCGCCCTGACCCACGGCATTCCGTATTACACGACGATATCGGGTGCAAAATCTGCTATGCAGGCGATTGGACATTTAATGCAACAGGGCCTTGATGTTGCCCCATTGCAATCTTACTTTTAATCTTCGCATTCGGATCGGCGCAGATGCGCCGGTCTTTACGAAGCAGCAATACGAGGCTTACGATCCGCTCATGGAAAAGGTGCCAATGACCCGGACGGGGTTCACCCAGATGGAAGAGGAATTGAAACGATTGAAGGGCGTGGAGCGCCCCTCGATCATCGTCGCGTTGGAGGAAGCGCGCGCCCATGGGGATCTCTCTGAAAATGCGGAGTATCACGCGGCCAAGGAACGACAGGCGTTCGTGGAAAGCCGGATATTGGACCTGGGCAGTAAAATCAGCCGGGCCCAGATCATCGACACCTCCGGCCTGACGGGCAAGACCGTCAAATTCGGTGCCACGGTTACGGTTGTGGACGAAGACGATGATGCGGAAATGGAATTTCAGATTGTCGGCGAAGACGAATCTGATATCAAGGAGCAACGGCTCTCCGTCCGCTCTCCTCTGGCCCGCGCCCTGATCGGTAAATCCGTGGGCGACGAGGTAGAAGTCACCACCCCCTCGGGCGGCAAGTTCTACGAATTGCTGAAAGTCAAATTCGTATAAGAATTTTGCGGCATGATTAGACGACGGCTTACGCCTTAATCAGGTCGCAAATCTGTCCGACAATGTGGGACTACCTTTGTTCTCACTCGGTGTTGGGATCGGCTCGTTATTTTGCGAGCGGCTTTCGGGCCGAACGGTGATCGATTGGAAAGATGACCAACTTGGATGATAAGGCGCAAGATTTCGTAACCCTGTTTGCCTTTCGCACGGTGGGTGCTGATGGCTGGGAGATTGGCAAGGCCACGGCTTCTCTGGATCAAATTCAGGCTGATCTGGTGGCAAACGGTCAGCACATTGAAGATATCCGACAGATCAGGTCCGGGATCAGTCTGAACCCTGAAGGTGGTGACGAAGCCGGTTTGCGGGACCTGGACTACTGGCTGGCCATTGAGCGTGGTTGGGCCTTTGATTATGTCGCCAACTGCTGGCGGGCACCGGGGGAAATGCCCCAACAGTTCGAGAGAGACGCCGCGTCCATTGATGACCTGAAAATCGCCTTTGGCACGCCAGAGGCAGGCGCCCTTCCCATCAATATTTCCGCCGGTGGGGACACCTTGAAATTTGCGGCGGTGGATGTGAATTGTCCCTTCGAGGACTTTCTAACCTGGCTGGAACATATCGCGGATGGCAAGGCGGCCCGCTTCACCGCCAATCTGAAATGGGCCTATGTTGAATTCTTTGCCTTCAACACCCCTGTCGACGAGACAACCCATATCGCCATCGCCCTGTCCAAAGACCCAACCAGGGCCGGGGCACGCAATATCGTACTCGATTTTGAGATTGCGCGGCGCACTGCGGTTGCCGTCCTTTACCATGGTTTGCGACAGTATGCCCAAGGGCCAGTCTACGACCCCTATCAATGGTCCGCGGTGCCGTTGGCAGAAGCGTTTGCGGACAAATTTCCTAACCGTGTTTACGCCGATTTCATCAACGACACCGCAGCGGCGATAAACAAGACCTTGTGGGATCTTACCCCGGTTTATTCCCTCACCTCGTCACGAAAGGCCTCTACTGGTCTGATCGGTAGCGGTGAAGGAGATGGAGAACAGATGATGCGGTTTGATAACCCCCTTTGCGAAGTACCTGACGACTTTGATGCCTGGGACGTGGTGTTGCGACAGGCTTGTCTGGATGATTTGTTGACGGAGAGCGTAACGGGTGGCTGGGGCGAGGATTTGCGGGACCTGCGCGCAAGCAAATTGGAAATCTATCTTGGCGATGTTTCCGGGGCACCGTAGGGGCGTGTTGGCCGGGTCGCAATCCAGATGGCAACAGGTATAAGGGTCGCAGCGACCAAAGTGGGCACCAGCCAATTTGGACTATAGCTTATGGTCACATAGGTAAATGAGGCGGACATCATTGTAATTGCCAGAACTTTTCCCCGCATCGGGATCGCGCGATATTGCTGCCAATCGCGAATGGTCCGGCCAAAACGGGGATGATGATAAAGCCAAAGGTGCAAACGTTCAGACGAGCGGGAAAAGGCCCAGGCCGCAATCAATAAGAATACGGTGCCCGGCATGACAGGTAAAATAATGCCGACGATGCCCAGAACAGTGCACACAAAACCCAACGCCAGCATGGTGTAGCGAATTGATCTAGATATGTCTTGCGGCCCAGTGTGCGACGGTGCGCGCAACGGTGTGCGCGACAGTGCGCGCGACGGTGTGCGCAATGGAGCATCCAATCGCGATTGGCCGTTGTTGGCTGAATGATTTAGTGTCATGACAACGATGATCCGCCATAGCCATGAAGAAACTGTTGATTATCACGAAAACACCAGCCGCGTCGAGATGGGAGGGGATATGACGGAAGCAGAGGATAGTATCTGGCATTGCCTCTCGTGCGGTCACATCTATGATCCTAAGCTGGGTGCGCCGGAGGACGGCATTCCG
>Ga0233439_10003530_pt1 | contig 16091 bp, 14 predicted proteins | sample SI_123_September_6_FD_182713 | JGI IMG/M metagenome (GOLD analysis project Ga0233439, IMG submission 182713) | Seawater microbial communities from Saanich Inlet, British Columbia, Canada - SI_123_September2016_100_MG | ecosystem: Environmental > Aquatic > Marine > Inlet | place: Canada: British... | reverse complement strand
AAATTATTGATGGTCCGGGACAGCCTCTATTTGTGATAGCGTGGGGTATATTAATAATGTTAAATAGCAATAGATAAAAAACGGCGTTTTAAATCTTCAAGGGTGTAAGTATATTCAAATCAATTTATATTAGTGATGTACACATCTAATTATATCGGGATCATCGTCCAATAATATTATATTTATATTACATTTATAGCATATATTGTCATATAAATTAAAATATTAATATACAATATAATGAATGTATCGATTAAAATAATGTAAATATTTTAAATAATTTGTATAGTTTATGGTTAATTATTTAAAACAATGAATAAATTTAAGTAAAAAGCAAAGCATAACCAAACAAAATATGGTATAAGTAAGTAACTAGCTAATTTATTTACAGAATAGAATTTTACTATAGTTATGAAAGTAAATACTATAATTAAAGCTAAATTAACAAGTGCCGTATTAATTAATCTTAATTTAAAAAACAGTGTAGTCCATATAAGATTAAAAAAAAGTTGAATAAAGAAATATGTAACGGCATTACAATAAGGGAAACAAATTTTAGCATTCCAAACTATGAAAAGAGATATGGCCATTAATAAATATAATATAGGCCATACAACACCAAAAATCCAAGAAGGTGGTGAATATTTTGATTGTTTTAATTTTAAATACCAATTGTTCATATATAATTATAAATAAATAATTATATATTTAATTTTAAAAACTGGAAAAGGCACCAAAACCTTCATTCGCAGCCATGGGTTCATTCATCATGCCCATACCACCAAATCCGTTTCCAGGGACTTGTTGTTGTTGCCCAGCCTGTTGTGCGGGCGATTCATGCATTTGTTGGACAACATTTCCACCACCGTTCATCATATTATGTGTCGTTACATGGTCTGCGCGACTAGCCTGATGCGTGGGAATAGGTGCTTGCATGGTCGGATTACCCGAAAGTGGTTGGCTAACCTTTACAACAGAACTATCTCTTTTCTTTTTCTTTTTATCATCATCTTCTTCTCCAAACCCCTCTTTACCATTCCACGAAGCCATGAGACGCTCGTAAACACGGTTGATTTTCTTACCGTTTTCGCTGTACATCATGCAAAAACCAATAAGTAAAGCAACATTCATAAAATTAAGTTCTGCTAAACTATTTCCACTAAAAGTTGGTAGATAGATAATAACTCTATGGGTTATGTAGATTCCTAAAAGCAAACAAACAGAACTTAACATAACTTCGCCTAAAAGTTCAATATTGCCATTTCGTTCGTCATATTTAGGCATCATATTTTGGACAGTCTTATTTAAAAAAAAGACCGGGAGTGTTATTAACAGAATGTATTGAATGAGATTGAGCAATTCGCTTTTGGTTTCACTATCGAAGCGGGTAACATGTTTAATAAAACCAGAACCAGTGATATCATTTAATTTATCGGTCATATTTTCTGCGCCACCGGACATATGTGTCATTATACTTATGTGTTATAATAAGAAATTAATAATTTACAAAATATTGGAAATTAATTTAAAAGTATGTACATACTTTAATAAAAATGAGTAGACTCGTTAGACATAATATGCGTAAATTCTATAGTCAAGAAGGTCAATATTTAAATTTAATTAAAAATACATTGATACATGGGAAAAAAAAAGAAACAAGAAATGGAAAAACATTAAGTTTAATTGGTGAAAGTATGAGATTTTCATTAAAGAATAACAAAATACCTTTAATGACAACAAAACAGCTTGCCTGGAAAACATGTTTAAAAGAACTTATATGGTTTATAAATGGTGAAACAGATAATGAAGTTTTACAAAAGCAAAATGTTAAAATATGGAACGGTAATGGCTCTAGGGAATTTTTAGATTCAAGGGGATTATCGCATTACAACGAAAACGACCTTGGTCCTATATATGGATATCAATGGAGACATTTTAATAGACCGTATGATAATAAGGAAAAGCATTATAGAAATAAATATTTAGATGATTGTTTAAATACAACAAAACACGATACTGACGTCGATCAATTACAAATTATTATAGATAGTTTAAAAGACAAAAAGGAGAGATTTAGTAGACGTTTGATAATGACTGCTTGGAATCCTTTACAATTACATCAAATGGCATTACCACCGTGTCATATACTTTCACAGTTTTGCGTGAACGATGATGAACTCTCTTGTATATTATATCAACGTAGTGGAGATGTTGGCTTAGGTATACCATTTAATATTGCATCTTATTCGTTTTTAACTATATTATTAGCCCATCATTGTGGATTAAAACCGGGTGAGTTTATACATCATATAGGAGATGCTCACATATATGAAGAACATGTAGACGCATTAAATACACAACTATTGAGAATGCCTTTTGATATACCAACCTGTAAAATTTTGACAAAACATCAAAATATTGAAGATTATGTAGTTGAAGATTTTAAAATTAATAACTATATTCACCATGGGAAAATAGATATGAATATGAAAGCTTAACAATTACGTTTAATAATTATTTAAATAAAATAAATAAATACTATAAAATGAGTCGTTTTGATAGAAGACTTAAACCTACTGAATTTAATAAAAAAAGACAAACAAATAGAAGAAGCTCTTCGCCTAGACCGGGGGAGGCGACATGTAAATTAAGACCCAATAAAAATAATGGAATGTTGGGAAAGACAATGTTTATGGGGGATGCGAAAAACCCAAATAGACCAAATATAGAAATAATAGAAAGAGGTACTTTATCTAAATCGGATAATACTGTAGAGAAAAATTCTAACAATAATACCGTAACGATGGATAATGTTTCTTTTAAAAATAATCAGTTGGTTGAAAAATTAAAAACAATACGAGACCCAAATATAAGAATTATTTATAATCATGAAATTAGATTAAATACAATAGAAGCCACTATCGATTGTTTGAATGATATAAAATGTGGTGAAGTTTTAGAAGAACAAAAAAAGGAAGAAAAATTACATATATTTACAAATTTAAATAATGTGGTAAATGAAAATTGTGAATATATACAACGTTACTCCGAAACATTTGAAGTGATAACTGGAGATATGGAAAAAAACAAAAGTGATAACGTAGAAAAAAGGAATATATTAAGCGAAAAAATAAATAAATTAGAAAATACCATAGAATTTAAATTTTCAGAAAAAATGAAAGAAATGGACGAAATAAAAATCAAAAATATAAACCTTGAGAAAAAAATTGAAAGCTATAAAGAAATACTTAAAAATATTGTAAATTGTCGGGATGAACATAAAGATGAGTTATTACGGGAAATAGAAAATTTATAAATTGAATAAAACTATATTAATGTTTGTTAATTAATATAATTAATAATGGATATTGAAATTTCAAATCCAAAGAAAGTTATTCAATTTGCTGTTATATTCAGCAATCTTAAACATATTTTATCGGAAATAACTTTTTATTTTACAAAAGATGGTCTTTATTTCCAGGGGATGGATAGTATTCATATATCTTTAGTAGAATTAACTCTATCTAATGATTGGTTTGATAAATTTAAGATAGATAAACCACATACATTTGGTCTAAGTATAGCATGTATGGATACTATAATTTCTTGTTTAGATAAAGATTTTAAAATTATTATGAAACATAAAGAAGAAGATTATTTAAGCATAACATTAACAGATGATAAAATTATTAAAAATTATCAAATGATTCTCATAGATATAGAAAATAATATTTTAGATATACCAAAGGCTGAGTATTCTGCTGATATTATCATGAAATCTAGTGTATATAGAGATTATATAAATGAATTAATTATGTTTGGTGAAGATTTAAATGTTGAATGTGGTCAAGAAAATATAAAACTGTATACACGAGGCGATTATGGTAAATCGGAAATTATTATAAAAGAGGAGTATTTAGAAGAATACTTGATAGAGGAAGGCTTAACAATTAATCAACATTATAATCTCAAGATGATAAAATGTTTTACTAATTTTACAAAGTTAAATAAAATAGTTAAGGTTCATTTGAAAAATGATAACCCAATGAAAATAATTTATGAATTGTCGGAAGTAAAACCGGAGAAAAAACCGAAGAAAAAACCGGAGAAAAAACCGAAGAAAAAATCCGAGAAAAAATCCGAGAAAAAATCGCAAGACCCACCAGAAGAACCGTCAGAAGAACCGTCAGAAGAACCGTCAGAAGAACCGCCAGAAAATCACCCGGATAAAAATTCATTAATATTTTATATTGCTCCAAAAATTAATGATTAAATACGGTTAAATTGCGATATTCATTTCTTTGATATTTTTATTAATGGAAATATTTTTAACAGTAATTATTTTCAGCATAGTACTTTTTTTATATATCCATATGAATTTTCACTTAGATACTAGTAATGATTTAGAAGTATATACTATTGATAATGTTTCAAAAGACCGTTTGGAAGAAATATGTAATTTAAAACAACCGGTTTTATTTGAATACAACAATGAAAATTTAATAGAAATTGTTAATATCGGGAAATTAGAAGAAATGTATGGTGCTTTTGACGTTAAAATCAGAAATATTGATGAAAAGGATAAAGAAAGAGAAGTATATTTACCCATTTTGCTTAGCGAAGTTGTAAAAATATTTCAAAGTAAAAAAAATAATAAGGTAATCATTGAAAATAATAATGACTTTTTAGAAGAAACAGGTTTATTGAAAACATTTAGATATAATGATTCGTTCTTGAGACCACCATTGGTGTCAATATGTAAATATGATTTTATGTCGGGTAGTGAAGAATCATACACACCCCTAAGATACAATATAAGTCATAGAAATTATTATATGGTAACAAGTGGTAAAGTTAAAATGAAGTTAATACCACCGACACATGGTAAATATTTACAAAAAGAGAATGATTATGATATTTTCGAATTCGGTTCACCTGTTGATCCATGGGAGGTACAGGAAATGTATAAACCTGAATTTGATAAAGTAAAAGTATTGGATTTAGAACTTCACCCGGGTCAAATCATAAATTTGCCACCTTATTGGTGGTATTCAATTAAATACGAAAAGGTTTCAAGTATATGTGTATTTAAATATAGAACGTATATGAGCACCGTATCAATATTGCCTAATTTGTTGATGGGTTTATTACAACAACAAAATATTAAGAGAGAAATAGCTGACAAAATATCATTTGATTAATATAATTAAAAATCAAAGGGTCTATTAGCATGGTCATATTTGTGATTACTATATGTTAAAAAGGCAGATACATTAGAGATTGGTCTTATGGTATCATCTATATTATCAGGTGTTATTACATAAATATTATTTTCATTTGTAAATAAAGATACAGTATTTGTCTCTTCATTTACTTTTCTATTTCTAACTTTTTCCATTTTCCATTCTTTGTCTTTCGGATTTTTAATAAAAGACCAAAAATGATTTTCAGAACAATCCCTTGAAATACATTGATATTTCTTTCTAGGGTGAACCGTAAATGTACATAATTTCCTTATGTTTTCAGCGGATATTGTTTCATCAAAATGTTGGGACCATCCTAAAAATCTAATCAAGTAATCAACTTTCAAAATATTAAAAGGTTTATCAATGGTTTCATCAAATATAGGATTTATACTTATTTTCTTTTTAATTATTCTAGCTGGTCCCCAACATTTTACAAAATCAAGTGCGTCCACGATATCACCTTCGTGCCACGATTTTAACATATTATATTCTTGATTAATTAATGAAAAGTATTTAATGTATTTGTTACCCCAATTATAAAAATAAAATTTATCCCAACTATTTATCATTTTATTTTTTTCATTATCACAATTAAGATTGCCATCTTCTTTTAACATTAATAATCTATTGTCAAATATATGCTTTTCTTTAATTAAATCATTTGTTTTAATAATACTATTCATTTTTTTAGATATTATAAAACATTTTTTATGGTATTCGCTATATAAAAAAAAACATAAGATATGTGACACAATTTCATATGGTAAATTTACACAAGACATTATTGAAATATGTTTAGAAAATATATTAGAACAGTGTAAGGTAACTTTAACAAATATTTCCCCATTTTTTAGTAAAATTTTCGTGTTCGCACATTTCCCGAACAATACGTAAAGCATCTTTACTATCTGGAAGTATTTCGCTAACATCTCCCATAATACGAGTAACATCGTTTAAAGTTTCTGAAACTTGTCCTGTCATACCAGCTGTATAAGAACAAATAGCGGTGATTAAGGCAAAATTAAGCAATACAACAAAACTTGCTATATAGAATACCCTCTGGTTGTTTCTTGGACCCAACCCGGGCAATTCGTTGTAATTTAATTCTGTACTCATTATAAATTATATTTTTTTTTTAAATAAAAAATATAAACGAAAAAATAATAATAATATAATTAATATGTTATCTTCAGCAATTGAATTTCTTAATACAGAAAAAATGGTGAAAATTCATTTTATTTAACATATGTTTTTCTTTTAACAACGGCCACTATTACTTTTATTGAAGCCATGCGAACAAAAGTAGAAAAGGTACGTCATATATTAAATTTGGAAACATGTATATCCGTTGTAGCGGCATACTTCTATGGTAGGTTTGTTGAAATAGCTGATAAAGGACAAATTGATTATAAACAGTTAAATATGACAAGATATGTTGACTGGTTTATCACAACACCTATCATGCTGCTTGTATTATGTTTAGCATTTTTATATAATTCTGGAGGCAGATTAGGCTTTTCAACTTTTTTGAAAATATTAGCAATGAATTTTGCTATGCTTGCTTCGGGATATGCGGGTTCAGCAAATATTATAGATAAAGTCACAGCGTTGGGAATAGGATTTGTTTTCTTTTTCGCACTTTATGGGTTTATTTATTACAAATTTATTGCCAAGAAACCAATATTCGATAATATTATTTTATATTGGGCCTTCTTTACATTCTGGATTTGTTATGGTTTGGTTTATTTACAGGAAAATAAATTTAAAAATGTGGCATACAACTATCTAGATTTATTTGCTAAATGTTTTGTAGGTATTTTCTTTTGGGCATATTTTACAAAAGTCTTTACATTAAAGTAATTATAAAATTGAATTAAATATTATTATTATATTTAACTATAAATAATAATATTGATGAATTACAAAATTTATGTTTCTGATAGAAACTATAATGAGTATATGATTTACAATGCCAAAACTATGAAAAAAATGGAAAACCATGATGTTGTTGATCCATTGAAGTTAAAATTGCTTAATTGTGATATATTTACTATCCTGGATGATAATTTAAAAATGGTACATTCGCCTATTAGGGAAAGTAAATATATATCTGGTGTTTTGGTTTTACAAGGAAATAAAACATATGGTAAATTTAAAAATAAATATTTTTATAGATGTATTCCCGATGATAAAAGGTTGCCTGAATTTTTAATACCATATAAGGTTAAAATCCAATTTAGAAAACACCAAACAAATAAATATGTGGTATTTAAATTTATTTCTTGGAAAAAAAAACACCCGGTTGGTTCTTTACAAATAACACTGGGTGGTGTTGATGAATTGTCTAGTTTTTATGAATATCAAATGTATTGTAATAGTTTGTATGCGTCTATAGCAAATTTAAAATCACAAACTAAAAAAATGTTGAAACTACACACAGAGGAATATTATATGAACTTAATTATTGAGAAAAATAAAATCGAAGACCGACGAGATTGGGAAATTATAACAATAGATTCGGTTGGCTCTAAAGATTTAGATGACGCAATAGGATACAAGAAAATAGATGAACTAACATCAATGGTTAGCATCTATATTTCAAATGTAGTGTTTTGGTTTGATGTTCTAGATTTATGGTCATCATTCAATAATAGAATAGCAACTATTTATTTACCAGATAGAAAACGACCCATGCTACCAACGAGGATATCTGATGATATTAGTAGTTTATTGGAGAATCAAAAAAGATTTGCGTTTACCATAGATATAATTGTAAATAAAGAAACGGGAGATATATTATCATATAGTTATCGTAACACTCTCATAAAGGTTACTAAAAATCTAAGACATAAATCATATGATTTAGATAGAAATGTTATGTATTATGAGTTACGCACGATAGCTCAAAAGATGAATAAAAAAAAAATATATTTAGATAGTCTTATGAATTCTCATGAACTTGTGTCTTATTTTATGATATTAATGAATTATCTCACGGCAAAAAAAATGATGGAATACAAAAAGGGTGTATATCGGTTTACTAGGACGAATGTTGAATACGATGTTCCGTCTGAAACACCTAAAGATATAGGTCGATTTCTAAAAATATGGCATTCCATGGGAGGTAAATATTGTAAATTTAACGAAAGTAATACTCATGAAATGTTAAATTTGGAATCTTATTTACATATAACTAGTCCTAACAGAAGGTTAGTAGATTTACTTAATATGATTATTTTTCAAGATTTAATGGGTATTGTTAAGTTTACTGAAAAATCAAAGCATTTTTATAATAAATGGAGCACAGATGAGTCTATAGAATATATTAATGATACAATGAAATCTATACGAAAGGTTCAGAGTAATTGTAAATTATTGAATATATGTTACAATGATCCGCGACTAACAAAAAAGAAAATAGAAGGTTATATATTTGATAAGTTAATTCGAAATGATAATTTGTACCAATATATTGTTTATTTACCTAGTCTTAAAATGACAAATAGATTTACAACAACAGAAGACCTTGATAATTTATCTCTTCACAATTTTAAAGTTTATATTTTTATGGATGAAATACGACTGAAACAAAAGATTCGATTGTTATTGATATAATTAAAATGAATATTTAAAACATATACTACAACAATGTAAGTAAATATATTTTTTAATTTAAAGCATATAAGCTATTATAATAAATACAATATTTAGTAATATAATATACATAGTATGTAAATGAGTAAAAAAGACAGCGAAACAGAAATTGTTTGGCATGGTCAACAGGAAAACATTCTGAAAAAGTGGAGTGAGATAGGTTCTTCTTATAGATTTATGCACGACCGAGCATTCATACATTATGAAAAACAGAATTTTCGTTTTGCTTTACCCGTTATTGTAATTAGCACTGTTACTGGTACAGCTAATTTTGCCCAAGGAGCTTTTCCAGAGAGTTGGCAAAGTTACGTTCCTTTATTTGCTGGTTTTTTAAATTTATCGGCTGGATTGATAACAACGATAGCGCAATTTCTACGGGTATCTGAATTATTAGAAGGACATCGCGCAGCGAGTATTGCTTATTCTAAATTTTCTAGAAATATTTCAGTAGAACTTTCACTTCCAGTAGATGAAAGAAGTTGTGGTGGAAGGGAATTTATTTCCAATAGACGTGTTGAATTGGACCGCTTAATTGAACAGAGTCCAAATATACCACTTCATATAGTTAAATTATTTGGTAAAAAATTTCAAGATTCTGAATTCATCAAACCAGATATTTTGGAAATTACTGGTGTGGAAGTATATAAAGATTCAATGAAAGAAAAAGAAGAAAGGGTTAGAAAGGAATTAGAAATAAAAGAGAGTGAACTTAAATTAATTAAAGACAAAAAAAGTTACGAAGATAATATTGTAGCAAAGATTAGAAAAGAGGAAGCTGATAGACAATCTCACTTTGAAGCTAAGTTAAAACAAAAATTGTTAGAAGCAAGGAATAATTTACAGGTGAATAAACGCATTCGTTCCGCAGAAAAAAAGAAAAAGGTTGGTATAACAAATGTAACAAAAAGCATGGCTTCTTTAATAAAGAAACTGGAAGACGTTAGTAAAAGTAATGATATTATTACACCGGATTCAAGTGATTTTGATGAACCAACGCCAACATTTTCCTCTAAAAAAACAAAGCCGTTCAATTTAACAATTGATGTTGCCAACGAAATTATAAAAAAATCCCCTTTAGTTGAACCACCACATGAAGAAGATGGTGGTGATGAAGGCGTTGGAGATGAAACAGGACAAAATACTGACGGAGATGAAACAGGACAAAATACTGACGGAGATGAAACAGGACAAAATACTGACGGAGATGAAACAGGACAAAATACTGACGGAGATGAAACAGGACAAAATATAGGTGAAATCGTAATAGATATATCGAGTAATGAACAATAATTTAAATTATAAATAAATTAATTATATTTTAAATTTACTTTTTGCGGCGTCTGCGGCGTCTCTTTCTCTTGACCTTCTTTGTTCCGTTTTTACGAAGCTTTCTCTTCTTCTTGTGTGTTTTAACGCTCTTTCTTCGTCTACGCTTCTTTTTTGGCATCATAGCACTCATCATTTTACTATATCCTGGCATTATGTTATATATCGAGAAAAAAAATAAAGATATTATCAAATGATAGATTCTATAATTTTTTTTATATTTTTGTTTTTTTTTATTTTAAACGAGCAAAATAGAAAACAAAAACCTTTAATACCAGCTTTAGAATATTATAAAGATCCTTTTAATTTATTAAATGGTACTATGAACAGCCTAATTAAAATGTACGATGAATCTTATATATTTAGTTATAAAAGTATGAGTCTTCATAAGAAATTTACTAAATATCATAAAGATATTTTAAGAGAATTTGAGAAAAATTTTTCAGAATATTCACTTACAAACCCCGGTGTGTTTTCTGACGAATTTTATCAGAGTAATAATAAATATGGTTATTTTTTTATAAATTATTACGGAAAAGTTAATGATGATAAATTTCCATTTTTATCTAAATTAATTGAAGATGAAGATATATATACCTGTTTTTTTAGTGTAATTGATGGAAAGAAGAAAATTAAAACACATAGGGGACCTTACGCAGGTATACTAAGATATCATTATACCTTATTTAGTAACAATGATAAAAATGATTATTTAAAAGTGAAAAATAAAAAATTATATTGGATGGAGAAAAAGGGATTTTTATTCGACGATACACATTATCATAAAGTATCGAAGAAAAGTGGTGGTACACGTTTAGCTATTATAATAGATGTTAAACGCAAGTTACCTTATTTATTGGATAAATTAAACATATATATACTTAATTTAATTCATAAAAAAAGATATGTAAATGAAACTAGAGAGAAATTAAAAATTATTTAGTTATTCAAAAATAGCTATAAAATTACTATCTGGGTGTTTGTCATTGTCGCATTTATGGTTACATACGGGACAAGCGAATACGACTGAATTTTCAGTATGTGTATCCAAAACACTTTGTACAAATGGAAAGGCTACTACAGTTAACAATTCATTTATAGATGGTTGACCATTTTCATTATTCATACATAAATTTTGTAATTCATCGATAATTTCATGTGTATTTCGACTATTTCCTATTCTTTTTATCATACTAACTCTGGTATCCCCAACATGAACTCTTTGTAATCTGGTTACATATATATCGCCTTCGTGTAAGGGACATGGGCATATAAATTTAACTTTTTTAGATTGTTGCTCGGGTGTTAAAATGGTATCTTTTGGTATTTTTAATTGATTTGGAACTTTATTAGAATTTAAGGTAGCTTTTTGAACGAGCTCCGTAGCTATACTTTTTGCTATATTTTTTTTATTAATATAACTATTATTTTTAGCTTTTTCTATATCTACAATTGCATATTTGGGAAATGGTAAAATAACATCATTATTATTCATTTTTAAATTAAAAATAAATTTATAATATTATTTCAATTTAATTTTTATACGCCAAATTTTTTCTACTAATTTCATTTGTTCAGCTGAATCATCGAAAATAACATCTGTTTTACTACTAAAAATATTCTTTAACATCTGATAAATATTTGTAGTTGTAGCAGAACCAGACGTTATATTATTTAAATTAATAGTACAATTCATTTTAACAAATAAGGATACACTGTCACCAGGACAGAATGGGAATTTATAAACAGTGTCTTCTACTTCATATAAAAATCTATCGGGTGAATCTTCAATAAATTGTATAATTAAACTATTACAAATTTCTTGCGATGAAAAAGAACTTGTTGATAAACCATCGATAATGGCTGACGTTATTTGTAGGTGTAAATTACTTGTATTTACAGAATTAATTATCTCACTCTCATTTGCTATAAAAGCTTGTGCGAAAGGATGCCCCATGAGTGTATCTGCTATATATCTTACTAACATTCGCCCAATGGAAGCTTCCTGCGGGTCGATACCCGAATTAAACGAACTATCGTATATTGTTGTTGCCGTATTTTCTATATCTGACTTTATGGCTTGTTCAAATAATATTTTATAGCTTTCATTAAAACTGAATACATAAGAATTGTCATTTTTTTTGTATCTTAAAAATTCTCTGAAAAAATTTGCCGTCGCATAATTAGCATCCATTATAAAATTATAAGATGAATCTAATGTATTTACAGCATTTTCTGAACTATCTAATACAACTTTATCATTGTTTAAATACACTGGTAAAAAAACGTGCTGTGAAGTGGGTGTATATGTTTGACAGTCACTACAGTCTGTGTGAATACTGCCACTTGGATCTAAATTATAGTTGTAAATATATGAAATGTCATCATTACTCAATACATTATCATATAAAAGCGAACTTGTTATGTAGCCTTCATATTTTTTATCATTATTTCGATTTAATCCTAATTTATATTTTGTGAAAATAAAATTCAAATCTTCTGGGACAGATGGAGATGATGTTGAATTTATAGTTTTAACTAAAGAACCGTTGTAATATAATTTAAGTTCTTTGTTTGCCGAAATATCGCTGTAGGACCATGATACAGCCAGATGCTGCCACGAATCTATATTTGTGGACCCGAAACTGTATGATTTTACTCCGCTTTCTGGAGTTTTCACACGAACATTCCATTTGTTTGAATCAGTAACATCCAGTTGCCAAGAATAATCAGTATTGGGTGAATCATCGCTAGAAAATATACTATCGTAAGTCGTAACGGTATCCGACGGTTTTGTCCAAATAGACATAGTGAATGATCCGCTCCAGTTATCCGAAACATCTTTTTTAAAATAGTCACCACCTTTAAACCTAAAACTATATGGTGAAATGGAGGCGGCATTACTACTAACATCGAATGGGATATCACTCGTCCAAACACCACTACCATCTGTTGTTAAATTCGCATCATGGTTATATAATGAAATGTCACTTAAATTATTACCAGAACCATCTATAAAACTATAATTAAATTTGATTGGACCGGGCATAATATTTTATAAAGAACTATAAAATATTATTTAAAATACAACTAATCAAATAACTATTTCAAAAATATCTATTATTTGTTTATCATCGTTTACAAAAACAGCAGTATTTTCTGAACCACTGATTTCTGAAGCAGTATTTTCTGAACCACTGATTACCGAACCATTATTTATTGAAATACTATTTTCTGGTACTATTATTTCATTTTTTTCTTCTATGTGGGTCATACTATCGTTACTATTTTTTTTATTTATCATACCTTTTAATTCATTCATATATAAATAATTCATTCGTTTATTATATTCTATACCATGATCTATATATAAATGAAAAATATCATCAAGGTCTTTGATACTATTATCATCTAAACTTATTTTTGATATCATAGCAGTTTTTTTAACTTCATTGTATAATCTATTATTTTTAATGGTTTGCCAACACCTTTCTTTTTCCATAACTTGGATTTGCGTTCTTAATTTATCTAATTTCAACGATAATCTCTTTTTTTTGATACCATCTATTTTCTGATTTAATATTTCTGTTTTATCTTGTTTTTGTTTGAAAAAATTCGCAAAAATTTCTTTTTCAATATCATTTTTCAAATTAATACCATAATTATCTACGTCTACACTATCACCCCATTCAATTAAATTATCTATATATTTTTCAGAACAACACTTAAAAATACAATATATGTTATCTTTTTTAATTTTTTTCTGAACAAATTCTTTTAAATGTGAACTTATACTTTTTTTTGTTAAAATAAAGAAGTAAGAAAGGAAATAGAGTGTAATTCCACCATTTGATAAAATCAAAATAACAATTAAAACATCTTCGAATGTACCGAGTTCATAACCAGAATTAATAGTTCCGAAAAATAACCCCGTACTTAAAGTCATAACTAATGATAATAAACTAATACTTTCCAGTTTATTACATATCATACCATAACTGGTAATTACGTCGTATGGTCTTAGAAAAACATGAAGGAAAAATGAAATTTGAACCATTAATGATGCCGCAATAATTTGGTATCTTGGATAATTTCGTAAGAAAACGGAAATAATAATCAATGACGCCTTTTTTCCCATAATTATAAATTCATAATACCATCTTTTCTCTCTATATCCTAAAAACAAAAAGGATAATGGTGTAGAACCATCGTATCTATTTTGCATATCAAATAACCTAAATCGGTGTTTATATAAAAGTCTAAATCCCGTCAATGGTATTCCAACGCCATATAACCCGAGTGCTATGTAAGCAATTGTTAAATATATCACATGTTGACTGTTATAGCATTCTATTGATACATCTTTAACAAGGTAATACTTATCTCCGATTCTCTCACAATTCATTACTTCTAAGGTTTTTTCAACGATGGTGGGCCAACTTAGGAATGTTCCCACAACAACCGCTGTTTTTTGCCATGCTATAAAAAACTCACAGCATGATGGCGAGTTTTTTAAAAAATCTTCTCTTTCTATAACCGAATTAAATCTCTTTAATTTTGTTTTCTTCTTTTTACAAAACAATAAAGATACAATGCCAATTATACACGTTACTGAAAAAATATAAACGATTGGTAGAGCTAAATAAACGATTAACTTTTCATAATAACTCCAACCTATGGCGCAATCAGAAGAATAAAAACTAACCCTTGGAGATGAAAATTCCTTAGCTCTTTCAAATAAATATCTTATTAAGGTTGGCCAGTTTATTTGAAAAGAACTAGCTAGTGAAAAAACTTGGGCATAATTCATGAATATCTTAACAACGCCGTTTACTTCCTCTTTTTTATTTTCCGACGGGTTTGCCGTTTTAATTAAAAAAACAATTATAAGTGTACATACAATGGGAATAACAACAGTTAGACCAATAGTCCTTCCAGTATTTTCGGGACACTTTAAACAAACTCCATCATCTTTTGCCCAACCTTGTTTACACACATCGCATATGGGTCCTTCATGACCTTCATTACATAAATCGTTACTAGAATTAAATATTTCACCGCCGTTACAAGCAAAAATATTTTTACATTTATATGTTTCCACTGTATTATCGGAATGTCTCCAATAATTTTTTTTTAGTTTTATCGATTTTAATGTATCACCCTTTAAACAATTAAACTCTGTTGGACATGCTTTACAATTTATATTTGAAATGTTTAAAGTATATGTTCCGCTTGAACAAACACATTTTGTTTTTTCGAAATTTTGTTCGGCGTTCAATGTACATTGTTTACATAATATACTGCCGAGTTCCCCAGAGAATCTACCAACCGGACAATCTTCGCATTGCGTGGACATCATATTTGATGTAAATTTACCTGGTAAACAATGAATACAATTTGAACTACCCGACAAAGAGTAAGTGCCTGTGGCGCAATCTTTACAATCGTTTGATGAACTACCGCCAACATTTTCATTGTATTTTCCAGCTATACATTCTTTACAAGATTCAATGGTATGCGACCCTTTTAATTCACTATATAATCCAGATTTACATACAACACAATCATCTTCACTAATTGATTTTTGATTACTATTCCAAGTACCTTTCGGACAATCAAAACAGCTAATAATATCATGCTTACCGGTTAAATAATTATAAGTACCGGGTGGACATTGTAAACATACTGTGAATAATAAAGTTGCTTCTGATAATTTTTCAGTATAAGTTCCCATGGGACATTCATCACATTCAATGGCATTTTCTTTTGAAAATTTACCAGGTATACATTGCTGACATTCTTGACCAGTGTTTTGTATATTATTATTATACTTCCCAGCTTCGCATTGTTTACAAAGATTTATAT
>Ga0233439_10003529_pt1 | contig 16093 bp, 15 predicted proteins | sample SI_123_September_6_FD_182713 | JGI IMG/M metagenome (GOLD analysis project Ga0233439, IMG submission 182713) | Seawater microbial communities from Saanich Inlet, British Columbia, Canada - SI_123_September2016_100_MG | ecosystem: Environmental > Aquatic > Marine > Inlet | place: Canada: British... | reverse complement strand
GGCCGCGCCAGGTAGTGATCAGCAATGTGGGAATGCGGAACGGAAAGTTGAGCGAGGTGATCGGATTGACGCAATTACCAAGCCCGGAATTTTGGCACATGACGACGGTCTTGCGGCCCGCCAGCCAGGCGCCGGCGGCTATGGCGACGGCCTCGCCCTCGGAAGCGGCGCCCACATACTTGGTCAGATCAGAGGTGATCGCCCGGTTGATGAACGGCGTCAGGAAGGAGCAGGGAACGCCAGTGTAGAAATCATAGCCCCGCGCCGCAGCCGGCTCGATAAATTCGTCGGCTTGGATCATTTAGAACTCCTCATAGGAATTTTTGCGCGTCTTCCAGATCGGAGGCGTTGTCCACATCCATCCAGTGGCCGTTGATGTAAAGGACGCGCACCTCTTCACCGAGCGCCATGATGGCCTGCAACAAATCGATCATGGAGGCGCCATCGAGCTTTTCGGATGCGCTCAAGTCGCTAAGGATGTCTTTGATTTTGGCGGTTGCACCGCCGGAAAATTTGGCCAGGCCGATCCATTCGCCGTTGATTTTATCGGCGTCCAGATCGGCGCCGATGCTTTGCAATTTGACCGGCTCGTCCTGCAGGTAGCCGGGTTGGAAATCATGGGAGCATTGCACCAGATCACGGGTTCTGGAGGTGGGATCCGGGTCGCGCTCCCGCCAGCGGGCATCGACCACGATGGTGATATCTCCGTCCGCCTCGGAAAGCATTTCCAAGATATAGTGGCGGAACAGAATGTCGCCGTAGGCAACGATGCAATCGCCTTCCAGATGTTCTGCTGCGACCGCCAAAGTCGCTGCCTCGCCTGTGTCGGCAAAACGGTCATTGTCCAGAAAATCGATGGATGGCAGGTTGACCTTGTCTTTCTTGTAGCCCCGGACGACGGTGATTTTGCGGATCTTCTCTTGGTTAAAAGTGGACACCAGCCGGTGCAGCAGCGGCTGGCCGCGAATGTCGAGCATGCATTTGGGCAAATCTTCGGTCATGCCGCCGAGCGCGGCGCCCCGGGAAGCGGCCAGAATGATCGCCCGCGTATCGGATTGGGTGCTCGGCAGGTAGCGCTTTTCGGCTTCCGCCAGCTCGTCGTTCTGGGCGAGGGCGAAGATGTCTTTCACGCTGGTGATATTGTCTTCGACGCCGAGCAGGTTTTCATCGCGCATAATGCGCGCTGAGGTCTCGCGCATGGCGTTGATGGAGGCGCGGATATTGTGGTTGGCCCAGATCACGACGGAGGCGCCATGGGTTCGGAAATCCTCGGTCGGCGTGGTGTAATAGGTGGTCGGCACAATGACCACCGGGCAGCGCTGCGCCCATTCATCGAGGAAGGCCAAAATTTCCTCGCCGTCCTGGTGTTTCGAATGGATTAGAATGCCGTCGGCGCCGGCCTCGTGGTAAGCCTCGGCCCGCTTCAAGGCCTCGTCCATGCCCCAGCCCGATATCAGCGCCTCGACCCTGGCGATGATGCAGAAATCCGCGTTCGTCTGGCTGTCCTTGCCGGCCTTGATCTTGCCGCAAAACTCATCGATGTCGGCCAGCGGCTGGCCCTCGCCGATGAAGGAATTGGTTTTCGGGAACAGCTTGTCCTCAATACAGATGCCGCCGATATTGCGCTGGCATAATTTGTTTACGGCGCGCCTGAGATTGTTGAAGTTGCCGTAGCCGGTGTCGCCGTCGACCAGAATGGGGATCGATGTGGCGTCCGACATGAACTCCAATATCTCCAAGATCTGGGTCCAGGAGGCTTCGTTACTGTCGCGGACGCCAAGGGCCGCCGACATCGCCAGTCCCGATGCCCAGATGCCTTTGAAGCCGGCCTCTTCGGCGATGCGGGCCGACATGCCGTCATGGGCTTCCATCAGGAATTCCACATCGTTCGAGGTCAGCAAATCCCGCATCTGGCGGAATTTTCCAAGGTTGGAAGTTTCAGAATTTTTGATGTTGTTCATGGCTAAATTTTACTTTGGAAATTGCGTCTGTACGATATTTCGCATTCATTGTATTGAACTATTCTAGGCATAACGGTCGGCACCATATAGGAATTGCAACGATGTTGAAATCACCGCATTTGGAAAAATCGGACATCGATCATTTTCAAGAATGCGGCTTCGTGGCCTTGAAGAATGGGTTTTCGCCTGCCGATGCCAAGGCCATCCAGGATTGGGCGACCGAACTGGCGGCGCGCCCGGAGGCGCCCGGCGCGCACTGGGTGTATCACGAAGAAAGCCAGCTCGAAACCGGCGTTCAGCTTATCAACCGGATCGAGAACATGACCCCCTATCATGCCGGTCTGGCGGAATTGGCGGACGTGCTGATCCCTGGCGTCGGGCAGTTGCTGGGCGAAGACGCGGTGCTATTCAAGGACAAGATCAATTTTAAGATGCCCGGCGGTGACGGCTTCGAGCCGCATCAGGATTCCCAAGCCGGCTGGGAAGCTTACGCCGATTATTTCATCAATGTCATGGTCTGCATCGATGCGGCGACGTTGGAAAACGGCTGTCTGCAATTGGCCCGGCGGGACGGCACCGAACTGGTTGGCCGTGAATGGGAGCCGCTGAGCGAAGCGCAAACCGCCGCCATGAACTTCGAGCCATATCCGACGGACCCGGGCGACGTAATTTATTTTGACAGCTATGCACCGCACATGTCGGCGCCCAACTCATCGCCCAATATACGCCGCCTGTATTTCGCCACCTACAACAAAAAATCCGAGGGCGATCATTTGGCGAGCTACTATGTGGACAAGCGCCAAAGCTATCCCCCCGATATCGAACGCCAGGCGGGCAAGAGCTACGTCTATCGGGTCTAGTCGCCGCCGGTCGGTTTGAATTTTTCGATGGCGGGCAAAATTACGTCTTCGGCCCGGCGCAAATCCTCGTCGAAATCGATCTCGATCCAGGGAACGCCGGATATCTCGGCGATGGCGAAAGTGCCGGGCACCGCTTTTGCCAAGAGATCGCGGATGGCTTCTTCGTAGGGTTCGGCGGTGCGGCCGGCGTCCATATACTGGTCTAGCCGCTCCGCCAATTTCGCCGCCATCTCAGCGGAAAGCTTTAAAAACCCGGGCCATTCGCCAACGCGGTCAAATTGGCCGGATATTTTTTTGCGAAACTCCACCGGATGGCCGCCCCGGATACAGAGCTTTACCGGCTCGTCGTCATCGTCAACCTGGGCATCGAAGGTGAAACAATTTTTGGCCTCGGCGTCCAACAGGCGGCGCAGCATCTCTTCGTGGTAAAGAACGTCGGCATCCATAAATAGCACGTCCTCGCCGCTGACCAGCACCTGGCGGGCGCACCACAGAGAGACTGAGCTGCCTTGGCGGAATTCGTCGTTCTGGATAATTGTCACCCGCCCTGCGGCCCCCAATTGATCGATTTCGCCAATGATTTCGGCGGAGCGGTAGCCAACCACCAGGGCCAGTTCCTGGATGCCCAGTTCCGATAAATGGTCCAGGTGTCTGGCCAGCAGGCTTTGGCCGCCGAATTTGAGGAGAGCCTTGGGCGAATGGCCGTCGTTGCCGCCGGACAATCGGCTGCCGGTGCCGGCCGCAAGCATCAGCGCTTTCATGAGGCCAAATAGCCGTTTGCTTCGAACCAGCGAATGGCGTCGCTGATCGATTGCTCCGCCGGGCGGGGGGCGTAGCCAAGTTCATCCAGGGCTTTGGAGGATTTGAAATACATATACTTTTTCGACATTCTGACGCCGTCCACTGTAACAAACGGCTCGGAATTTCCCATCAGTTTCGCGGTCCATTCTGCGATATGGGCGATGGGCAGCACAATCCCGTGGGGCAAGCGGAATTTCGGGCCTGGTCGGCCGGTGATGCCGGCCACCATATCCAGAATATCTTTGAGGCTCAGATTGTGCCCGCCGAGAATATAACGCTCGCCAATCCGGCCCTTATCGAAGGCAGCCAAATGCCCATCGGCTACGTCATCCACATGGACGATATTGAGGCCGGTGTTCACATAGCCCGGCAGGTTTCCCTTTGCCGCCTCGACAATCATGCGGCCCGTGGGTGTTGGCTTGATGTCGCGGGGCCCGATGGGCGTCGATGGGTTGACGATCACGGCGGGTAGATCCCGCTCCCGGATCAACGCACTTACCGCTTCCTCGGCGAGGAACTTGGACCGCTTGTACGGCCCGATCATATCTTCGAAGCGGGACGGGGTGTTTTCATCGCTGCCTTGCGCGTCGCCAGAAATTCCGAGCGTCGCGACGCTGCTGGTATAGACAATCCGGCCAACGCCCGCATCCATTGAGGCCAGCATCAAGTTTCGGGTGCCGTCCAAATTGGTGCGCATCATGGCCGCCTCATCGGGGACCCAGATGCGGTAATCGGCGGCGACGTGGAACACGCCATCGACGCTTTTAACCGCCTGTTTCAAGGCGCTCGAATCGTTCAGATCGCCATGCAGTATTTCCACTGGAAGACCGGCGATATTGGCCGTGTTGCTGGTTTCGCGGATAAGCACGCGCACCTGGTCGCCTTGCGCCAATAATTTGCGCAATACCGCCGATCCGACAAAGCCGGATGCACCCGTGAGCAGAATTTTCAAAGCTTTGCGCCGCACTGATTGCCAATACTCTATGGGTAGGCAATGGCCCGAATGTTGTAAACGCATAATATAAAATTGACAGAAGCTCCGGGGCCGGACATTTTGGTACTAAGCCGGGCCATTAAGGGTCCCCGAAAATTGGGTAATACATTTGACCGAAAATACCGAAATGCTTCCTCTGGACGTATTGCTGGTACGGCCGCGTGGCTTTTGCGCCGGCGTCGAGCGTGCCATCGAAATTGTCGAGCGCGCGTTGCAGATCTATGGCCCGCCGGTCTATGTCCGCCATGAAATTGTTCACAACAAACGGGTTGTCGAAACCCTGCGCGGCAAGGGTGCCATTTTTGTCGAAGAAGTCAGCGACATCCCGGACGGCAGCGTCACCATTTTCAGCGCCCATGGCATCTCCGAACGGGTCGAGAACGAGGCGCGCCTCAGGGAACTGCCGGTGATCGATGCCACCTGCCCGCTGGTCTCCAAGGTCCACCGGGAAGGCCGGGCGCACACCGTCAACGGCAACGATGTCATCTTGATCGGCCATGCCGGCCACCCGGAGGTGGAGGGGACCATGGGACGCATTCCAGGCGGCGTCCACTTGGTTACCAGCCTCGAAGACGTCGATAATTTGACCGTGTCCGACCCGCAAAAAGTCGCTTACGTTACGCAGACAACGCTCAGCGTTGATGATACCAAAGAAATCATCCAGGCCTTGAAAACCCGTTTCCCCGGCATCGTCGGCCCTGACGTGCGCGATATTTGCTACGCAACGCAAAACCGTCAGCAGGCGGTCCGCGCCATCTCGCTACAGGTGGAATTGCTTTTGGTGGTCGGCGCGCAAAACAGCTCCAACTCCAACCGGTTGCGGGAAATCGGCGAAGAATTGAAAGTACGCAGCTATCTGATCGACGATGCAAAGGGCCTGGATGCAGGCTGGCTGGATGGGGTCAAGACGGTGGGCATAACCGCCGGCGCCTCGGCGCCGGAAGAACTGGTCGAGGAATTGATCGAAAAGCTGAAATCCTTGCGCCAGGTGCGCCTGGAGACGATCGATGGCGTCGAAGAAAATATTCAATTCAAGCTGCCGGCGGAGCTGACCGAACTTGATGCCAATAACGCATCCATGCAGTCGAGGGCTGGGTAGGGTGGCGGTTCCGAACATTCAGAAACTTCGGGTTGGCGCCTATATCATCGGGCAAAAGCTGCGAGGCAATTCGCGCTATCCCCTGGTGCTGATGCTAGAGCCGTTGTTCCGCTGCAATCTGGCCTGCTCCGGCTGCGGCAAAATTGATTATGAAGACGCGATCCTCAATCGTCGCCTGAGCGTTAAGGAATGCCTGGACGCTGTCGACGAATGCGGCGCGCCAGTGGTCTCCATTCCCGGCGGCGAGCCGCTCCTGCATCACGAGATCGTTCAAATCGTTGAAGGCATCGTCGCCCGCAAGAAATTTGTTTATCTCTGTACCAACGCGCTTTTATTGGAAAAGAGGTTGGAGCGGTTCCGCCCAAGCCCCTATCTCACATTCTCGGTTCACCTGGATGGGTTGGGTGCGGTGCATGACGAGGCGGTTAATCAATCGGGCGTGTTCGTTCAAGCGGTGGCGGCGATCAAGGCGGCCCGGGACCGGGGCTTTCGCGTCAACGTCAATTGTACACTTTTCAACCAGATGACGGCGGAGCAATTGGCCAGCTATTTCGATTTTGTGACCGAGGAGTTGGGCGTCGAGGGGATCACCATTTCGCCCGGCTTCGCCTACGAGCGGGCGCCGGATCAGGATCACTTCCTGACACGGCAGAAAACCAAACAGCTTTTTCGCGATGTCTTCAAATTGAACACGGGCAAAAAGTGGCGATTCAGCCAGTCGAGCCTGTTTCTTGATTATCTGGCCGGCAATCAGAGTTATGCCTGCACCCCTTGGGGCAACCCGACCCGCAATATTTTCGGCTGGCAACGGCCATGTTATTTGCTGGGTGAGGGATATGCCGCTTCGTTCCAAGAGCTTATGGACGAAACCGAGTGGGAAAAATACGGAACCGGCAATTATGAAAAATGCGCCGATTGCATGGTTCATTGCGGCTACGAGCCGACCGCTGTCGACGACACCGTTGCTCATCCCTTGAAGGCGATGATGGTCGCGCTCAAGGGAGTGCGCACCGAAGGCGCAATGGCGGAAGAAATATCGTTGGCTGCGCAGCGCCCGGCCGAGTTTACATTCGAAGAAACCGTGGCCGAGTTTTCAAGCGTTCAAGACAGACCTGAGAAGCGGAGCGACGCGGCGTAGGCTCCGATGCGCGGTGCGGCTCAAGCCTGCGAGATGAGCCATTTTCGGAATATTCCACGGCTTTAAGACGGCGCCAATCAGTGCCTTGCCATAATCCCGTTGGCCTTCAGGAGTGACCCAGCCGTTCGCGAAATCGGGCAGCTCGGTGTTTGCATCATCAAACACCACGCGCACCACGATCACCGGTAATCCGTGGGCTTCGGTTGCCAAGGCGACGCGGTGCGATTCCATATCGGCGGCGGCAGTGCCGAATTCTTCGCCCGCCGACAGCTTTTCCCGTTCGTTGGCGATGAGGGTATCGGTCCCCAACAAGGCATCATCGATGACTACCAATTCCGGCAGGGCAGTCCGGGCCGCTTGCAGCAACCGGGCGCGAATATCGGCGTCGGTTTCATGGATGATGCCGCCCTTTTGTTTGATCGACGCTGGTATCAGCAGATCACCGGTCTTGATGCCTGGGCGAAGGGCGCCGGCGATCCCAAAGCTTATCAATAGGTCGCACCCACTTTCACACAATTGGCGGGCAAGTGCCTCGGCCCGCATGGGCGATACGCCGGAGACTTGTATTTTCAAATTCAATTCAGAGGCAATATTGCGCAGGCAGTCGGCTTCACTTTGTAATCCGGTTATGACCCCAACGGATCGCACCTAGATTCCGTAGCCGACGCGCAGATCGTTCCGTGATGTCATGTCCTTGTAGCGGGCCAGGGCAAGAAGCGGGAAATACCATCGATAGCCATGGTATTTGAGGTAAAACACGCGTGGAAACCCGACCGCGTTATAATGATCCTCAGCCCAGCCATCTTCTTCGTCGAAGGAATTGGTCAGGAAATCAATGCCGCGTTCGACGGCATTTGAATCCACGCGCCCGGCGGCCATCAAACCCAAAATCGCCCAGGCGGTTTGCGAGGGAAGAGACAGATCGAAATCTTCGCCCTTGCCGTCCCAATAGCTGGCGCAGTCTTCGCCCCAACCGCCATCTTCGTTCTGCTTGGCTTGCAGCCAGTCCGCCGCCTTGGCCACAAGTTCGCCGTCTAAGTCCTCGCCAACAGCGTTGAGCGCCGACAATACCGACCATGTGCCGTAGATATAATTGGTGCCCCACCGCCCAAACCAAGACCCATCGGTCTCCTGCGCGGTTTTCAGAAAATTAAGGCCCCGGACAATTGCCGGGTGCGAGCGATCGTAACCCAATTGGGCGAGCATGCTGATGCATCTGGCGGTAACGTCCGATGTGGGCGGATCCAACAATGCGCCGTGATCGGCAAACGGAATATGCTCCAGAAAATAATAGGTGTTGTCGACATCGAACGCTGCCCAGCCGCCGTTGTTGGATTGCATGCCGAGCACCCATTCGGCGGCCCGGTTTAGCGCCGGCTCGTATTCCTTGCGGTTCATCCGGTCCATGGCCATGACGACGACAGCTGTATCATCCACATCCGGGTAGTGATCGTTGCGGTATTGAAAGGCCCATCCGCCGGGCCGGAGATCGGGGCGCTTGCCTGCCCAGTCGCCCTTGATGTCCAAAATCTGGCGCTCCAACAGCCAATCGCCCGTTTTGGCCAGCTTCTCCTTGGCCTTGCCGTTAAACGATTCCAGCATCGCATGCGCAGCCAGGCCGGTATCCCAAACCGGCGAGAGGCACGGCTGGCAATAGGCTTCATCGGCGGACACGATCAGCAACCGGTCGATGGCCTTTCGCGCGGTCTGCACCTTCGGATCATCCGGGCTCACACCGAGCGCATGGTAAACCATCAAGGCGTTGGCCATGGCCGGGAATATGCCGCCGAGGCCGTCTTCCTCGTTTGCGCGTACTTCGATAAATTCGAGGGCCCGGTCGATGGCCTTCTGGGTCAGTTTGTTCGGGATCAGCGGCTCCATGGGGCGCACGAACGCATCGAACGCAACCAAAAGCGATCCCATCCAATGGCCGGTGGGGTTCTTTTGCTTATATTTGACGCCGTTGCGGGCACCACTTTTAAGCTCATCCAGGTTAACGGCGCGCGGATTTACCGCTTTGGCGCGCAGCGCCGTCAATACCAACAGCGGAATGGTGACCGTCCGGGTCCAGTAGGAGACCTTTTCCACATGGATTGGAAACCACCTGGGCGCCAGCAGAATTTCGACGCGGGAAACCGGAACCGCCCGCCATGAAATGATGCCGAACATGGCCAGCGTGAAGCGGGTAAATACGTTGCATTCGGGAAATCCGCCGCGATCCAAAATCGCCCGCCTGGCGCGCACCATAAGGGGCGCCTCGATGTCATCACCGGCCAGCTTGAGTGCGAAATAGGCCTTTACGGTCGCGCTGATGTTGGATTCGCCGCCAAAATAAAGCGGCCAGCCGCCATCGCTGCCTTGGGTGCGCCGGATATAGGCGGCGATTTTCGCCTCCATGGCATCGTCCGGCGTGCCCAAGAAATGGTTGAGCATGATATATTCGGACGGAATGGTTACGTCGGCCTCTAACGCGAACGACCAATGACCGTCGCCCGCATGCATGGCCAAAAGCTGGTCTGACGCCGCGTCGATCACAGAATCCAGCCGGTCGCCGTCTGAGAGCAGCGATTCGCGGGCCTGGAAATTGTTGCTATGTGGATCGATATTCTGCATGGAGCACGAGAAACGCCAATTATTTCAATCTTATAGGGGTATCCGCAGGGACGCGAATGATACCGTTTTTCGCGCTTATACAGCTAGTTTGTCAAGATTTTTACATATTGTAAATCTTGGCTTAAAAATCGCCAGCGCCGGCTCGCCATGATCCAATTAGTGGCTGAATAGGGTGGATTTTAATATCAGGGCTGATTTTTCGAATTTGGATAGCGCTACCCGCTCGTGAAGCCGGCCCCAGCCCCTATCCAGAATGCGCTGGAACAGCCGCTGGTACACATTTTTCATGATCAACGCCGGCCGCACCCGGGATCGATCGCAGGAATATATTAATCGTTCCGCGTCTTTGAACTGTAGCGCCGCCATTTCGGCGATGTGATCGCACACCGCGGCCAATCCGGCATTGAATTCCGGGTTCAAAAGATCGCCCGGTTCAACTCCCTCGGCGCGCAGCAAGTCTGCGGGCAGATAAATATGGTCGCGCTCCCAATCTTCGCTCACGTCTCTTAAGATATTGGTCAATTGCAGGGCGAGGCCGAGGGATTTAGCAAGCTCGGCGCCAATGCCGGCCTCGATTTCAAATACAGCCACCGACATGCGTCCAACCGCGCAGGCAACCCGGTCGCAGTAAACAACCAGCTCATCCATGTCCCGAATTTTAAGCGCCGGAACCGCGTCCATAAGCATGCCGTCGATCACCGCGTCGAAATCCTTTTGCTGTAGCCCAAATCTATGGATGTGGACCTGGAGCGCTTCGGAAATCGGCTCGACCGGCGTGCCGCTGAATAGCGTCTCGATATTCTGTTTCCAGAGCCTGAGAGCCTTATTTTTGACTTCGATGTCATCGTCGCCATCGGCAATATCGTCGACAATCCGGCAAAACGCATAAATCGCGTACATGGCCGAACGCTTGTGGCGCGGCAACAGGCGCATGGCCCAATAGAACGACGATCCCGATTTCCGCGTTATATCGGCGACCACCTGATCCGATGCGGGCGGCGGCGATTGATCCCGGCCCATAGTCATCGGTCCGGCTCCCGGGCTGGCGGGGCTGCTATTTTCCGGTTACGCCACGCGGGCGGTTTTCCGGTCAGGTATTTGCGCGCCGAATCAATAGTCATAAGGGTATATAATAAAGCAGCAATCGGCATAAAAACAGAGCCCCAAGCAGGCTGTCGATAAAGCGCCAGGGTGGGCAGATAACTGGCCGCCATCAAGACCCAGGACGCCGCGCCGATACTCAAAAGCGCTGGCGCACCGAAGACCGCCCCCAACAGAACCGATACTGGTGGAGCCAGGTATATGATGATCATGGCGGCGACCGTTCCGATCAGTGCCAGGACCGAATGGGACAATTGCACGAAAGCGGTGCGGGTCACCATCGACCAGATATCCGATAGATGGTCGCAGGCGCGCAGGCTTAAAGAATCCCGGGTAAGACCGAGCCAAACGGGCCCATGGGGTTTGAGCAATTGGGCCAATGCGCAATCATCGATGATGCGGTCTCTGATTTGTTCGATGCCGCCGGCCTTGGCCAATTCCGCGCGCCTGACCAGCATGCAGCCGCCGGCAGCGGCGGCGATTTTGCGCCTCGGATCATTGACCCAGTTGAACGGATACAGCATTTGAAAGTAATAAACGAAGGCAGGAATTAGAAAATTCTCCCAGATCGATTGGCATCGCAACATCACCATTTGCGATACCAGAACCAGATTTTCCCCCTCCGCCTTGGCGACCAGATCGGTTACGGTATTCGCCGAATGGCGGATGTCGGCATCGGTAAAGAGCACATATTTGGCTTGCTCGTTTTTATCTTCGATCGCCTGCAGGCCTTGGTTCACCGCCCACAGCTTGCCGGTCCAGCCGTCCGGCAGCGGGCTGCCTTTGATAATTTGCACGGCCGGATCGCCCGCCGCCGCTTCCATTGCCAAGCGCTGGGTGGCATCGGTGCTTTGATCGTTGACCAAATATATCCGGTAATTGCCGGGGTAATCTTGGGTCAGATGCGCGGCTACGGCATCGGCGATATTATCGGCCTCGTTACGGGCGGGAATGACGGCGGCCACGTCGGGCCAGGGATGCGCCGCCTGCGTGGCGGCGGCAGGCAGGAATTGATCGGATCGCCAAAACGCGCCGCGAAAGACAAGCAAATAGACCCATGCGGCCAGGGATAGGCTCGCGGCGAAAACCAATGCCTCGATCATGCTCGCACCTTAACGCCACCGGCCAAGAACTGCCTTGCCTGCACCAATGCTACAGGCGCGCAGATTTTGCAATTTGTTCAGCCGCACCCGGCCCGCAAACGGATCATGGCGTGCGAGCTCGCCGCTCAGTATTTGGGCGATGTGCAAGATTGCGCCGGCCTCCATGGCAAGGCGGGAGCTGGCCAGATTGCCGGTCAGCGCACCGGCGCCGTCCAACAATGTGTCGGTGGCCCCAAGCATGCGCGCATAAACGGCTCGAAGTTCTGGCGTGATCCGGTCTCCGCGCAAACCTTCAACGCTTGCGCCGGATTCCGCCATCCAGTCGGCGGGCAGATAGACCCGGCCCAGTTCCAGATAGTCCGCCTTTGCGTCCTGGAGATGGTTGAGCACCTGCAAGGCGTTGCATAGGGCATCGGATGACGCATAGCCGTCATCGGCGCCGCCGTGCAGGTCCAACAGGTAGCGCCCCACCGGCGCCGCAGAGCGCAGGCAATAATCGATCAATTCGGCCCAGTTATCGTAGCGGGACTTTACCGCGTCCTGTTTGAACGCCGATATCAGATCAAGGCAATGGCGCGTCGGGATGCCGGTGGTGATCAGGCTGGCGCGCATCTGGTGGCCAATCTGGTACTCAGGCTCGCCGACGTTGGTTCCCAAAATTGCCAGCTCAAAGCCATCCAGACGGGCAATCTTAACCTCCGGATCCAAATCGGGTGCATCGGCGATATCATCGATGGTCCGCGCGAAGGCGTAAAAATCGGCAATGTGGGGGCGCAATCCTGCCGGCAGCAACCATGAGCCAACGGGAAAATTTTCGTAAGCCGCATCCTTGCCGGATGGGGTTTCCACTTGGGGACTTGATGGCTGCATTCGGGTTCCCGAGATTGTGCATGGCGGAAGTCGTGTTCGGACAATACAGCAAACCACCCGATATTGAAGCTGGTAAGGGGCACCGGCATTGTTATAGTACTCGGCAATCATATGACTGACCACGACATGCATATTTCCCGGCGCCAGAGTACCGGTGTCACGATTGCCGGTATCACCGTTGGTGCCGGGCACCCGATTGTCGTGCAATCGATGACCAATACCGATACCGCCGACGCCGAGGCAACCGCAACTCAGGTGGCTCAGCTGGCGGCGGCGGGCTCGGAGCTGGTCCGCATCACCGTCAATACCGAAGACGCCGCCAAACAGGTCCCGGTGATCCGAGATAAATTGTTGGCCATGGACTGCGACGTCCCTCTGGTGGGCGATTTCCATTACAACGGCCACACGCTTCTGACCAAATTTCCGGATTGCGCGGCGGCCCTCGCCAAATACCGGATCAATCCGGGCAATGTGGGCTTCAAGGAAAAGCGCGATGTCCAGTTCGGGGCAATGATTGAAGTGGCCCTGCGCTTCGATAAGCCGGTACGTATCGGCGTCAATTGGGGCAGCCTCGATAGCGATCTGCTGGCCCGGCTGATGGATGAAAACGCCAAAATGGCCGTGCCCGAAGATGCGCGCATCGTTATGCATAACGCGCTGGTGGCCTCGGCGATGGAAAGCGCGGCGGAAGCCGAAAGGCTGGGTCTTGGGGCCGATAAGATCGTGCTGTCGTGCAAGGTCAGCCAGGTGCAGGACCTGATCGCGGTCTACCGGAAGCTGGCCGCGGCGGGCGATTACGCGCTCCATCTCGGCCTGACCGAAGCGGGGCTGGGATCGAAAGGCATTGTTGCCTCCACCGCCGCCTTGTCGGTGCTCCTGCAAGAAGGTATCGGCGATACCATCCGTATTTCACTGACCCCGGAGCCGGGCGGTGATCGTAGCCGCGAAGTGATCGTGGCCCAGGAAATTCTGCAATCCATGGGGCTCCGCGCGTTCGTGCCCGAGATTATCGCCTGTCCCGGATGCGGGCGGACAACCAGCACCGTGTTCCAGCACCTGGCCGACAAAATCCAAAACTATGTGCGCGCCAAAATGCCGGAATGGGCGGTGCATTATGAGGGCGTCGAGACCATGCAGGTGGCGGTCATGGGATGCATCGTCAATGGTCCTGGCGAAAGCAAACATGCCAATATTGGCATCAGCCTGCCGGGAACCGGCGAGCAACCGGCGGCGCCGGTCTTCATCGATGGGGAAAAGTCGATGACGTTGCGCGGGCCCGGCATCGCCGAAGAATTCCAAGATATCGTCGATGCTTACGTCGCGGACCATTATGCGGCGAAGCGGTAATTATCCGGGGATATGCAAAACCCGCCATTGAGGGTTGCTGGACAGCGCCGGGAACATTATCTATAAGCGGCGTCCGGTCTTAATGGCTGGATATGGATGGTTTTCCATTAGCCCAGGTAGCTCAGTTGGTAGAGCACGTGACTGAAAATCACGGTGTCGGTGGTTCGATTCCGCCCCTGGGCACCATTCATTTCAATGAGTTAGTTGAATTTTCGTCTAGCCCATTTTATAGCTAGCAACCAATTAGCAACCCATTGAAAGCGGTTTGAATGCAAATCGTCTCAAATCGGCAGTCGTTTCCGATAAGCATCGAGGATAACTTCAATCAGTTCATTGGCTTCATCACACTCAACTTTTCCTTTTTCAAGCAATAACGCCGCCAATGTTTCAATCGCATTCCATATAACAGGTTCGTCGAGTTCATCCATAACGTCGTTTTGATATTTTCGGTATTTGGCTATCAATTCCTCGTCTAATGCGTTCGGATGATCTTTGAGTAACGCCTCGAAAGTGAGAAAATCGTCAGACCCGATATCATCCTCGTCTGCGCTAGCGGGGGTTCTGATCATTTCGAGCATATTCTGCAATTCTTTATTTTCCCTCAATCCACCAAGCCCGTGAAACTTATACTCCGAAAGCCAACCTGCCAGGTTGACGTGAATTTGGTCCGACGTACGATATTGAAATCGTCTAACTTCCAATCCGGTGTACGCCCGATCATCGATCTCCACACCTTCGTGGTTTACGCTCCATCCACAGGTTGTAGCAATGACGGCATGACCCGCTTCATGATACGCCGCGCCTTCACGGATTTGCTCATGCGTGATTTGTTTGATCACTAATCGGCCCTCTAACTACGCCATCTGCACCGCAAACTATCCAGGCCGGAACGACGTACTCTGCAACCGTTTCTTGATGGCCGCAGAGTTCCGAACAGGCCCTCGACTTTTATATTTAGTCGGCGACCGCCACGACTTGGTAACCTTTCTCGCGAAGACAATTGGCTACTTCCTGATTGTGATCCTCGATTGCATCATTGGCGCCGACACCTAGTCCGACTACCGCACCCACAACAGCACCGACGACTATCGCCTCGCCGTTATTTGCAGCCGCCGCGCCGTGCATGACCATTATAGCGGCACCGCCGAGAGAACCGAGCGCGCCAACTCCAACTGTTTTAGCTGTAGCCTCGGCAATGTTGCCGCCGCGACAGAAGTTCAGGTCTAGGGAGTACTTGGTTTCGTTGAAATTGAATGCTGACCGGTCAACACTGGGCGCGGCGCACGCGGTTAAGAATGCCGCGACCACGATAGTTAATACTATTGGCGCATTCTTCATCACCGCTCCTCTCTGTCACAATCTCCCAGGCGCCGTATGAAACTTTGCACCAAGAAATAGTATCCTCAACACCATGACCTCGTCCACCAGCAACATCGAAGCCGTTGCCCGCGACATCTGCTCCAGGCAGCTAGCCCGCCACGGAGCGCATGGTGTGGAACTCGCCGCCGACGTGGACCGCTATTGGCACTGCGTCGCGGCGGAAATGGAAGCGGGATGGGTCGATGACGACGGGAACTTGATCCCGGCGCCTGATCATGATGAAGGTCTGAGAGCGTACCGCGACTGGTGCCAGCGGCACCCGGAGAGCAGGCCAAATTAATAGCAAAGAAGAAATAGCCAGTACGCTGGAAGAGACAGGCGACTACCGCGTACTTCGTCGTCTTCATCCGCCAACGCGATATCATGAGCCTGACGGCAGCGGCACAAAACTCGCAATCTTTCTCGACCTGGAAACGACGGGGCTTGATCCGGTCAAAGACGAGATCATCGAGATTGCCATAGTGCCATTCATGTATTCCAATGATGGTCGTATCTTCGATGTGCATGAGGCGTACAACGAACTTCAAGAACCAAGTGCCCCCATATCGGCGGAAATCACTCGGATCACCGGCATCACCAATGAAATGGTGGCGGGTCACAAGATCAACGCTGAAAAGGTGGCAGAGGTCGTCGGACCGGCGGCCTTGATCATCGCTCATAACGCAGCCTTCGACAGGCAGTTTGCGGAGAAGGCGTTTGATGTATTCTCGACCAAGGCTTGGGCTTGTTCGATGACGGAGGTGCCGTGGAAGGATGAACAGTTGGACGGTTTGAAACTGGAATTTCTCGCGTTGAAGAGCGGCTTTTTCTATGACGCCCACCGAGC
>Ga0233439_10003528_pt1 | contig 16096 bp, 16 predicted proteins | sample SI_123_September_6_FD_182713 | JGI IMG/M metagenome (GOLD analysis project Ga0233439, IMG submission 182713) | Seawater microbial communities from Saanich Inlet, British Columbia, Canada - SI_123_September2016_100_MG | ecosystem: Environmental > Aquatic > Marine > Inlet | place: Canada: British... | reverse complement strand
GGAATCCGCGATATCAAAGCCATAGTCGTTGTTCAACATGCCAAGGCGGTCAATATTGATCAATAGATAGGCTGCGGACGTCGCCATATCCCGGCAATTGACTAAAGTATCGTCAATGGCTTCCAGCAGCCGCGCCCTATTCAGATGACCGGTCAATTCGTCGAAATAGGCCATCCGCTCCAGTTCGCATTCCTGGTTTTTCCGCGCCGTGATAACCCGCATCAGGCCGTGAAAACGCTCCGGTTTGCCTTGGGCGTCGAAATCAATGCTGCCCCGCTCGTCTATCCAGTCATAGCCGCCGTCGGGCCGCCGCCACTTGAATTCGCAATCATAGGCGGTGCCACTATCTAACAATTGGGACAAGGCGATGGCGCGGGCGGGCTGATCGTCCGGGGCGATCAGTTTTTTCAGATCCGCGCCATGCAGGGGCAGGTCTTTGTCATCAAGGCCGAGGACGGCACCGGCACCTTCCGACCATTCCATCAGGTCAGAACTCACATTCCAGCTATAGACGATGCCTCCCGTTGCGCAGAGTGTCCGCGACAGCAGCTCGCTGTTCATGGGAAGAAGCGTATGGGCGGTTTTCATGAACGTAATCGGTCGCATTCTGGTCACACCTTAGGTACGAGCGTTTTCTGCTGCGTCGGTAAGCTAAAAGCGTAACCCATTAGGAGTTAATAAAAGCAGAATAGCGATGGTTAATAGTTCTCCAGACTCCATATTTTAGCTAAAGTTTTCCCAAAAAGATTGGCGAACTACATGGCGAAACGCAAGCTGGAGAGGCCCCGCAGAAGATAGGCCAAAAGATTAATCGTCAGGGAAACCAGTAATAATACCATGCCCAGGCCCAGCGCCTGTGCCAGGTCGCCTTTACTGGCTTCTAACGCAATTGCCGTGGTCATGACCCGGGTCACATGATCGATATTGCCGCCGACGATCATAACCGCCCCGACCTCCGCCGTGGCCCGGCCAAATCCCGCAAGCACCGCCGTTAGAAGGGCAAGCCGGCCATCCCATAACAGCACCAGCAGCTGCCTTGGCGGGGACACCCCAAGGGATTGCAATTGCTCCCGATAATCAAGCCACATTTCCTCCATCACGCCGCGGCTTAGGGCGGCGATGATAGGCACGACCAATATGAATTGGGCGATGATCATGGCGGTCGGCGTAAACAACAGATTGAAAACGCCGAAGGGTCCGGCTCTGGACAGGGCCAGGTAAACCATCAGGCCCACAACAACAGGTGGCAGGCCCATCAGGGCATTCAGGCAGACGATCAGTACCCGGCGGCCGGGAAAGCGAAACAAGGCCATCATGGCACCAATGGGCAGGCCCACGATGGTTGCCAGCGCCACGGCGGTCATGCTGACTTGCAGAGAAAGTATGACGATATCCCGCAAATAGCCGTCACCCCGGCTCAACAGCTCGAAAGCTGCCGACAAAGCGGACCAGAAATCTGTCATTTCTGCCCTACGGGCGGTTCCGGCATGACTGTCTGGTTCCGGAAGCTGGCGGCGATGTCACGGCCCGCGGCGAACCATAGGCCATCCATTGTCTGTAGATGCGCCAGAATTTGGTCCAGATAGCGGACGCGCTGTGGTTGCCCGACCACCCATGGATGCAGGCCAATGCTCATCATTCGGGCCGGGCCATCAGTAGCGTCTTGCTGCAGGCGGTCGGCGGCTTCCCGCACCATCTGGCCATACCTGGGCGCGGTTAACTGGCGTAATGCCATCAACGTCCCGTCATCCCATTCTACATGGTAGGGCAACGACACCAGGGGCGGATCCAGGGTCAACCAGTAGGGCTGATCGTCATTGGGCCAGTCGCCTAGATAATCCACGCCGGCCTGGCTGAGGATTTGCGGTGTCCGTGGGCTTTCACCGAAATCCTGACCGATCCAGCCGACCTGTTCCACACCACTGTTTTGGCGCACCGTAGCCATGGCCTGGTGAATATAATCCTCCTCCTGCGTTCGGCTCATTTTAGATGTGATCATACGGGTCGCGTGACTGCCATGGGCGGCGATTTCGTAACCGCGTTTAAGGCATTCTTCGATCAATTGCGGCCTCGCGTCGCACAGGGCGGCGTTGGCGGCGACGGTGACAGGTATCTGATAGCGGTCCAGAACGTCCAAAATTCGGAAAATGCCGACCCGATTGCCATATTCCCGGGTCGAATATGTACGGTAGTCGGGAAAGAAATTTCCGAACTCCCCTTTAAAGCGCGCGTCCCTGATGGCGCTGGCGGGGCTTTGCAATTCCCATTGTTCCAGGTGCAGAACGACCCATATAGCCAGCCGTTTTTCGCCGGGCCAGGAAAGCTGCGGCCGGGTCAGAATGGATGAATAGGGATAAAGGTCATGATCCATGCCGGGTCGGCGCTTATCGCTCATCGTCGCCTCCGGTGTGTAGATGTGCACTCATCTGGTCCCACATTTCGGCGTAATACCAATCCGCGATCTGCTCCCCCGTTGCCTGCCAGACCCCGCTATGGGACAGGATATAGTCCAGCGCCTTTTCCAGATAGCCGATCCGGTGGGGCTGTCCCATCATATAGGGGTGCAGGGCCAGGCACATAATGCGGGGCTGCGCCGCGCCTTCGGCATAAATCGTGTCGAAATAATCCCGCACCATGACCTCGAAGTCGTCCGCCTCCTGTGCCCTGTTGTGCATGACGGCATCATTCAATTCCATGGAATAGGGCACGGTCAATAAGCGGCCCTGGCGCACGTTCATGGGCATGGGTTGGTCATCGTGAAACCAGTCGGCGTAATATTTGATCCCCGCCTCGGCCACCAGATCAGGGGTGTTGAGGGTGTGAGAGGCCGCCGGAGAGAACCAGCCCGGCAATTGCCGGCCTGTCAGACGGCGATAGGTCTCGACACATTCCTGAATGATGGCCCGTTCGTCCCCCTCATCAAGGCCCCACAAATATTGCGTGTTGTAGATGCCATGGCACAGGGTATCCCAGCCTCGGCTCTCACAAGCTTCCATGATCTCCGGGTAATGCTCATAGACGCTCAAATTCAACGATGTCGTACAGCGCACATTGAAATGATCCATAACATCGAACATGCGCCACAAACCAACCCGGTTGCCGTAATCCTTCAGGCCATAGCCCAGCACATCCGGGTGCGGCATGCGCGGCCAGGGATCACGAATGCGCACGGGATCGGGCAGATATTCGTAATGTTCGATGTTCGGGCAGACCCAAAGCGCCACGCGGGCATCGTTCGGCAGCTTAAGTTTGGGCCGATCATTGATGGGCGAAAAATCTATACGTTGGGGGCGTTGCAGGCTCATGTGGCATCGTCCCATGCGGCAATGATCTCGGTGGCATCGTGGGTGGGATAGCGGGCCCGAAACAAGTTCATGGCACCGTCATGCAGATGGGCATTGGGCGAGGCGACATTGTCACCAGCAACGACGACGTAATAATCGTGGTAGGAGGCGGAGCGTATGGTGGATTCCACACAGCCTTCCGTGATCACACCAAGGACTATGACGCTTTCAATGCCGGCGTCGCGCAAATGTTGGTCCAGGCCGGTGCGGTGAAAACCATCGGGGCGGAATTTCTGCACCACAAATTCATCGTCCCGTGGTTCCAGGCCATCGACGAATTGCCAGCCCCAGGTATCGGGCAAGGTATAATCCGGCGTCTTGCCGTCCCGGGATTTGAAGCGCAGCCACGATGGCGTATCGGACGCACCGTCGGGCAATGTGGCCTGGCGGATGAATACTACTTTGACGCCGTGTGCCCGCGCCGCCGCGACAAAGGCGCGAATACCCGGCAACACCGCCTTGACCGCAACCATATCCTTGCCATGGCGGGCAAAATGGCCGTCGTCATGGCAGAAATCATTTTGCACATCGACCACCAACAAAGCCGTGGTTTCCGCTGCGACCAGTTCACTAAGGCTGTCGCGTACCATCGTGCCGGATACGTCCCGCATCGAATTTTCCCTTCAAAACTTTCCTGCATTGAAATCTTGCCACAGGCTTGAGCCGAACCCAAGCTCGGGTCACAATGGAGGTCCTGTATCATGCAACCTAACAGCTGCCGGAGCCACGCCATGTATCCCAATCCAACCGTGATCGAACCGACCGTCTTTGCCCAGGTACCGGACGAATTGCAGCTGATGGACAAGGAGTCCCATATGTCGCGGGATATTTTCCGTGGCCGGCCTATTGGCTCGTTCCTGGAAGGACCCTCGTTTGATCGGGATGGCAATCTGTTCGTGGTTGATATTGCCCATGGTCGGATATTCAAGATCGATCCGGCAGGCGAGTTTTCCGTGCTGGCGGACTATGACGGCAGTCCCAATGGTTTGAAGATCCACAAGGATGGCCGCATCTTCGTGGCAGACCGCCAGAACGGTATTGTTGAGATCGACCCGGTGAACGGCAAGGTCTCCACCTATATCGGGCCGGACCAGATGCCCGGCTACAAGGGGGTCAACGATCTGTTCTTTGCCTCCAATGGTGATCTGTATTTCACCGATCAGGGGGACAGCGGCTTGCATGATCCTACAGGCCGGGTGTTTCGCCAGGATGGCAATGGCGCCTTGCATTGTTTGATCGACAATGTGCCCAGCCCCAATGGCCTGGTCATGGACCCGGATGAGACCATGTTGTATATCGCCGTGACCCGGACCAATTCGGTCTGGCGCATGCCGTTCCGCCAGGACGGCAGCATCAACCGGGTCGGCCTGTTCTGCCAGTTGGTGGGCGGTATGGGCCCTGACGGCATGGCCATGGATGTGGATGGTAGTTTGTCCATTGCCCATGCGGGTTTTGGCGCGGTCTGGTTGTTCTCGGCCCTGGGCCTGCCGACATATAAGATCCCGGACCCCGACGGCAGCCCGTTCACCACCAACATGGCCTATGGTGGGCCGGAGAATAAGTCATTGTTTATTACATCTTCGTTCAGCAGCAAGATATTGAGGGCCGAAATGCCCAGCCCCGGTGAAGTCATGTATGCCCATATGTAGGTAGAGCAATTTTCAATTATTTGCGGTCGCCATTCTGATGTGGCCTTGGCGATCCAGGCAATTGGTTCAATTGCTCTATTTTTAGGATAAGGAGTTTTTGCGATGGCGATGAAACTGGGATTGATGACCGGCTATTGGGGCTCGCAACCGCCCCAGGGTCTGATCGATTTGGCCAAGCGGGCAGAGGCCCTGGGCTATTATGGCTTTTTCACGGCGGAGGCTTATGGCTCCGATGCCCTGACGCCGTTGGCCTGGGTCGGGGCACACACGGAAAAGATCAAGTTGGGTACGGCCATCGTGCAGATTTCCGCCCGCACGCCCACCGCTACGGCCATGCATGCCTTGACCCTGGATCACCTCTCCAACGGGCGTATGATCCTGGGACTTGGTGTTTCCGGCCCGCAGGTGGTTGAAGGCTGGTACGGCCAACCCTTTGCCAAGCCGTTGGCCCGGACACGGGAATATATCGATATCGTCCGTCAAGTCCTGGCGCGGGAAAACCCGGTGCAACTGGATGGGGCCCATTACACCATTCCCTATCCGGAAGACGCACCGGGTTCCTGGGGCCTGGGTAAACCGTTGAAGTCGATTACCCATCCTCTGCGCGCGAATATCCCCATATTCCTTGGTGCCGAAGGGCCGAAGAACGTCGCCATGGCGACGGAGATTTGTGACGGCTGGTTCCCGCTGTATTATTCCCCGGATCGGGAGGATGTCTATGCGGACGCTATTGCCGGGCGCAGTGATGAGTTTGAGATCATGTATCCCATGAAGATGCACATCACCGATGACCTGGAAGCAGGCCGCCTGGAAGTAAAGAAATCCCTGGCCCTGTATGTGGGCGGCATGGGTGCGAAAGACCGCAACTTCCACAACGAACTGGTGGTCCGTCTGGGCTATGGCGAAGCGGCAGGGAAAATCCAGGATCTGTATCTGGACGGCAAAAAGGCCGAGGCGGTGGCAGCGGTACCCGACGAACTGGTGGATGATATCGCCCTGGTCGGACCGAAAGACCGTATCAAGCAGCGTTTGGCAGCCTGGGAAGATAGTGCAGTGACATCGTTGCTGGTCTGGCCTAAGACGGACGAGGACCTGAGTACCTTCGCCGAATTGGTTCTGGATTGAGACGCAAAATTGGTTTGGGGGCGCGATGTTAAGAAAGATCCTGTTTCACCTGCTACCGTTTCTGTTGCCCTTCATCGCCTATGGCCTGTATTTGTTCGCCACGCGACGGGCCCGGCAGAAAGGTCAGGCGTTTGACGAGGCGCCGTGGTATTGGCTGTTCGCCTCCGGCATGCTGCTGCTGGTGATATCACTGGTTGCCGTGTGGTTCTTTTCCGGTGATCCGGCAGGGGGCGAATACGTGGCACCCCATATGCAGGACGGCGAAATGGTGCCCGGTAAGTTTAATTAGGGCGAATGTAACTAGCTTTTGGTGGCGCGATGCAGGCCTTGACCAAGCAACCATGGCTTACCCAAGCGGCCAGCCGGTCTGTGCTTGTCGCACTGGCCATGGGCGGGGCCACGCCACGTTTCGTGGGCGGTTGCGTCCGCGACGGCCTGTTGGGCCATACCAGCGCGGATCTGGATATCGCCATCGATCAAACGCCCGAAGACAGCATGGCGTTGCTGAAGGGCGCCGGCATCAAGGTCATCCCCACGGGCCTGAAGCACGGCACCATCACGGCGGTGGCGGGCGGTCAGCATTTTGAAATTACCACACTGCGCGTGGATGTGGAGACTTTCGGTCGCCACGCCAAGGTGGCTTTTACGGACGATTGGCAATTGGATGCGGCGCGGCGGGATTTCACCATCAACGCCATTTACGCCGATGGCGATGGCCAGATCTATGATCCCATGGGCGGTCAGGCGGACCTTGGCGCGGGCCGGGTGGTCTTCGTCGGTGATGCCGCCCAACGGATTGACGAGGACAAACTGCGCATCCTGCGTTTCTTCCGTTTCCAGGCCCTGTTCGGACGCGGCGATCCGAACGCGGCGGCTTTGGCGGCCTGCGCCGCTGCTGCATCCGGTATCGCGGCTTTGAGCGGGGAGCGTGTGCGAGATGAAATCTTCAAGCTGCTGTCCGCCCCCGACCCCCTACCCAGTCTGGAACTGATGGCCAAGGGTGGAATTCTGCAACAAATTCTGCCCGATGGTTTCGACCTGGATAAGCTGGCCCGCACAGACGGTGATCCCCTACGCCGCCTCTCCGCCATCGCCACGGATGGTGCCGCCGCCATCGCCTCCCGTCTGCGCCTGTCCAACAAGCAGGGCAAACGCCTGGCTTTCCTGATGTCCCCGCCCCTTACCCTAAGTGCGACCATCACCCGCCCCGCCCTGCGCCAACTGCTCTATGAACATGGCGCGGAGGTAATGACGGATCTGGCCCTGCAACAAGGCCTGCCGGACCTTGCCCCCCGCATCGTTGAGGCAACCCCGCCCCGCTTTCCCTTAAAGGGCAGCGATGCCCTTGCCCTCGGCATGAAACCAGGCCCGAAGATGGGTGAAGCTTTGCGGGCATTGGAGGCGACGTGGCGGGCCGATGATTTCAAAGCCAGCCGGGATGAGCTATTAGAAAAATTGGCTGCAGGATCGAACGAATGAAGGATTTTCACCATGACTGAAACCACGACTCTCTATCGTTTCCACTGGCCCGATGGGGTGAAGAGCGAAGGGCGGGGCGTGGATGTGGCGGATGCCTTGGAGAAACTGGGGTTTGGGGCCGATACGGCGAAAACCCTGGAATTCTACGAGGTCATCGAGGAAACCCCCGCCGATCATGCCCGCCATGAAATGCTCAAGGATGCCTATCAATGAAAATCCAGCCAGCGGCGGCTTATAAACAGAAGTGTTGCAACAGAACTGTTTGCAGCTATATATACAATGCATGAACTCCAAAGAGTTGCAACGTTGGCTAAAGAAGCAGGGCTGCACCTTTGAAGCCGACAAGGGCGGTGGCGGTCACATAACCGTAAAGCTAGGTACGAAAGCAAATCCCAATGCACGGCAGCCGCAAGGAACTTGGCAAAGGGCTGGTTCAAGCGATTAAGAGGGACCTGGACCTAAAATAAGAGTGGTCCTTACACACCCATTAGAAAGTCAGAAAGAAGATAATCCGATGTTGTCATATCCCATCACACTGACACCCGACGACAACGACACATTATTTGCGACATCGCCTGACTTTCCCGAACTCAAAACCTTTGGCGACGATCAGGACGATGCCCTCATGCATGCCGTTGATGCCCTTGAAGAAGCGATTGCCTGCCGCATCGCCGACCGCGAAGATATCCCGAGCCCTTCGCGGGGCCGGGTCCGCGCGGCCTTACCCACGCAGACGGCCATGAAGGTGTTGCTCTATCAAGCCATGCAGGAGCAGGGGCTAAAAAAATCTGATTTGGCCCGGCGTTTGGCATGGCACAGCCCACAGGTTGACCGCCTGTTTGATCTTCGCCACGCCTCACGCATTGATCAGATAGACGCGGCCTTCGCCGCTATCGGACGCCGCCTTGAAGTTGGTGTGAACGAGGCCGTTTAGACAAGGACGGCAGAAAAATCTCTCCCGCTCAATGAACGGAAGGTTTTTTCGAATTGGCCGGAGTGCGAGGATCAGAACCTCCACCTCCCTGCCTATGGAGTAGCGCGATATTTGCGTTCGCAGCGGGAGCAATCTGCTCCCCTAATGCCCGGCATGAATAACCAGCACCCAGCCGCCTAAACAGCTGTCCCACCTTGGATCGGGGACTGTAGGGTCTGGCCTACAGGAGGCCGCGCGTCGAGACACACGCCCCAATTTCAATAAATTGTGTGCAGGAAACAGGCCGAAACTTTCAGCCGCTATTTGGAAAAGGTTTTCCGGTTTGTTTCGGCCCAGTGACTGCCATCACAGCGTACTGCCAGAAAATCGCTATACGAGGAAGTGAGGGCCGCTAATGGTCGGGGTGTGCCCTTACATCACGACACCCCGACCGCTTCCTTGCGCGTTCCTCGCGATTTTTTCTATCCCCCCGGCGAGATCCCAATCACAGCGCGTCAGCGATATCAGCGGCTGGACCGGCACCGGCGAGCAGACCATTCGAGAAATTTCTAGGTACTACCATCCAGACTAAATGGCGTCGGCCAAATCCGCTGCGGACAATACAATAGGGCAGGAATACGGCGGGATAGAAAACGAAAAACCCTCCCGTTCCGAAGAGGGGAGGGCTAGTTAAGTGCCTGATTTCATAACTACTAATTCAATGGTCGGAGTGAGAGGATTCGAACCTCCGACCCCCGCCTCCCGAAGACGGTGCTCTACCAGGCTGAGCTACACTCCGGCACGTGATGTCCACCGTGAATTTGGGTGGACCGCGTGCTTATAGCGCCCAGGACGGGCGGCGGCAAGGTGGAAAGGGGCTAGTAAACCCGTTCGATGCAGAAATCGACGACGTCTGTAAGGGCCCGTTTGGCTTCGCCGTCGGGGAAAATGCCCAGGCCGTCCCGGGCCATGGCACCATAGTGGCGGGCCCGTTCGATGGCATCGCGATGAGCGTTGTGGCTCTCAATCAATATTATGGCGTGTTCCAGATCGCCGTCTTTTTGGTCACCGTCTGAAATAGTCCGCCGCCAGAATGTGCGCTCTGCCTCGTCACCGCGGCTATAGGCCAACAGCACCGGCAGGGTCACTTTGCATTCCCGGAAATCATCGCCCACGGTCTTGCCCAACGTGGCCTGATGCTGGGAATAGTCCAGGGTGTCGTCTACCAATTGAAAGGCGACGCCAAGATTACGGCCAAAGGCCTCCAGCGCGTCTTCCTCTGCCGTGCCACGACTGGCGATAGTTGCGCCGATCCGGCAGGCGGCCGCGAACAAGGCAGCGGTCTTGGCGGCGACGACTTCGAGGTATTTTTCCTCCGGCAACTCAACATTATTCAGGGTTTCCAGCTGCATCACCTCGCCTTCGGAGATAACGGCAGAGGCATTGGCCAGAACCCGCAACACTTCCAGGCTGCCGTCCTGCACCATGATCTGAAAGGCACGGGAGAATAGAAAATCACCGACCAGGACGCTGGGCTGGTTGCCCCACAGCACATTTGCCGTGGCATCGCCCCGGCGCAGATCACTTTCATCCACAACATCATCATGCAGCAGGGATGCGGTATGAATAAATTCCACCGCTGCCGCCAGACCGATTTGGCGTTCGCCGGTATAGCCGCACAGGCGCGTGGTGGCCAAGGTCAACATGGGGCGCAGGCGCTTGCCGCCCGAGGCGATAATGTGCCCGGCCAATTGCGGTATCAACGGTGCCCGGCTGTGCATTTTATCTAATATGGTGTGGTTGACCTTGATCAGATCATCACCCACCAATTGCATCAACGGCTCCATCGAAGGCCGCCGGGGGGCAGCCCCCTCCAACTGTATTACGTCCGCCACCAAGTATTCCTTTGGTTAATCGCGACCTCGTGCCACCAGAACATGTCTACATAAAACATGCCCAAGGGCGCTGGGACTCGCAAGAAAACAGCAATTGAACCAATCACTTGGATCACGAGAGTAAATCCAATTGATTGAAAATTGCTCTAGCCCTATAGACTGCATTCATGGGGCTAAAAGCAAGGGCCCATTACGGGAAATTGCCATGATCGAACTATTGCGCAGCAACGACGTGGTATTATTGTCCTGGGTGGAGGCCTATTTGCGGGACGCCGGCATCGAAAGCGTGCTGTTGGATCAACATATCTCCGTCCTGGAAGGCTCCATCGGGGCCTTCAACCGCCGCCTCATGGTGCTTGACGATGATGTAGACCGCGCTCGTGGGCTGTTGAAAGAAGCAGAGATTGAGAGCTATGGCCCCGAGTGATGACGCCCATAAAACCGATGATATCAGCCATGACGGCCTGTTGGACCGGCGCATTCAGCTGAACCAGCCGCGCAAAGGCTATCGGGCGGGGGACGACGCGATCTTGCTGGCGGCGGCTGTGCGGGCCACGGCAGGGCAGACGGTTTTGGATGTCGGTGCGGGCGTTGGCGCGGTGTCTTTGTGTTTAGGGGCGCGCTGTCCCGATCTGCACATCACGGGCCTGGAAATTCAGCCGGAACTGGTTGCCCTGGCGGCCCGAAATATTGCCGCCAACAAAATGGCCAGCCAGATCAGTATTTTTCAGGGCGATATTCGCAGGCCGCCGCCGGAAATTGGCCAAGCGGTTTTTGATCACGTGGTCTGCAATCCGCCCTTTCACCCGGCAGGCCGTAATTCCCCGCCTCCCGATGCCGGCAAAGCCGTCGCGCACGGCGAGGGGGATACCCCGCTGGCCGAGTGGCTGGCCTTCTGTCTACGGCGCACCATATCGGGGGGGACCATTACGGTGATCCATCGCAGCGAACGCCTGGGCACCCTGTTAGAGGGCCTGGGCCAGGGGGCCGGCGACATTGTGGTCTTCCCCCTCTGGGCTGCATCTAATAAACCGGCAAAGCGCGTGATAGTTCAGGCCAAAGTACAAGGCCGGGGCCCCACAGTTTTGCATCCCGGCCTTTGCCTCTTGGATGGCAATGGCAATGATACGGAACAAGCCCAGGCGGTGTTGCGTAATGGTGCGGCCCTAAATTTAATTACGATACCGTAATGACCGGATCGCCTGCCGTGCAATGGCCGATTATCGCGGCTGCGTCATAACCACGGGCGTGAAACAGCGCCAGTATTTCGTTCGCCGCGCCCGGATCACAGGCAACCAGCAACGGCCCGGCAGTTTGCGGATCATAGAGCATATTATTGTGCCAATCCGGCAGACCGCTGGGCAAACGGACGTTTTCTGCAAATGCCACCCGGTTGCGGCCCGTGGCACCCGTATTGACGCCTGCTTCCGCCAATTCCCGACCCGAGGCCAATAATGGAATGGCGCTTAGGTCCAGATTAGCGCCCAGGCCGGTGCCTTGGCAAACTTCGCTCAAATGCCCCAATAGACCAAAACCAGTGATATCGGTCATGGCATGGACGTCTTCCCGGGCCCCAAGGTCCGCGCCGATATCATTCAAAAGCGTCGTGGTCTCGATCATTTCCTTGTAGGCGGCGTCCGTGATGGTACCGCTTTTCATGGCGGAGGCCAGAAAACCGGTGCCCAAACCCTTTCCCAGGATCAGGGCATCACCCGGCCTGGCACCGATATTGCGTTTGATATTGCTGATATCCACCATGCCGATGGCGGCCAGGCCATAAATTGGCTCCAACGTATCAATGGAATGGCCACCCGCGATAGGCACACCGGCTTCCTTGCAGACAGCGGCACCGCCTGCCAGTACCTGTCGGAATGTATCGGTGGAGATTTTGTCGATGGGCATGCCGACGATGGCCAAGGCCAGCACCGGGCGACCGCCAACAGCGTAGACGTCCGAGAGGGCATTGGTGGCCGAGATACGACCGAATTCGTAGGGATCGTCGACCACGGGCATAAAGAAATCCGTCGTCGCCACCATGGCGCGGGTATCATCAATTTGATAGACGGCTGCATCGTCACCGGTTTCATGGCCGACCAACAGGTTGGCGTCCGGATCGGGCTTCGGTAAATTCGCAAGCAGCTCATGCAGCACGGCAGGAGCAATCTTGCAGCCTCAACCGCCGCCGTGTGCCAGGGATGTAAGGCGCGGCGGCTCTTGTTCAATTTCGTTTATGCTCATGGTTCCCTCGAATATTGTGGCTGCTTAAGCGTTAACGTCGATCACCGTACGCCCGCGAACCTGGCCTTTCAGGATGTCGGCGGTGATGGCCGGTACATCGGCCATGGCTTTCATATTGGTCATGGCATCCAGCTTGTCCAGGGGCAGGTCCGTGGCCAATCGGGCCCAGGCCTGGGCCCGGCGTTCGGCGGGGCAATATACAGAATCGATACCCCAAATCCGCACACCTCGCAGGATGAACGGCAACACAGTGCCCGGCAGATCAGCCCCCGCCGCCAGGCCGCAAACCGCAACCGTGCCCAGGGATTTGGTTGCCGCCAACACATTGACCAGGATCTGGCTGCCGACGGTATCAATACCACCGGCCCAGGTTTCCCGGCCCAGGGGTCGTCCCGGCTCACTCAATTCCGACCGGGGCACAATGGACGTGGCACCAAGGCCGCGCAGATAGTCATGTTCGCTCTCCCGCCCGGTGGAGGCCGCGACGCTGTATCCCAGTTTGGCCAGAACCGCCACGGCGACAGAACCGACGCCGCCCGCAGCACCCGTAACGATCACATCGCCATTACCCGGTTTAACGCCGGCATCTTCCAGGGCCAGAACACTCATCATCGCAGTGAAACCGGCGGTGCCGATGGCCATGGTCTGCTGCAGGCTCAATCCCGCAGGCTTTTTCACCAGCCAATCCGCCTTGGCGCGTGCTCTTTGTGACAAGCCGCCCGAGACCGCCTCACCCACACCCCAGCCGGTCAGCACAACTTCATCGCCAACCGCATAATCGGCGCTGTCGGAAGCTTCCACCACGCCGGCGTAGTCGATGCCCGGTGCCATGGGCAGGGAGCGCATGATTTTTGATTTGTTACCTTGAACGGCCAGGCCGTCCTTATAATTGATGGTGGAATATTTCACCCCAACGGTTACTTCATTTGCCGGTAGATCGGCATCCGCCACATCCGTCAGTGCCACATTTGCTTTGCCGTCGACGTCCGTGGCCCACCAAGCCTTGAATGTACCGCTCATAACCATTTCCAATCACATTTTACTAGAGCATGCCTACTTTAAGCATGCTCGGATTCTTAGGGAAAGAGCAATTGAACCAATCAATTTGATCACAAGGGTGACTCCAATTGATTGAAAATTGCTCCAAAGAGATATTTGTTGGGATCATAACGTCTGTTATCCGCCCGGCAAGGTCTCACCGAACCGTAGGGGCTGCCCAGCTGCTTTTGCGGCTAATTCACCATTCTGCATGACCACCTGACCCCGAATGATCGTTGCCATGGGCCAGCCGGTGACCTCCCGGCCATGGAAAGGCGTCCAACCGGACCGGTTAGCCATATCCGCATCCAATATGGTCCGTTTGGCGCTTAGATCCACCAGGGTAAAATCACCGTCATAACCGACCGCGATGCGCCCCTTGCCGGCGATACCGAACAGGCGGGCCGGCCCGGCACAGAGCAAATCCATCAGGCGCAACAGGCTTAACCGCCCCGCCGCCACATGATCCAGCATGACGGGCAGCAAAGTCTGCACGCCCGGCATGCCGGATGGGCTGGCCGGATAAGTGGCCGCTTTTTCTTCCAGTGTGTGGGGTGCATGGTCCGAGCCGATGACATCGACGACGCCCTGATCCAAACCCCACCACAGGCCCTGACGATGGTTTTCATCGCGAATGGGCGGGTTCATCTGGGCCCGAGTGCCCATTTCCGCATAACAATCCGGTGCTGCAAGCGTTAGATGCTGGGGCGTGACTTCGACCGTGGCGACATCTTTCTGCTGGGCCAGAAACTGCATTTCCTCGGCTGTGGTAATATGCAGCACATGCACCCGGGCCCCGGTTTCGCGTGCGATCGCGATTAGTCGTTTGGTGGCGCGCAGGGCTGTTTCAGGATCCCGCCATAACGGATGGGCTGCGGGGTCCGCGGCTTCCTCCGCCAGGTGCTGGCGTTCCTTCAGGCGGGGTTCGTCTTCCGCATGCACGGCGCAGCGCCGGTTGATGGCGCCTAGGATGCGCCGCAGGGTGGGGTCATCCTCGGTCAACAGGTTCCCGGTGGAAGAGCCCATGAAGATTTTGACGCCGCAAACACCCGGCAGGCGTTCCAGCGCGGGCAATAATTCCGCGTTCTCCCCCGTGCCACCCATATAGAAGGCATGCTCGCACCACATCCGATCCTTGGCCCGGGCCAGTTTGTCGGCCAGCGCCTCTGGGTTTGTCGTCAGAGGGGCCGTATTGGGCATTTCAAAGACACCGGTCACGCCGCCCAGGACGGCACCGCGGGAACCCGCCTCCAGATCTTCCTTATGCTCATTACCAGGTTCGCGAAAATGCACCTGGGTATCGATGACACCGGGCAAAACGTGCAGGCCCCTGGCATCCACGATTTCGCCGGCGGATGCTGTGGCCAGATCCCCGATCGCCACAATACGACCCTGCCGCACGGCAACATCCCCCAATGCGATACCGTTGTGGGTTACCAATGTGCCGCCGCGAATTATCAGATCATAAATTTTTTGGGTTTCTGCCATTGCTTCCTCTTAGGCTGAAGTGGACAGGGTTTCAAATACGTCGCCCTGGGGTGCTGCGCCCAAAACGTGATGGCGATGCCACAGGGCATAGAATAACAGGGTCCAGGCGGCAAATCCCTGGCGTTTACCGCTGCTTTGATAAAGTGCTGTAACACGGTCCGGATGGGCGATGGCATGGACGCCTGGTTGCGCTGCCACCAGCGGCCCAAGTTTCTCGCCCCGGCTACGGATCCATTCGGCGACGGGCACGGTGAAACCAAATTTGCGGTCAAAAGGCCTGGCCATGGGAGAGGCAGTGGCCAGCCAGCGGCGCAGCAGATATTTGCCTTTGCCATTTTGCAGTTTCAGGTCATCGGGCAGTCGATAGGCGAAATTTGCCACCACCGGGTCCAGAAACGGCGTCCGCCCTTCGACGCCGTGGGCCATGAGACAACGATCCAGCTTGATCAACAGATCATTCGGCAGCCAATCGGCGCAATCGATGGCCTGGGCAAGTTGCAGGCGGCTAAGATCAGCGGCCCCCAGGGTGCTTTCCGCCGCCCGGATACCGTCCCGCCAGGTATCGGACGGCTGGCGCAGGATGCCAAGCCGATCAAAACGTCCGGTCCGGCGCATAATGCGCGGCCCGCCAACCCACCAGGACCGCTGGGCGTCCTTATAGCGGCCATAGCCGGCAAACAATTCATCACCGCCCTCGCCCGACAATACCACCTTCATGCCAGCAGCCTTGGCCTTTGCGGCCAGTTTGTATGTGGGCAGGGTGGCATAGTCTGCCGCCGGGTCATCAAGGACCGCGGCAACTTCCGGCAGCAGGGCCCAGAAATCACTTTCCACGAAATCAATTTCGTAGTGCTCGGCCCCCAGTTGCCGGGCCAGGGCACGGGCCTGATCCCGCTCGTCATGGACTTTAGTGCCACTGAAACCGGC
>Ga0233439_10003526_pt1 | contig 16106 bp, 12 predicted proteins | sample SI_123_September_6_FD_182713 | JGI IMG/M metagenome (GOLD analysis project Ga0233439, IMG submission 182713) | Seawater microbial communities from Saanich Inlet, British Columbia, Canada - SI_123_September2016_100_MG | ecosystem: Environmental > Aquatic > Marine > Inlet | place: Canada: British... | reverse complement strand
GAGCGCCCGGTACGACATCACTCTTTTATTCTACCTCTAAATTATGGTTACCTTTCGTGTAATTCATCCAATTCACCTTGGTAGTAGCGCCAACAAGTGTCGTATGGCAGTTCAAGCGCACAACATCAGTTACCATCTTGACTCTTCGGGACTTACGAAACATTATTGCGGTGCGGGACGAAATTCTCGTACTCAAAAGCCGGTGAACGGCTCAGATATCCATCAAGGACACAACTGAACGACCATGAAAACTGTCAAACAAATTGAAACGCCCTGCGAGATGCCAAACGGCCTGCAATGGACCGACGAGGGCCTTTTCGTGATGGATCAGAAGACCGACAACGTTTACGTGGTCGATGAAACTGGCAAGCTACTACGCACTATTCCAACGCCCACCGCGAACGGGTCAGGAATCACTGTTGGTGGCGGTTTTCTTTGGACAGCGTCGAACGGAAACTCAGTTTCACGTCCTTCCCGATCGACCGATACTGGCCTCGGATACATCTACAAGCTAGATTTACAAACTGGGCAACCAGTCGATCGATTCCGTACTCCAGACGGCGGGGGAATTCATGGGATCGAATGGGACGACGGCAAAATTTGGGTAACCGCATTCCAACCAGAAGCCATCTACCTGATGGACCCGTCAGACAACTACAAAATCGTCCACAGTTTCAAAGTTGAACTGCCACGGCTACACGGACTCGCTCGCGTCGACGATGGTCTCTGGTGTGCGCACACAACCGACAACGTTATCGTGAAATATGACGTCGATTCAGGCGCCGAACTCGATCGAATAACCCTCGACCCCGGCGATGCCTTCGTACACGGCATGTCGATAAAAGACGGCGAACTCTGGTACGGCGATGCCAACTTTGCCGGTAAACACAACACCGCAACAGTCGGTAACCCGGAAATCGGAACCATCGTCGCTTAGTCAGCGATCCCCAAGCGGTCGATCAGATCATTTTTACCCTGCTCGACCGCGCAGCCATAAACATTCACAATTCGAAAGGCATCCAGCCAGAATGACTAAGTCACCCGTTGTCGACAGTCATCATCATTTCTGGGAGATCGATCGCTTCGACTACTCATGGATGCCCGATGGCAGCCCGCTCGCTACCGACTACGGCCCTACTCACCTCGAACCGTTGGTAAAAGCAGCGGGAGTCGATTACACCGTTATCGTTCAAGCTGTGTCGTCGCCCGACGAAGCGCGCTGGTTGCTTGAACTAGCCGACCAAAACGATTTCATCGTTGGTGTCGTCGGTTGGGTCGATCTAACCGATCCAGAAGTCGGATATACACTCGACGAGCTTCAACGCAGCAAATATTTCAAAGGTGTCAGGCACATTTGGGAAGGCGAAGACGACCCCGGATGGATAGTGAATTCTGGGGCGATTAACGGACTTCGCGAACTTGTGCGACGCAAGCTAACGTTCGATTTTCTAGCAAAACCGCCCAATCTGCCTTTCATACCGAAAGTAATGGATCAAGTGCCCGATCTTCGAGCCGTAGTCGATCACATCGCCAAACCACTAATCGCCGATCATGTTGTTGAGCCGTGGCTTACCGACATGAGGAAAATTGCGAGCATCGAAGGAATTCACTGCAAGATATCCGGAATGGTGACAGAAGCCGACCATCAGAATTGGACGACCGATGATCTACGACCATATGTCCACCACGTAGTAGGCATGTTCGGAACCGATCGACTCATGTTCGGTTCCGACTGGCCCGTTTCAACGCTTGCCGCCGAATACCAAACCGTTACCAACACCACCCGAGACATTCTCAGTTCACTCTCCCCCGCAGCAAAAGCAGACGTCTTTGGTGGAACCGCCATACGGTTTTATCGACTCGACGTGTAACCCGAGTCCACTGACAACTGACTAAATAAAACGAGCCGCGGTAGTTATCTCCGGCTCATTTCGTTTTACTGGCAACTGGAAACTGGCCGAAATTGCGGCGAAGTATTCGACATAGCCAATAGGTAGTTACCGCAGTCCGACTGTTCATTCTTCCGATGTTCGATCACTTGGAATATATAAACATGGAGAGGATTAACAGAATCGAGCGGTCGCAAGTGCGGTCGCTTCAACCCCTAGATATGAATACAAGGAGTACTTGAATCATGTCTGACAATACGGGAAGTCTAGAAGAGCGCCAGCTCGTCGTATTTGACCTCAACGAAGAGGCGTACGGCGTAGACATCAGCGCTGTTCGAGAAATCATTCGCATGCAGGAAATAACCCGCGTGCCCCGAGCACCCGAGTTTATCGAGGGTGTCATCAACCTCCGTGGCAAGGTAATTCCGGTCGTCGATCTTCGATCTCGTTTCTCAATGCCAGGAACAGAACGAACTGAAGAGCACCGAATCGTTGTTGTCGATGTCGGAGGACAAGACATTGGAATGGTTGTCGATGCAGTGACGGAAGTCAGCCGCATTCCATCCAGCTCTATCGAGCCACCTTCAACGGTAATTACGACTGACGACTCTGAGTACTTGACGGGTATCGTCAAGAGCGACGAGAAGTTGATCATCTTGCTCGACATTGCGAAAGTCATCAGCGACAGCGAACAGGTGCAACTCACCGAAGTTCAGCAAGAGCCTGACTCAGTAGCCGCCTAGTTCTCTAAGCATCTACAAACATGAAGCGCCGGGTCAAATGACCCGGCGCTTCATGTTTAACTCGCCAACAATCAATTTGGTCTTACCGAACAAGATTCCCTGACTTATATTCGGGGCATTATTCGAATTCCTAACGTCTTCATAAATACCTTTTCTTGCATAAATACATAAAAAGGTATGTTTTATGAACTTAGGTGATCTTGCCTACAGCAGTCGTCTAATTGCTCGTAACAAATTGGCAGGAAACATTTCTCGTTAAACACGTATGTCTCGCGATTAGCTGTCAGACATATTGAATACATAGCAATCTGTATTCCACCGACTTAAATACGGTCGTTGAAACTACAAACGCTAAACAACATCTCATTAGAGGGGTAAATAAATGAGTTTGAACTTTATTACTGGTTCGATTCAAGCAAAACTGGTCGCAGTCTTGCTGATTATGTTCGGCATTCTCGCCGCAACAATCGGGCTAAACTTTAACACCTTCGGAGCGCTCGAAAGCAGCACTCCTATGGTGAACCAGGCAGGTGCCCAGCGAATGCGAGCCTACAAAGCCGCAACACTTGCCAACCAGTACTTTCAGGCCGACGCTGTTGAGCGTGAGGAAATTGGACCGGCTCTTACAGGCGTAATGACGCAGTTCGAAGAAGTTCAGGACGGTCTTGCGACCGGTGCCGACAAATACGATTTGATCGGCACAGATAACGTAGGAATTCTTGCACAGCTAGACGTCGTAAACGGGCAGTGGGATGACTACAGCAGTCAACTCGACACAATTCTCGCTTCCGACACTATTGCAAACCAAGCAGTAGGCGAAATCAACGCTACTGTTCCTGCACTATTCTCGAAGTCTGCCAGTGTTGTAGGTCTCATGAGCAGCACTCAGATCAGTGCAGCAAACGTTGACCAAGCTGGTGCACAACGAATGCGTGCCTTCAGGATTGGACTCCTGGCGAACGCATGGAACGACTCTCCTGCTGAACGTGTGGCACTTGGTAAGGACCTACGCGCCACTCTCGTAGACTTCGAGGCCATTCAGTCCGGTCTACGTAGTGGCGACGAGTCACGTGGTCTTTCAGGAACTTCTGACGAAGGCATCCTCGGACTTCTGACTTCAGTTGACACCGTGTTTGCTGACCTAGCAACAGATGTCAACAACATTCTTGATGGTAAGGACGCCGACGGCTCCTTGCTAAGGCAAGTTGACCAGTCTACTCCAGCGCTTTTCGGCGCCTCGGCAGCAGTGGTGAACTTGATGAACACCAACCAGGTTTCGGTCGTTGACCTTGACGCGGCTGGTGGACAGCGAATGCGTGCATACCGCACCGCATACCTTGCTAACAACTACCTGACCGCCACTGACCCAGAAGTTCGCAAGACAATCTGGGCAGAGCTCGAAACACAGATGGATGCATTCTCAGCTATTCAGGCTGGACTTGCTTCAGGCGATGTTTCACGAAACCTCTCAGGTACGTCGAACCCAGCAGTGCTTGAAGCTATTGCAGTTACTGATGCTGCATGGGACGAGTACACTGCGCAGATTGCTCTCGTCAGCACTTTCGACACCGCTGCTAAAGACGCAGTGCTCACAGTCGGTTCTGATGTTTCGGTTCTGTTCGACAAGGCGAATGCTGCCACAAGCTTGGTAGCTGAAGATTCTCAGGGCGTTGTATCGTCACTCAAGCAGCTTGAGTTTGTACTTCTAGGCATTGGTGCCGTAGTACTTCTCTTGATCGTTGTCTTCATTCGAAAGACAATCGTCAACAAGTTGCGAGACGTTACCACTATTGCCAACGTCATTAGCAGCGAAGCTCTGCCAACAATGACCGACCGACTGAAGTCAGTCGCTGCTGGTGATCTAACTCAGCAATACGCAGTTTCTCTGGAGCAGGTAAAGGTTTCAAGTTCTGACGAAGTTGGTCAGATCGGTATTGCTTTCAACGGCATAATCGATCGATTGAACGATTCCGCCAGTTCATACAACTCGATGGTCGACAACATGTCGGTTCTTATCGATGGTGTACGTGAGACTGCCGACTCGGTAAACGAAGCAGCGACAGAGATGTCGGATGCAGCTGAACAAGCTGGTGAAGCCACTCAAGGCATCGCATCAACCTCACAGCAGGTTGCTAGCGGAGCTCAGGAGCAGGCAGCTGGTATTCAGTCTTCTGTAGAACTCATCAACGAACTAAATAGTGGTCTTGAAAAGATCAACGCTGGTTCAGTTGAGCAGACGCAGTCGGTTGATCAGGCTAAGACTATTGTTGGTGACGTATCTACGGCTACCGACACTGTTGCGACTAACGCAACAGAAGCCACCGCTGGTTCGAAGTCAGCTAACGAAGCTGCTGATAACGGTCTTACGATCGTGAAGAAGACTGTTGAAGGCATGGAGAGAATCTCCGGTGCAGTCAACTCAGTAAGTCAACAGGTTTCAGGGCTTGGCGAACAGTCAGCTGAAATCGGCAAAATTGTCGCAGTTATTGACGACATCGCAGCACAGACCAACCTGCTAGCTCTAAACGCAGCCATTGAGGCAGCACGAGCCGGGGAACAGGGACGTGGATTCGCTGTTGTTGCCGACGAAGTTCGACAGCTTGCTGAACGTGTAACTGGTGCAACCAGTGAAATCGCTGGATTGATCGAAGGCGTCCAAAAGGGTGTCGAAGAGTCAATCAAGGCGACTGAAGCCGGTGCAGAAGAAGTTGAGCAGGGATCTGACCTGGCCAAACAGGCCGGTGAAGCTCTCGAGACGATCATCGAGTCAGTCGGGGCTGTTTCAGACCAGATTGATGCGATGGCCAGTTCAGCTGAAGACGTAAAACGCTCAAGCGACCAGATGGTTTCGACCGTCGACTCGGTTGAAGAAGTTGCAAATCGTAACGCCGAAAGCGCCGCAGAAATGGGCGAGAGTTCGACTAAGGTACGAGAAGCAATGGACAGCGTAGCCGCAACAACCGAGGAAAGCTCGGCATCGGCTGAAGAGGCATCGGCTAGCACAGAAGAACTCAGTGCGCAGGTTGAAGAAGTTGTTGCATCGTCAACAATGCTCAAAGACCTTGCAGTATCACTGAAGGACTCTGTTGCAGTCTTCACCACTTCGGGCGTAACAGTTGACGTTCCTACTGCTTCTGAAGAAGAAGTAGTTGAGGACGACACTAAGCTCGACATCGCTGCGTAATTACAGCGGTTTCTGAAGAAACAAAGAGAAGCGCCGGGTCATACGACCCGGCGCTTCTTATTTAACTCAATATTACGAACCAACTAACCCGGGTTTACCAGGTTGGCTTACCCGAACTCCACGCCCAGTTATCGGGCGGCCATACGTTTCGACCAACCCGAGCACCGCCATCACGGCTGGTGTCGTACATGTCTTTCACATCTTCAACCCACTGCTTAATGTGTGGTGTGCCTTTGTGATACTCGAAAGCATCAGGGTTGGCGTAAACCTCATACAAATACAGTTCCGTCGGGTCGTTCACGTTCTGATACACATCGAAACGCAAGCAACCCTGCTCTTCGTGGGTAGAACCAACACCATCGGCAGAAACCGATTCGATAAATGCTTCGACGTTCTCTTCTTTGACGAACTTAGGTGCGTGGATCACGTGCAGGCTTGAAGCAAAGTACGGATCGTCCACGATGTGCGAGCGGTACGAATCCCAGTTGCCGTCGCCACGAGGGAATACAGGCTTGCAGAACGAAACTCCAACTTCGCCGTCGAACATATCGCCAACAGCTTCCTGCCACACTTTGAAGTGAGGCATTTCACCGTGAGCAGCGAACGCTGCTTCGTCGTTGTACACCTCGCAGAATGCAAACGACGTAGGGTCGTCGGCAGCCTGAACGATGTCGAACCGGCGGCAACCGGGCTCGTTCATCACTGAACCCTTGGCATCACCAATCGATGCCTCAATAAAATCATCTATTCGGTCTTCTTTGACCTTTAGTCGCACCATCAGGATGTACATCACAACTCCAAATTTACGGCCCGGTGAGAAATCGCTGCCCTCGTTGCCCGGCCTACTTCATATGCTGGCGGGCGGAGTATACGCTTGGTGAGCTCGCAAGTGCAGCGATTATGTAGTACATCGACCGAAGGCAACGATAGTTTAAATGGTTTCCGAATCACGAATTAAGAGTGATGTAGAAACGCTTAGTGCGTCGCCTCGAAATTCGATACAGAACAAACAGCAACACGCAACCGCTGCCGAATGGATCGCTAACCAATTCACTAAGATCGGTCTTTCCATCAATCGCACAGTGTTCGACATTCCGATGCAATCGCCCGAACGATCCGGATTGAACATCATCGGAACGCTCAATCCTGATTCAACAGAGCGTCCTGTCTTGATTGGCGCCCACTACGACACGGTGGCGGGTTCGCCCGGAGCCGACGACAACGCGAGCGGCGTGGCAGCGATGCTCGAATGCGCTCGAATACTGGTGGAAGCGGAAAGTTCACGAAAAATAGTATTCGCTGCATTCGATGCCGAAGAGCTTCAGTCCCCTGCTGAAGGGCTTCACGGATCAACCGCCTATGTCGTAACACTGCGAACGGAAGAACACCCATCGGCAGCGGTCATTCTTGAGACGATCGGGTTCAGCTCGTCCACGATCAAACAAAAACTACCCGGCTCGTTTCGATTCCTTTTTCGCCGTGCGTACAAAGCCCTCAGGCGACAAAACTTCGAAGCGAATTCGTTGTTGATCCTGTCCAATAATTCGAGTCGTCGAATCTCACGATCACTCGAACAAGCCGCATCAATCCAACAAATCGGTCTACCAATACTTCCTCTCGAAGTTCCATGGTGGATGCCCCTCGTAAGAAATCTACGTAGGAGCGACCACGCTCCGTTCTGGCAAGCAGGAATTCCAGCGGTGATGATTAGCGACACCGCCAACTTCCGTAACCCTAATTACCACAAACCGACCGACACAGCCGAGACAATCGACCCTTCGATGATCGCAAAAGCGACGTCGATGATTCTCGAAGCGATTACGCACGGCAGCATTTAGTTCACAACGAACTAGCAACCACCAAGCGTTCTCTACCTATCAAGCAGTTGCAGGCGGTTTATCGTCAGAATCAGCTTCGGACGTCTCAGTTTCGCCAGATGACGACTCTTGTTCTGAATCAACCACTTCGGATTTATCGGATTCGATCTTGGAATCTTCCAAGTCTTCTTCCTTCTCGTCACCCCAATCCTTTGGAATCGAGAATGCCTCCGAACTAGCAGCCGACGATGCCGAACCCTTGTAGGCAGTACCTTTGCCCATCGAAACCGTCTTCTTCGAACCTGTGATCGACAGAACAGTCCCAGCCGCAAATACGACAAGTCCGCCGATGATCCATGGCATCGTCTGGTTGCGCCAGCCCTGCTGCCAGGAATCGACAGCTAACTCGAATCGGTTGGTCAGCTCGTCACTCTCTAGTTCTGCACTCAATCTTGGATAATCAGCCCTAAACTCGGGGCTAACTTCAGCCCCATAATCAGGCACGTAGTCCTGAGCGATATCGTTCATCGACCACGCAACGGCTATTCCGCCATAAACAAGCACTGCGCAGACAGCGGCGACTCCACCGGCCCACTTCATTCGTCCTGCCCAGTCTCCTCCACCTATAAATGCAATTACGGCCAACGGAATTAGAACCAGTACCCACAACATCCATCGAACACTGAGCGCGATCCCCGCGTAATTACGTACGTCGTTGAATAGCTGGAGATCTTCGCCTTCGAGATTATCGGTGATGTTCTTCTCGGTAATAAGAATTCCATCAGCCAAAATTCTGAGAGTTTCCTCAGCATCGGCAAGGCTCTGAGCATTATTCTCATCAGCCATAGCTTCGATCAAATCTTGATCTGAGAAACTAACTCCCTCGACGATCCGGTCTCTTATGTCGTCGATAGTGTCGAAATCACCGCCTACCTGAGCCTCGATATCCGCCTGAGTGTATGAAATTTCGCCCGGCACTTGGTTTGCAACGAAGGAAGCAACCTGTGCATCGATGAGCGGGCCAAACGAGCCTAATGCCAAGTTGATCGTTGTCTGACCACCGGCAATACATCGTGGCAACGTAAGCGAAGCTAAGTCTTGTCCTGCACCGAGCGCATCCAAAGGTGAAGAACAGTTCGGAATATTTGCAATTGTCGACTCAAGTTTTGTCCGTGCCAAATCTTGTAAAGCCGTCGTTGCAGTGGCCTTCTGGTCGCTAAGTTCGACCGTGTATTCAAGCGAGTTGTTATTGCCAACCAGGTAAGCGATCAGGGCATCGATAACACCTTCGCCCTGTTCCGCTACCCAAGCTCGCGGAGCAATTACCTCGAAAGTATCGACAACCTCCTTCTCGGTCAACGAAATACCGAATCCAATGTCAGTTGTCTGGGCAACTGTCTGTTGAATCAGTGGGTCAACCACTTGGTCGAAAACTAAGTCGTACAGAGTGTCTTCGTCGATCAATTTATCTTTGAGAATATCTCCGATTATCACCGCACGGTCTTCAAAATGGAGAACTATGTTGAATGAGTCAGAGTCGCCCGAGAAGAACGGCGTAACCTCGTCAATTGCCCCAAAGATCTGACCTTCCATCCACACAGGTTCAAAGACCAATCTTGCGCTGGATTCAACTTCCTCGGGAGTGAATTCAATACCAAGACCTTGGGCCGACACTTGGTTTATGAACTCGTCCATTTGAGGTAGCAATAAATCTTCGATGACCCTCTCGGTCAATTCCAAATCTTGGGCGATCTTCCGTACGTCAGCCGGAACCGCCCGCACGCGCTCTTGAACTTCTAGATCGATCGTAAATTCGTCAGTCTGTCCTTGTGCGTAAGGAATAACACCGTTCAGGCTGGCTTCAAGTTTTTCTTGCACATATTCACGCGGCACAAGAGTCTCGATCAGGTCCGTAATAGCGAGAGCTGCCAGATCAGGGTCTTCGAATTTCAAAACCGACGGGGCGCCGCTATCGAGCCCAGTATCAACCTCGATACCCTGCTCGACTATATCGGCGACAAGATTCCCAATGATGTTGTCGTAGACATAGTCATACGCACCGGCATCGTCGAGCATCCCGGTAATTACGTCGGGATCGGACGCCGTATCAACTATCTGATTCACCGTGGTGGCGACAAAAAACAGAATCAAGAATAGTCCAGCCAGCAGCACTGCGAGTAGTTTTCGCATCGAAGTTCTCCAAGCAGATATCTAATTTGATCTGCGAAATTCAAGCGAGTCTAGCAACCCCCACATTACGATTTCATTGAAAAAGGTGTGAGTTAGGAACAAGTTCCGGTGCTACCAGACGAGATTAGCCCCGGCCTAGATACGCCTGACCAAGAGGAAGCACGATAGCTTCCAACATGTTCGATCCCGGCGGTAAGGTAGCCATGAGAAGCGCCGTTCGCCCCATATCTTCAGTCGAAATCAACGGCTCGGGACCTTCGTCACGACCCGTTGCAGACTTGCCATCACCACGTCGTTCAACCATCACGTTTCCGGGGTGAAGTGCGCTCACGGCGATTCCGTGGTCACGACCCTCAAGTGCCAGCGACTGAGTCAGTCCCCAAACAGCGTGCTTGCTGGTTGTGTAAGGCGAAGAGCTGTGGCGTGGCTTCTGAGCAGCGATGCTACCGATGTTGATTATTCGGCCGCCGTCCTGCTTCTTCATAATTTTGAAAGCTTCACGTGATCCCAAGAACGGACCCGTGACGTTGACGTCGATAACCTTCTGCCACTGTTCCATCGTCAGTTCTTCAACCGGGCCGCCATCGAACGCACCCGAATTGTTCACGAGAACGTCGAGCTTGCCGAACTGATCCATCGTCTTAGCGAACAGACTAATCATTTGGTCTTCGCTAGTGACATCAGTCGGAATAGAGATAACCGTCGCACCACCGGCTGAAAGTTCAGCCGCAGCAGCATCGAGCCGTTCTGCGTTTCGTGCGGCGATAACGACTGAACAACCCTCATCGGCAAATGCCTTAGCAATGCCCTTGCCGATTCCCGATCCACCACCGGTAATGATCGCTACTTTTCCGTCGAGTTGTCCCATGCTGTATCTCCTGTATGTCCGTTCATCGAACTACACGTACTAGTTGAATCAAGCGATTATCGCAGTGTTCAGTTGTTGTCTTCAGATTTATATACGCGGGTTTTGATAGCAGTAAATAGTGCCACACCAACAAACCCAGAAAGCACCCAGAACGTTATGCGCCAACCCGTTAGGAAGGCATCTGTCACGTTCAGATCCGTCGTATCAGCCAGTTCATTCAGCTGCACCTCAGCGCCCCGGCTAAGCATAACGCCCGCAATTATCGCTGTAGCCAATGCCTGACCAATCACACTACCGACGTTTCGCACCAAGTTCAGAAACGCACTCATCGAACCATAATCGCCTCGCCCGACTGTCGATAGCGTAGCGCTCATATTCGGAGCCATCCACATACCCATCGCCGCACCGTTTATGAACAATACCGGCATGACAATCCACAGCGGCGTGTCGTTCACAAAGAACGACATCAGCAAGTTCATCACCAGCAGAAGCCCAACTCCCGTAATGGTGAACACCCGGAATCCGTACTTGTCGGAATATCGACCCGACAACTGCGATGAAATGCCCATCCCCAACGCGCCAACAAACATAACCAATCCGGCCGAACGCTGATCGTAACCCATGAAGCTCTGAACAAATATCGGCATCAGAAAGAACATCGCCGAACCGCCCAAAAAGGCAAGGAATCGAGTCGATGTCGACCATGCGAACGTAGAGTTCTGGAAAAAGTGCAGATTCAGCATTGGCGATTCGACCCGCAGTTCCCACCACACCAGCAGCGCAAAAAGCGTAATACTCAGTGCGAACCCGCCAATGATCTGAAATGAAATCCAATCGAACGCGAACGGATTCGAAATCGTGAGAATGATGAGAATCAGCGCTGAAGCCGAGAATATAGCTCCCAACCAGTCGTACTTTTCTCGTACTCGCCCCACCACGGAACCAATACGTACATCGTCAAGCACGATGAATGCAGCAAAAATTCCTATCGTCGTCGGAATCATCGTCACAAGGAACACTGCTCGCCACTCAAACGCCTGAATGATCGGACCAGCAACGATAGGACCAGCAGCCGCGCCAATCGCAACCATCGTTGTAATCATGCCAAGGGCTTTGCCCCGCTCGTTATCAGGGAACGTACCGACGATGATCGCAAAAACCACCGCCTGCCCCATCGAAGCACCAATCGCCATCACCACTCGGGCGACAATCAACATCTCCAGGTTCTGAGCCGAAAACGCCAGTAGCGCCCCAGCCACGAAGAAGAACATTCCAGCAATATGGAATTTCTTCCGCCCCGTAATGTCGGATACCCGACCCAGCGGCAGCATTATTGCGCTGGTCACAAGCGATGTTGAAATGGCAACCCAAGTTACGGCACGAAGTGTTACGCCAAATTCATCGGCGATCGACGAGAGTGCCAAGAATACGATCGAGAAGTCCAGAACCATCGCGAATAACGCAATGCCGACAGTCCAAAACACCTTCCAGTGGTAGTTGTCAGACACGTTCTCGGGCGGAGTGCTGGATTCGGTTGTCAATTGTGTGTGTTGATCTCGATCTAGGTATCGGTGTGTATGAGCAGCGAAAATTATAGACCTGTCCATGCCTATTTTGAGAAGCGAACATAATGATTCGTGGTAGTCTCTCGGCGCTTGGCTTCTGAATCAGATGCCCTACCCACCAATTACGACCTCCGGAGTGAACCTTGTCGACAGAATCACAGCGCCCACTACGGGTAGTTATCCCTCCAGTTCCGCAGGGAACGCCTGCCGGTGAATGGTGGCCAGTAACCGTAGATGTCGATTGGATCGAAGCTCCCTACATCGACAACAAACCCGACCCCGCCGTTCTCGCCGATGCCGACATATACATCGGTACCGATTTCAACACCGATATGGGCAACGCCGCAAAGTCACTCAGGGCAATATTGATCGCAGCAGCAGGTTACGACCGAATAGAACCCGCAGCGGTTCCGCAAGGAGTCGTGGTCGCTAATGCCTATCACCACGAAGCACCAATTGCTGAATGGGTAATGGCAGTCGCCGTCGCGCTGGATCACAACCTTATCGCCAACGATCGAGATTTTCGAAATGGCGACTGGTCGGGTTGGCCCTCAAGGTACGGTTCGTATCGAGAGTTGTACGGCAGAACATTCGGAATCATCGGCTACGGCGCAATCGGCAAAAGAGTCGCTAAGCTCGCCAACGCGTATGAGATGAACGTCATCGCCGCAGGTCGCAGTCCAGAAACCGCAGCAGAGGCTGAAGCCGACGATGTGAATTACGGAGCGGGCCAAGATGCGATGGACCAAGTGCTTTCGGAAGCCGATTTCGTCCTAGTTTCCACCCCGTTGATCGACTCAACACGCGGATTAATCGGCGAGCGCGAGATCGGGCTCATGCGCCAAGATGCCTACCTGATAAACCCGGCACGCGGGCATATCGTCGACGAAAAAGCACTATACGAAGCGCTAGCCAGCAACTCGATCGCCGGCGCAGCTATCGACACTTGGTACGAGTATCCCATTAGCGAAACCGATAGTCCCCGACCATCGAAATATCCGTTCTGGGAGCTCGACAACATCATCATGACTCCGCATCACTCGGGAGCAACTTTTGGCACCAGAGATCGGCGAGCGGAAACCGTAGCGGCCAATATCGATCGGTTAAGCAAAGGTGAACCACTAGTTAACGTGCTCGAAGACGTTTCTACGATTTAGCCGCTGACTCGGCACGTCGCTGCCTGAAAGCTTCGTACAACACGAGTCCAGTGCTGACCGATGCATTTAGCGACGATAGCTGGCCTGCCATAGGAATCGAAGCGATCTGGTCGCAGTTTTCTCGCACCAGTCGCGAAAGCCCATTGCCCTCTGAACCGACTACGATCATTACAGGTCCCGTGTAGTCGGCTTCCGTGTACTCAACATCGCCCTCGGCAGCCAACCCAACAACCGTCATACCGCTCTCTTTGAGTCGCTCGATAGTTCGATTCAAATTCGTAACTCGCGAAACTTTGACATGCTCTAGTGCGCCAGCAGAGGCCCGAACCGCACCAGCAGTAATTCCAACTGCCCTGCGCTCAGGAATAATCAGACCATGCGCTCCGGCAGCATCAGCAGTTCGAGCAATGGCACCAAGATTATGTGGATCCTGAATTCCATCGAGCATCACTAATAGCGGAGGCTGACCATTCGTGTCGGCGCTCATCATCAGATCTTCAGGTTCGTGATAGCGGGGATCGGGAACGACGGCGATCACGCCCTGACTCTTTTTCGTCTGCGACTGCGCTTCGAGTTCCTTACGAGAAACTGCGTGAACTTCGATACCAGCCTCGGTTGCCAACATCACAATCTCTTGAAGCTGTGGACCCAATTCCGCATCTTCAACCATTACCAATCGCTCTATATCGCGACCAGCGCGAAGCGATTCCAGCACAGCGCGCCGTCCTTCGACAGTTTGACCGTGAACCTTTTTAGCTCGAGAGAATCGTGACATTGTTGACCTAGAATTTCTGGTATCGATAAGGATGCGCACTGCGATTACACAATTAGCGCTTAAAGAAGTGTAAGTTTCATCGACACTGAACGCCATCGACACTCACACTTATTCGACCTCAAGGTTGACTGATTGCCTATCGATCACGTGAATCAGCTAGATAACCAAATCTACTAAGGAGCCTGCAATTGGCACGGGAACGCGAATACAGCACCAACCAGCTAAAGAAAACCATCGATGAAGGCGGCGTTGGCATCATTGCCAATGGACCTAACAACTCTGAGATGTGCGATTTTCTCGGGCATGTCGGATTCGACGCCGCGTTTGTTGACTTCGAACACGGCGGAGTATCGTGGTCGGAACTAGCCGACATCACCCGCGCTTGCGAACTATGGGGCATGTCGAGCGTTGTTCGAGTAAACAAACTGGACGAAGCGCAAATACTGAGAACTCTCGACCAAGGCGCGAGTGCAGTGATGATTCCGCACGTAATTACCGTTGCCGATGCCGAACTCGCCGCAAATGCCTGCAAATACCCGCCAAACGGTATTCGTGGCGTCGCAGGCGGTCGTCGAGCATACGGCGTAGATGACTACTTCCGTAAATCTGACGAAGAAGTGCAGTGCATCGCCCTGATCGAAGACTTCGAAGCCATCGATAATCTCCCAGAGCTAACCAAAGTCAAAGGCATCGACATCTTCTACGTTGCGCCGTCCGACATGGCAGCATCGATGGGCCACACCGGCGATCCGGGACACCCAGAAGTACAGGCAGCACTAGAGCGCGCCATCAAACTCGTTATCGAAGGCGGCGGAGTGGCCGGAACGCTAGCAAATGATTCGAATATCGAAAAATTTCTAGCGATGGGAGTCAAGTGCGTCGGAGTCCCCTGGCAGATGTGGCTAAAGCAGTCGGCAGAAGCGTTTATCGAGAAAACTCGCTCCTGATGCCCTCGTAGACACTGAGCCTACCAACCACGACCATATGCCCGTTCCGACGTAGTGATTCTTTGGGGATTACACGTACTGAGTTGTGCGAGAGTGCGGACGAGAACGATCTGTTCGTAAGCAATACTCATTGTGTGGCGCAGATGAACTATGCCAGCAGCGCAGATTTGCGTTGCGGCTAAATCATCGTGTTCCGTCACTGCGATTCAAGTGGCGAATAACTTACGAAGTTCAACGCAAATCGATAATAAATACGCCGGGCTGTACAGCTCGCTGCGTTCATTCGCCAAAACCGATGGTGCCGACCGTCTTCGGATGATCGCCTACGCACCAGCCGTGGTGACTATTGTCATCGTACTCGCAATTGAATTTGGTGTTGGTGGGATCCGCAATTCAGTAGGATCATGGCTTCCGTTAGCTGAAGTTGCCGCAGTATTGGGCAGTGTTCTAGCGGGCACATTGTGGTTCGGCTGGGGACAATCTCGTATAGCCACACAGGCGATGAGTGTTCTCAATATGGCAGAAGACGAGCGTCGAATTGTCTCGGCTATCGGAATCGGAGCCAACTGGGACCTCGATATCAAACGAATTTTCGCCCGATTCAGTAACGATCTAACGACACTGATCGACTACGACCGCCTAACCATCACCACAGCCCGACGCGACGGTCGAATGCAACTCGAATTCGTTTCCGGAATGAATGCACCAGAAGACGAAATCGGCGGCGTAGTTCTTTCCGTAATTGGGCATCCAGACGGTCTTGTGAATCCGCGAGACTACGGACTTCACTCCCAAATGACCGTTCCGATCTCTGCCATCGACGGAACAATCACAATTCGAAGCCGAGACCATGACGCATACGGCCCTCACCACGTCGATATTATGCGACAGGTAGTTGCTCAGATATCGCCGGGTATCAGCAACGCCATCAATTATCAAGAATCTCAGCATCGAGTCATGGAGCGAACTGC
>Ga0233439_10003523_pt1 | contig 16111 bp, 15 predicted proteins | sample SI_123_September_6_FD_182713 | JGI IMG/M metagenome (GOLD analysis project Ga0233439, IMG submission 182713) | Seawater microbial communities from Saanich Inlet, British Columbia, Canada - SI_123_September2016_100_MG | ecosystem: Environmental > Aquatic > Marine > Inlet | place: Canada: British... | reverse complement strand
AGCAGCGGCTTTCTCGGCGACAGCCTTCTCGGCGGCAGCCTTCTCAGCGGCAGCCTTCTCAGCAGCGGCTTTTGCTTCAGCCACTTTTTTAGCTGCTATAATTCGTGCGTTTTGTCCTGCTCCGTTACGTCCTTGAGGTGACATAAAAAAATCTACCATTATGTATACGTTATACATAATGGATAGAAATTTCTAAATACTATTTGTAATTAAATATCATCATTTGAAATTTGTATAGTAGGTTTTGTTTTATCTTCATTTACAGTGTTATCCAAAATACCAATAGCACAAATATATGGGTCATTCAATTCAAACCGAATACCTACAATTTTTGTAGTAATTTTATCATTTTCCTTAATATTTCCAAATTGTTTATCTGTAAAATGATGGTCTCGGGCAATGAATACTGTAATAGGTATGTTTCCTTCATTATCTACAACTTCAGCATGGACTCCAGCTTTAGTTACGGTTTTTACGTTACAATCAATAATCATCCCTTCTACTGGATAACATACCATACATTCAAATACAGTTTGAAATTCTACTTTTTCATTATTAACAACCCCTGCTGAATAATTATTCACACGAACTGAATTTGGTTTTATATATCCATCTTGATTGCATTTACCTTCAATTCTGTGTGATATACTTCGTTCTAAATTTTGTTTTACATTTTGTCCTATTTGGTCCATTGACAGAAATACTTTCATAGTAAGTAATTCTTGGTTATAAACACCTTGCACTTTATTATCTTTGTTCATATTTGCTACTAATATATCAAGAGATTATCTTTTATGTTGTTTTATACATTTGTATATGAATAATTCAATTTTTCGTATACAAATATCAAGGTTTAGTTTTTCCTATAAATGTATCTACATCTCTATTACGTAATACTTTATCAAAAAACCATCGTTTTCCATTCAATTTATCTTCATCTAATTTTCTAAAAATCATTTCATAAATAACACATGTGCCTTGTTTTTTAATAGAATCGTAATCAAGATTCATATTAATAGGTAAATCGTTAATCTTTTTAATAATATCATTTTTACCAGAAGTGTTACAGTTAAACCCACTAATATTTCTCAGTTTGTCACCTGTATTTCTGGTTTTAAATATAATATTTTGTTTGTTGTCTTTATCAATAAAACCGAATATATTGGTATTTATTTTTGATGTATCCGCAACGATAAAGTTCTTTAAATCATCCTTGTATTTTTTAATATCATCATCTTGTGTTAATATAGGATTTGCATTATGGTCGATAGTATATATTTTAAACGGGCTCTTAGGAGTAAATACGTCAATTAATATAAACGCATTCTTGTCTTTTGACATAAAAGTTTCGTAATATTTTTTAATAACTTTTTCGTCTTTTGTTAATTGAATATCTTTTTGAAAAATGTGGATAATGACAGTAATTTTATCTTGCATGGGTAATGTGTCTAAAAAGTGATGTATAGCATATTTATTAACCTGTTCTTTTGTAAAATCATTCTTGGTAAGATGTTTACATACATTGCTTAAATGCTTATACCAATCGTTATCTCCAGATTTAATAGTATGTTCGGTTTTTAGTTTTCCGATATTTTCTGTAAAATGTTTATTAATAGTTTTATAATCATTTACTGTAATAGTTGAAATATCGGTATCTATATCAGTAGTTATATTAGATGTAGATTTTGGTAATTCTAATTCAAGAGATTTATGTTTGAACTGTATAGGAATAGAGCGTTCAATTAAAGAAATATATTCGTCTGTAAGTTCCATAGGCTGGAATACGTAGTATTGTCCTTTATTGATTAGATAACCATTTCTACCATATTTATCTGTAATGATTTCATTTTTATTATTAACAAACTTAGTAAGAGCAAAATCAATTTGTTCCTTTGGGTATTTTTTAACGATGTTTATGGATTTAATTAAATCATTACGTTTATAAAAGAACTGTTCTTTAAATAATTGACGGATTCTTTTCACAATAGCAGAAAATCCAATACGGGCAAAATCTTCACTGTAAGTATGTTCTATAATATTGGTATCAATGTCATTATTAGGAATACATTTATACTCACAATTGTCTTTATAATCACAAACCGCAGTGAAAGGTTTATCTCCAATTTGGAAATCTATTTTTTTACTAGGATTACTGGAAAGTTCGATTTTAATATTTTGATTTTGAGCCATTTGAGTTAATTTCTCAACAGTAAAATTGGTTTGTTCTATATTTAATTGACAATCAACAGATATTTCTTTCATGATACGCGTAACATTACCAATTAAATTAGCCTTCTTTTCAGCAAAACGATATACATATAAGTCTGCTGGTTCTTCATCATCATTCGGTAATGTAGTATGTAAATAAATTTCAACATTGCGTAATTCAAATGGTAAATCGCAATGACTTAAATTACGAACACCTCGACCAATAATTTGTTCGGGTCTATTGCTGTTATACCAAGGTTCCATAATATGAACTTGTCTAACGTTTTTAAAATCAAGACCTTCCGCAGCGGCTTTTGTTATTAAAATCACCTTAACATTTTCACCATTTTTATTTTCAGAATTTGTAATATGTTTAATATCATCGGCATTATTTGGAGAAAATAGTTTATCACCAGTAATCATAACATATTTTGCTTGTTTGAATTTACCTTTTACTTGTGATTTAGGTTTCATAGATACAGAATCAATCGGTTCAGTAGGAGGATTAGAAAATAATGGTTTTGTAAACGATGAAGAACCATAACGTGTAAAACCTAATTCTTCTAAGACTAATGCTAATGGAACAACACCACCATCAATATATTGCGAATATACCATTACGATACCCTTTGATTTAATAATAGTGTCACATATAGATGAAATTTTGCCACTATACTTGAATAGTTGTTCTTTATGAAATATACGTCCATACTTTTCCAATACAAGAGGTTTATATTCAAAGTTAAAACGTGTAAATTCATTAGTAGTATAAGTCATAATATTTTTCAATCCATTCTTACCAACACTATTTTTAATAATATCTTCTGGATTCATAGTAGATTCTTCATTATTGATTACTTTATCAAGTTGAGCGTTTGGATATACAATATCCAATGATTGTAATGGTCGTTCTAGGTATGTATATCCAAATGATTCCATATTTTCAAATGTTGGTAATGTAACACCTTGATTTGATTCACTATTTACATTATGCATATTTTTCATAGTATCAATAATAAATCTATATCCTTTGTGTTGGTATTCGCCTATTTTATTGGTATATACGGGTGTGTGTTGGATTGGTTTGTCAATAGTAAGTGTATTCATTTGTTTGGTTGGATAATTATCAAGATCTAATGTATGTTGGCTATCAAATGTATCTGGATAAATTCTATATGGAAAAGAATAAGGGTTCTCACCACGAACAAATGAAACATATCCGGTTAATTTCCGTATTAATAGGTCTTTGCCTCCTTCAATAACATTACCATTTTTGTCAGTAGTGTTTTCAATAAAATTACCATTTTTATCAAATACATCACTTTCACTAATTGTGCTACGGTTATCATTACTATTCATAACATTAGTAATCCATATTATTTCTTTATAACTATTATACATTGGAGTTGCAGATAATAATAGTAATCGGAGGTTATTTGCGTATTTACATACAGTTAATAATAGACTAGCTGTCTTCTTTTTTTCTTTATTATCATCACTTTGACGTATATTATGAACTTCATCAATAATAATAAGACGGTTATCAAAATATTTTTGTATTTTCTTTGTTTTGTGTTGTTTTCTTTGTTGAGCTGTATAATTGACATTATCTGGAGGTGTAATAATTTTCTGCATATAATGTGCGAATTCAGTATACCCAACAAAACTATAATATTTCTTAATAAGGGTATTCACCAACGAGACAATTTTATCCTTAGTAATTCCTTTTAAATTAGTAGGATTGATTTCTTTTAATAACGAGTTCCCGACACAAGTGTTTAAATTCCATTGTTCTCCATCTAATTTTAATTTACGTTCATCGAATAATTGAAGACGAAAATTATTCTGTACGTTAGGTGAAGCGACAATGAGTATTTTTTGCGTGATTCCAATTTGTTTCATAAAGTTTCTCATTTCTTCTGAAATGCCAATCGCACTACAAGTCTTACCAGTTCCCAGACCGTGATATAATAAAAGAGAGTTATATGGAGTTTGTAATGATAAAAAATTTTTAACAAACATTTGATGAGGTAATAATTCAAAATCAGCTTTACATAAAAGCTCTGCTTGTTTCTTAATGTCTTTAATTTTTCCGTCAAATTTTGTATCATTAAACTCTTTACGCATAGCTATTTTTTGATTAAACTTAGGGTCATTTAAATCGGGATATAAAAAATCATAGGAGTTGTCATTTTCAGCATTTTCATATTCTAGTTTTTCTTTTTTAAACAAGAAATCATTATATTCTTTTGAATCAATATCAGCTGGTTCGACACCAATAGTATCTTGTATATTTTGTTCTTCTGTATCTAAATTAATTTTTGTGTCGACACTTGTGATATCATCGTTGTTTATATTTTCTTGTATTGATTCAATAACATTGTCTTCATCTTGGTCTTTCTTATCTTGGTCTTCTTTTTCTTCTTCAATAGGACTGGGTAATATAGCAGGTGTTTCCTCATTATTCTGAATAGAAGGTTCTTTCTTATTTTCTAAACATACAATGAGAGAGATTAACTCATTTTTCATTCTTGCGCCTTTGATTTGGTTTTTGGTTTTACCTTCTTCTTCTCCTATTAAATTGGAAATCATATTTCGAAGGGTTTCATTATTCATTTTTTTTAATTCATTTACTCTTTCTATTTCTGAATCTGTTTCAGGTGTATAATCAGTAGAACATCCAGATATTATAGCTGTTTTTTTCTTACGTTCTTGACATATTCCATTAACTCTCCGCTGACCCTTAGGACAAGGTGGTCTTTTTTTTCGTGTAATATTTTTAGTAGCGGTCTTAATTTTTTCGGTATTATTCATAATAGATTGATACTTTAAAATATATATATATAATTTTACATATATATATTTAATAGGGAAACAACAATTTGTATTTCAACAGCATATTATGTATTTTAGTAAGCATATTTTGTTTTTCTAAATTATATTTTCGCATTGATTCAATCGAATTGTCGTATGTTTTCCATTCCATTTTACTTACTTCTGATAATTCATAATTATCAATTTGCTTACTATCTTTATAGTTCATATATGCTATATAATATTTATGTTTATACGATTTATAATTAGACCCAGTAAATATTTCTTCAAATGGGAAGATATTATCAATCAACTTAATTTTATCCAGTGATATTCCCGTTTCTTCATTAAATTCTCGTAAAGCACATTGTAGGTCAACTTCATTAAAATTACGCCTACCCTTTGGAAACCCCCATTCAGGTTCATTCCAACGAGTATATAGATTACTTTCTTCAATGAGGCTATTCAAACTAAAGCATTTATTTTTATAATTAATACCATTTCTGAGTTGATTAAATTTTACTTTAGATGCGTTTTCTTCCGATTTATATTGAGTTGATATGATAGTGCAACCCCATATTTCACTCCATAGTTCGTCAAATGTTTTACTGGTTAATTTATTTTTTTCTTGAATTGTCATTTGTTTTATCATATTCATAAGATAATCTTTATTTGTAGTGGAATATTTACCGCGCATAAAATCGATAAACCCAAGAGTATCTTTACGCCTTATCATTAAATATTCAATATTGTTATTATGTATTCTAAATGTGATACAACCTAAGCTCGTTATAGGTAATTTGCATTGGTTATAATTATGACCGTTTTTTCCACAATTATTACAATAATTATCAGACATTGAATAATTCTATAGAGTAATCTTTACGCCCTTTTCAAAAAAGTGTTTGTATGAAATCAAAAAAATAAATATTCTATGGTGTATATACAAAATGTTATTTAATCCAGACGTATGGGGTCCTCATTATTGGTTTTTTTTACATACAGTAGCTGAATCTTATCCTAGAACTCCAAACGATGTAACTAAAAAGAAATACTATGATTTTATTCAAAATATTCCGTTGTTTATACCCATAGAAGAAATGGGAAATAAATTTAGTGAAATGTTAGATAAATATCCAGTATCGCCATATTTAGATAATCGAGATTCATTCGTAAGATGGGTGCATTTTATTCATAACAAATTTAATGTGTTATTAGGTAAAGAGGAAATCTCTCTTGCGAAAGCCTTACAAAAATATCGTGATGAATACAAACCGAAACCCGTGTATATAAGTGAAAAACTAAGTTTAAAAAAGCACTATATTCATTTAGCATTAATATTGATTTGCGTATTTTTAATTTATGTATATTATGAATAACTTATTATATATTCTGATAATTTATACAGACTATATAAGTAGATAATGAGATTTGAATTAGTAATATTATTAGTAGCAGGATTTTTAATGGGTAATATTTATACTGATGGAAAATATATGAATATGATGTTATCATGGAAAAAATATTATCAAATGGCAGGTATAGCATTTGGAGCGTTGATGTTTTATATTTTAATTAAAAAAAATCCATTAAGAGCAAGAGAAATAGTAACTACATCAAATGATTATATAAAATATTTACCATTGGATAGAAATACTTCAAATATAATTTCTCCAATATTAGATTTTACAACAAAGCAAGGATTTTCTTCCAGTAATGAAAATTATCCAATGATGCAAATGTCAAATCAAGTATCGGAAGATAGAATAATGAATTCTGGTAAGAAAGCAACCAAACGTTCCGTAAGTGAAACTAAAAAGAAATTTGTAGCATCACGTCAAAACTGGAAATGTGGTGATTGCCAAAGTCAATTAAATGCATGGTTTGAAGTAGATCACGTAGTGAGATTAGAATACGGAGGAAGTAATCATGTAGATAATTTAGTTGCTTTATGTAGAGATTGTCACGGTAAAAAAACTACATTAGAAAACTTATAAAGAATACAAATTATATTATATGTATCAATATATAATATAGATATGAACGATATAGGTAATTTATTTCAAGAGAACTGGGTTATAATTTTAAAATATATATTTACACTTGTATTTATAGTGTATTTTGTATTTATTTTAAAAGAGTCAGCAGAAGACCCTCGTTCGCTAACAAATAATTATCAGAGTTATTTATTCCCATTAGTGATAGGATTATTTATTTTGATACCTACCGTTTTTTTAGGAAAAGAGTCATTAAATAATACTTATTATGTTGGATTAATCATAGGAACTATAGTAGCGTTATTTGGAACTATATATTATTTTTATTCTTCAACAAGTAATGCGGCTTATTCCATTGCGAACTATATAATTTCAGGTGTAGTAACCTTAGGATTGTTGGTGGGATTAGCAATTGTATTTTATTTTTATAGTAATTATTTGAAAACAAAAGAAGGTTGGGCTGGGTTCTTCGTTCATTTAATTTTTTATGTTCCTTGTCTAATTTTAGATTTTTATAATTATATCAGACGTGAATTAGAACTAACAACAAATGTAGTATATTATTTGTTTATTACGGAAATAGCACTCATATTCCTTTATAATTATATTCCAAAAATTATGTCAAAAATAGCATTGAAAGAAGGTATTCCTATCTTAAAGGAAACAGCGTTTTTGGATATTGAAAAACCATTAGCAAGTAGTTATGACTTGAAATTAACTCGAAAAACAGATAATGTAAATTCTCCTATTGTATATCGTAATAATTATAGTATATCAATGTGGATAATGTTAAATAATCACTCAGATAACAAGTTGCCATATGCAAAAGAAACAAACATATTTAATTATGGTAATGGGTTGCCAAAAATAACATATGTAAAGAAAGAAGACCATAATACAAAGGATACTATCAAAGTATATTTCACAAACGCAACTAATACTGAAAACAGTTATATTGTTGAAATAAATACACAAAAATGGAATCAATTAGTATTTAATTATAATTCAAATTATGTAGATTTGTTTGTAAATGGAAGTTTAGAAAAAACATTTAGATTTGATTATGATAATCGTCCAGTATATTCATCACATGATACAATTGTAGTTGGTTCAAATGACGGACTTGATGGTGCAATTAGCAATATACAATATTATACAAGTAATCAAACACGTTCGCAAATAACAAATTCTTATAATTTATTGGTTAAAAAGACCCCCCCTGTAAATAATTTATAAATATTAAATATATAGAATGGATACTATTACTATAATTCTAATAGTTACAATATTAGTTTTGTTATATGTCTTATATGCTTATTTTACCGATAAGGGGAGTGAATTAGCACAAGAAGCCAATTTATTACACACTATTCCAGCAATCACTGATATTGATAGACCTACAAATACTCGTTACGCCCACTCTGTATGGATTTATGTAAACACTTGGGACAACAATGCAAATAAAAATATTTTATTAAGAGACGGTCAGTTTAAATTGTATTTAGACAAACTATCTCCTACATTAAAATTTGATGTACGTATGAATGATGGAAGTGATGAAACAATGATAATTACTAACAATTTCCCATTACAGAAATGGGTAAATATCACCATTAATATGGATAATCAATTTGCCGATGCTTATATTGATGGTAAACTTGTAAGATCTCAAAGATTTTTTAAACAAAATAATAATAGTGGTGGTGTAGCTCCAATTATGCCACCCAATAAAGAAGTCCCTTTATATTTAGGAAATAAAGAAGTTAGCAATTTTGATGCTTATGCTACTTTATTGAAACGTTGGACCGAACCTATTGACCCCAAAACTGTTTGGGATAATTATATGAAAGGAAATGGTTCAAGTAAGATGGCTTCAACATTAAACGACCTTGGTATTGATTTATCTATATTACAAAACAATGAGGAAATTAAAAAATTATCATTGCTATAAAAGAATCTATTGTTTTATATATCTAGTCTATAGTATATAAAACAATATGAACGTTCAACCTCAAAATAGACCTTTATCTACAATAAATACAAATATCCAAAGTGGTATTCAAAGTATAGGTGAAAGTTATGAAAATGCAAGAGAAGGATTAACTGATACATTTAATGAATTCTCTACCGAAACCGCCGCTGGTGTAGGTGCTACTGCTGGATTTTTATATTCGAATACCATTATTGCAAAATTTGCCTTTCTTATTTTAGTATTAATAGTGTTTTTATTTTTAATGAATTTAGGTATAAGTTTGATTCATTATTTTACAAAACCATCTGAAACACCATTCATAATTGACGGTATGATTGATGGTTCTACACAAATGGTAGTTCCTCAAGACCCTAAAAATACTGAAAGCATACCTATATACAGATCTAATAATGAATCAGAAGGATTAGAATTTACTTGGTCTTCGTGGTTATATATTAATGACTTAAACAAAAATAGCCAAAAGTATCAACATATATTCAGTAAGGGAGATGGAACTTTTAATCAAACAACTAATATTGCGAATGTAAGTAATGCTCCCGGTATGTATATCGCACCCATGACAAATAAACTCCATATTATTATGGATACTGTTGATGGTAAAGATACTAACACCATTATTAATGTTGACAATGTTCCATTAAAGAAATGGTTTCATGTAGCAATTCGTGCTATGAATACAAAAATAGATGTGTATGTAAATGGTATTATTGCTAGTCGTTTAGAATTAAGCAACACCCCAAAACAGAATTTCGGCGATATTTATATTTGCCAGAATGGCGGTTTCTTCGGAAAGTTATCTGCGTTGAGATATTATAATCGTGCTTTAAATATCTATGAAATTAATCATATTGTTTCAAGTGGTCCTAACTTAAAGACTATTACCGACGAATCTAAAATGGGTGGTTTCAAATATTTATCTAATTATTGGTATTCATCAAAATACTAATGTAACAAATTCATAGTATAATATAGTTATAATATAATATACTATGGCAACTACTAATGTATCTTTAGAAGATATCTGTAAGCAACGAAGAAGACAATTATTATTTACCATTCCACCACCAAGAAATACTATACAATCTCCTTATCCACAATATACTCAACCACAATTGGATATGAGGAGAAAGGCTGAAATTTTGAAATATGCTGGAAATAAGCAAAATACAAAAACCAATTCATTAACTAGAACAGAAAGATACGCACAAGCAATGAGAAACAGAAATCGAGTTGTTTTGACAACTACGGTAAATAATGTTTCTTGTCCTGATGATACTATCATATATACATCAAGTAGTGCTTCTGGTGTTCCGGGTCCATCAATTCCTTTGTATTTGGATAATAGTGTTCCTTTATATAATTATGAAACCAATACACAACCACTAGGTATAATCGAAACTGAAATAACGGATAAGTGGATTATTACTACGCCCGAAAATAATGTATATTTTAATGATGACGAAAGTAATTCATTATTTTCAATGAATATAACCGAAGCAATCGATTATCCTAAGTATGTTTATAATATCAGTTTACCAATAGCTTTCAATGTAACCGGACAAAAAAAACTGAATGGTAACAATCTTGATATATATGATAATTTATCGATTACATTGGATGCTGTTACACCTTTTGAATTTTCAGTAAAATATAATGAAAAAGATGTAGTAAATGTTTCGCCGATTGTATCTTATACATATGATGTATCTAATTTAACAACATTTTCATTTGATGTATCCAATAATGCAAACAGTTTTGATTCAACTTTATATGCTGGTATATTAAATATTTCTAGTATTGATTTATTTACAGAGACGGGTTATATTTATGATTTTCATATAAAACCTAAGTTAAGTATTATTGTAGGTGATGTAAATAAAACGAGTAATTTCGACGTTGATTATAGTATTAGTTATGGTATTTTAATGAATTATAAAAATGAAGAAGATAATGTATTTTTTAATTCTAATAATTGTAGTATATTAACTAATCCAAGTACAAAAATATATACACCATTTACATTTTCAAATATGTAATAATTAATTTTACAATATTACATATTACCAAGTGCTGCGGTCGGGGTTGCTTTTGATACTTTTTAATGGATGGTATTCAGGTCCTTTTGGTGGAACATTTTGAGAAAAAGCGGGATTTAAACACATTTCGGCATTGGGGAATAATTGTCCTGACATACATTTAGAAGCGTCGTTTACTTCTACACAGCCTCTACGTCCATTTTGTTCTCCAACTAAACACCAACTTGTTTTTCCAGTAGAAATATTATTTTGGATAGGACTTTCGGTTGTATCTGCTTTAGGTTCGCTAATAACAATATCTAATTCTTTTTTTGTTTCTACATTTACAGCGTTTTTACTTGCATCTTTCAAAAGGTTTCCTACTGATTGAACGGTTCCCTCAGCAATATCTACACCAACACGAGCTACATCAGATGTTATATCAGCTGTTTTGTTAATAAGGGTACCAGTTGTATATCCCAAAATAGCTAATATTTGATAAAAAAGAGGTTTGAAAATATTAACAATGACTTGAATAACATTACCTACAACTATAAATAAATTTACTCCTAAAAGAGATAGAATTAGTAAAACCGTTAAAATAATAATCATATAGTTCTTGTTATTTCCATTGGAAGCAATATAAGTTGACCTAGATATAGAATCCATTTTTTATAATATAATATACAAAAATATTTTATTTAGTAGTTCGTTTGCTTTCTTCTTATATAATGTATTTTTAATGTAAATGGGATTCTTTAATATGCTAGAAATGTTCTTTTTTGCGAGTTTAGCTATAACTTTTGTTTTGATATTATTTTTAGTGTATCACTTTAGACAAAATTTCACAGCATTAGAAGAAAAGTGTGATACTATGTTTGAAATAATTAACAATATAGTAAAGGAAATGAATAATCGTGCGACATTGGAACAAATGCAACACGAAATTCCTGAAAATGTTATATTTACACCAAATGTAAATCAGATGAATACACCTACTGAACTACCAAAATTGGTTGTATCAGAAAGTGAAGAAGATGAAAGTGAAGATGAAAGTGAAGATGAAAGTGAAGATGAAAGTGACGAAGAAACTGATGAAGAAAGCGATGAGGGGTTTGATGATGATACCGAACAAGCTGTAATATTACCCGAAGAATTAATAGAAGAAGAACAATCTATTAAAATTATACAAAATGTGGATTTGCAGGATATTGATGAAGATATAAATCCTATTGAAGATAATAACCTATCCAATGAAGTATCTGATATAGAAGACCCAGATATTGATGAAGGTTTAGACGAAGAAGCTGTAAATATGATTCATGTAGAAAAATTAGAAGAAACCACTTTAGAGAATACTAATGAAACCATTGAAACACCACCAATGGAAGTATATCGTAAGATGAATATAAGCGCTTTGAAAGCATTAATAGTCGAAAAGGGTTTGCATAGTAATAATGACATTAATAAAATGAAAAAATCAGAGTTGTTAAGATTACTTGAAACATCAACATAAATGTAAAAATATAATTTCACATATATAATATATAAGTGTTTAGTATATTATAATGTTTCCACGTTCATCAAATATTTTTCAAAGTGTAAATTGTGCGTATCCTGTAATTAAAGAAACTGTTCCTGAATCATCAAGAGGATATACTGCTAATAATAAATATCCTGGATTTCCTCCATTAATGAATGACGGTCGTTCCATCACCGCCACCTGGCAACCAGAATCAACTATCAATGCCGATTTGGTAGAAAACTCTGGTATAAAATCCAATTGGGAATATCGTAAATATTTAACAGAAAACGCAAAAAAAATTATGGAATATAACTTTCGTGAGTCATCAAATGATACTGGATATTACAAAAGACCTATTGATATTCCCAGTATTCAAACTAACGAAGTGAAAGGATTCCATAATCAACCCTATTTGTATTCATCTGGAACAGATAATACTCAACCTTTCAGTTACTCATCAAGTGATTTAAAAGATTTATATTTATCTAGAGAGCAATTAGCATCTCGTAAAATAGCACCAGTCATATCTACATAAACTCCTACCCGCAAATCTGATTAATTTTTATAATGGATGAACTTGTCTATGTGGTTTGAATATAGCACGTGCCATGATAAAAGTAAACAATCCACCAACTATAAAGAAACCTTCCATTTTGTTGTATAATAAGTATTGTATGTTATATTTACTATAAAAATTTTCAATTTTACAAATATTATAAGCATTTCAAATAATATAAATCGAGTTTGTTTATATTATTATATTATAATGAAACTAATAAGTTTTGATGTTGGAATCAAAAATATGGCATATTGTATTTTAGATTTACAAGGTTCTCAATTGAATATTAATAATTGGGGAATATTAAATTTAATGGATGATGAGAACATTTCATATACTTGTGATTGTAAGAACAAACCAAAAAACAAGAAAACCCCTCCGACGAATTGTAGTAAAAAGGCAAAATACCATAAAAATAACAAGTATTATTGTGAAAAACATGCAAAAGAATGTTCTCAATATATGATTCCTACAAAAGAGATGAAAACAACATATTTGAAAAAATTAAAATTAAATGATTTAATACAACAAGGTCATCAAAATCTCATATTTATAAACGTCGAGAACATTGACAAAAAGAAGAAACAAGAAATATTAGATATAATGATAAAATACTACGAAACCCACTGTTTTGAACAAATACAAAGTAAAAAACGGAGAACAGCTGGTGAAACTGACCTAATTAGTGTGGGAAAACGAATGAAAGAGCAATTAAATAACATTGAGAACATACAAGATATAAAATATGCCATCATAGAAAACCAAATATCACCTATAGCAACACGAATGAAAACCGTCCAAGGTATGTTAGCCCAATATTTTATAATGTTGAATGAAGAAATCATTATAGAATTTGTATCATCATCACATAAACTAAAACAATTTTCCGAATTAAAAATAGATGTTCGAGAACATTGTATCGAAAATGCGAATAATGAAAATAATACACAAACAAATCCCGATTATAAAAAACATAAAAAAGATGGTGTGTATTATTGTTCTCTAATGATAGATGCAAATGAATCTTTTAAAAATTGGAAGGATACACTCAATACTAAGAAAAAGGATGATTTGGCAGATTCATTTTTACAAGGTATTTGGTATTTAAAACACAAAAATATAATATTATATGCGGAGGATTTAAAAATAAATATTGTATAAATATCATAAGTATGGAAGTTGTTGATTTAGGTGCACTTAGTGAAATAGACGATTTACCTAGTAATGAACCATCTAGAACAGGTTCATCAAATTTAGGTTCTGGTATAGAACTATTGATGAACGAGAAGAAAGTGTCATCAGGTGTGGATTTAAATTTAGGAGAATTAGACAATCTTGAAAACGAATTAAATGAAATTTCTGGTAATACACCCAAAGTAGAAAGTAATACAGAAACAAAATCATTATCAGGAATTGCATCTAATTTATTTGGATTTGGTAGTTCAACTGAAAATACAAATAATATTCATATAAATGAAGAACCAAGTGATTCTAACCTCGGACAAGCTACTCGTGATAGTATTGGAACCGCAAAAACGTGGGATGGATTTTCAAAAATGTCAGAAATGCCATTTAATGATGAAATCAAAGTAAATAACACTATGAATGATCGTGAAAAAAGAAGAAAGAAGCGTGCTATGATTAAGAAGTTGGAAGAATGGCACGATAAAGGTATGATTAAACATAATTCTCATTTTACACTTGATTCTGATTATGACGAAATTGAAGACGAATATGAGACCGCATTAGAAGATAAAAGAAAAAAGGATAGTCTAAAACTACAAGGGTGGTGGTTTATGACCTTTATTAACTCATTGGAATATGCAAACACTGCTTTCAATCCATTTGACTTGAACCTTGACGGTTGGGGAGAACAAGTAAGCGAAGATATTGATAGTTATGAAGATATTTTTAGCGAACTACACGACAAATATAAAGGTGGTAAGTTAGCACCAGAAATCTCCCTTCTTCTTCGTATAGGGTTTAGTGGTGCAGTTTTAAATTTCTCTAATAAGGCATTGTCTACTGCTACACCCGCATTTAATGATGTTATAAAACAGAGTCCAGAATTAATGAAAATGTTTACAAACGCTACAGTAAGTAGTATGAGTCAACAATCTCCCGGATTTGCTATGGCAAATAATTTAATGGAAGAAGTTCAGAATAAACCTCGTGGACCACCACCACCAGCCCCTGTTGAAACACAAAATATGCCTCCTCAACCAAGACCGAGTATGAATTATTCAAACAATCCTCCATCAAACAGACCAGATATTAACGCAAGTCGTGGTGCAATGTTTAGAGAACAAGGTGTAGATATGAATTCTCAACAAAATATTAACGAACCACCCAAGAGTATGGCAGCTCCTATTCAACGTGCTGAAATGAAGGGACCACAGTCTAGCGATATTGATAATATACTATCTGGATTGAAAACTAGAACAGTGAATATTCATGAAAAGCCACCACAATCAAGACTTCAAAGTGCTGATGAAGATTCTGTTATTTCAATTGCTTCATTAAAGGATATGCAAAATACAAATATGCCAAAGCGTTCTAAGAAGAAAAATACTTCAAATAAGAACACAATCTCACTCGATATTTAAATCTTCATTGTGGCAATACTTTCTAATTTATAATTATTTTCACTATGTTCTCCTTGAACTATTTGAAGAGTTTGAGAAATAGGGTGTAAAAATAAAGCAAGTATATAAATTTTCACACTTTTCACTCGCATAATTCAATCCAACATTATCATCTATACGTAAATCACGATGAAATATAAACAATCCGTTTTTACTTTTTGTCATTCTTAAACCCTTGAAGATTTAAAACGCCGGTTTTTGAAAGAATTATAATAAAAATTATATAAATATTTTTTATTATATATAGTATCGTAATGGATAAAGATGGAATAATAAAGGAATTAGCAGAAAGGAATGCTAAATTAGAAGAGGAATTACAAGCAACCAAAGAGCATCTCAAAAAATACACAGCACC
>Ga0233439_10003521_pt1 | contig 16116 bp, 22 predicted proteins | sample SI_123_September_6_FD_182713 | JGI IMG/M metagenome (GOLD analysis project Ga0233439, IMG submission 182713) | Seawater microbial communities from Saanich Inlet, British Columbia, Canada - SI_123_September2016_100_MG | ecosystem: Environmental > Aquatic > Marine > Inlet | place: Canada: British... | reverse complement strand
ATAATCAGCTAACATAGCAACGTATATATCTCTTTCCCAAGGTATCATATTTTCAATGTCAGATAAACTATAATTGTGGTGTTGCATCATGGCGAAATTAGTTTTAAGATATGAACCTAAATTTGAGTGGGAAAGAGCCATTAGAAAAAAGAATCAAGTCCTTCAAGTTTAACCGTCGATTTAATCTTTGTTTTGGGATTCATCACATCAACAGAAATTTCTATTTTTGGAATATTTTCAAAAAACCCAACAATAAGTTGAAGCTGTTTTTGTGTCATACTTTCAACAAATTTCGAAATTTCATCTTTTGAAAAATCCACAGCATCAAAAACTGTATCACCATCATAGATGGATTCAATTAGATCGCCAACAACCTCGACTGTAGAACCTTCAATTTTGGTATTAATGCCAGGATATTTCAAAATAATCCCGACGGATTCATCAAGTTTTATAATATTAGAATTCTTCTTCGGTTTTTTACAGGTAATATCATCTAGATTAACAGTCACTTCCGCATAAGTTTCTTTATCGTCTGGGCAAAGTATCTTTATATCTACAGATTCACCTATACTCTTAGATCTTAATTTTAAAAATAAATACTCAACATCAAATGCTGGCATCACCTTGGCATCAAGTTTACCGAATGTACAATTTTCTATAATTTGAGATACTGCTAATATTCGTTCCTTTTCGTCGCCAGTTTCATTGGCTATCATTAATAGTTTTTCTTCCTTAACTAGAAATGAACGAAATTTAATTTTTTTCGAGCTTGATGGTAAAGTCAATTCATATGTTGGTACTTGTAATACTGGTAAAGCCATAATTTTTCCTCACAGATTATTTAGAATTTATTTCAGAATCCCAATGGGTATAATGGAATGTTACAGACAGTTTTTGAAGTGCATTAGCGGAACTCCAATCCATTGTCATAGGTGCAATTGCTTTAGGATAGGCCCCATATAAAGTAGTTTTATATGTCCAATCGTTATCTCCTGTTAAGAGAGAATCGTCCAATGTGTGTTTCAATTGATAGATTTCTATTGTAGTAGAATAATCATTATAATAATAGGGTTGACCTGCGGATTTATGATAAGTTATTTCCATCCAATCATCGAAAAACTTCTTCTGAAACATATCTTCTGAAACATAAAAAGATGCAGATTGAGTAGCATATGCGAAATCTTTGACAATATCATATGGGAAATCTGTTGCAACTGATGCTGTTAAGGGAACACTCGCCACATCAGGTAGAGATGTAGAATCGCAAAGCATATTAACGATACCCAAATCTCTTGGTGTAAATTTTGAGTTAAAATCCACAGATCCGCCGGATGATGTACCGGATGGTAATATTCTAAATCTAAAATGTGATGAACGAGCGAAATCTTTCGAATTTATCGTAGAAACAAATTCATCAACCTTACCTCTTCTTCCGAGAGCTTCCTTTTGCCCGAAGAATTGATCATATAAATTACCTAGCGTTTCAATCCCGCCATAAACTTGAGAACCGATTGAATAACCTTGAGTTAATATTGACATATCTAACCTATCATTTTCCTTGAATCTGAATGAACTTTAGCTGCTGTAGCACCTTTAAACCTAGCAGTTGGGAGAAATGTTGCTATTTCCCAAAGATCTGCTGAGAGGAATTTTATTTCTGATTCAACTTTATGTATCAGATAGTGTTTAAAACACGGTTTGAATAATCCCATTTTAGCGGAACCTTTTAAAAAATTATAAGATGCTCGAAACCTAGATGATTCATCAAATTTCTTATTATTTGTTATAGTTATTAATTGATCGAGGAACTTAGCTCTCAGAGGTATAGGGAGATAATGGAGATTCATACCATAAAATCCTTTATGAGCTTTTCCTACCATAATAATCAGTGGGAATCTATCATAATAAGGTAGTGTATCCTTATGTTTAGGATCATAAAAATATGTATACATCCTTCCTGGAGCAGGACGAGTTCTTCTTTCAAGATTTTTATCATTTAAAATATCATCAGATTTAACTCTAATACCGCGTAACTCGGATCTAAACCAATCTCGCGACTGCTTAGTCTGTGCTGGTATTTGTTTTTTATAAGCTTTCGCTTGTAGTCTATCGAATAATGATTCCATATTACTATTTATATCACTTTATACCCAAATCTGTTTCATCTAGAACTCGAAATGTATATCCATATTTTTTACACCAGAGTTCTGCTGCTTCCCATTTAGCTTGGTTCACCGCATAGGTTTTAACTTCTTTAATATATTTAATTTTATTATTCGATTTTCTTGGTCGCTTTCGCTGAGATCTCGGTTTCACCTCAATAATATATTTTATTATATTACCAGCGGCATCTTTTATCTTAGCATAAAAATCTGTAAAGTATCTATGAAACCTGTTATCAATGGGAGAGAGATAAGGTATAATGATTTCTTCTGAATTCCATTCGAGTACAGCATCTGTGGTATCAAGGTATCTCATCATCTTGAGTTCCCAAGAACTTCTATATTGAATATTACCGCGAGCCCCTTTATATTTTGATGCATTGATAAGTCGATATCGACCCTGATAATATTTACTCATTGGAATATTTATATAAATAATGGTAACTAATATAGGAAAATGATATGAGTACCGGGACTGCAGAACTTCTTAGATTTCCAGAAAATATAACAACAGATTACCCCACATGGGTCAAGTACGAAATATGGGATTTCATCCCTATGGGGAAAGGTGGAGGGGCAAGTAATACAAATACTCACTTTGGGTTAAATGTAGCTAAATCTAGTAGCACTTCAATAGCATTAGGGTCAGATGCACAGGTAGAAATTACGGAAAATCAATCTTGGAAACAAGAAGCAGCAGGGGGTATTATAGATCAAATGACGAGCCAATTGGTTGCCGCAGGATTAGGTGGCAGTGCAGAAGGTTTACAGGGTCTTAGTGTTGATGCTACCGTAAGTGCCGGCGTAGACCTTGCTAAAAAGAAATTATCCAGTAGTGGTTTAACCGGTGAAACAATAACGGATAAAATGGCACTTAAGTACGATGGTCCAGAAGGTTCCAGATCATTCTCTATGAATCATAAATTTGTTCCTCGCAGTGAAAAGGAATCAGAAATATCTAAAAAGATTTTAAAATTATTTCGTAAATATTCTTCCCCAAGTTTATCCAGATCTAAGGTTACTGGTGAAGCGATGTCGTTCTATACATCATATAAATTCCCATCATTATTTAAAGTTATTCAAATGGCTGGGAATAATATCAATGAAAATTACCCGAAATACGATCTTTGTTATTGTAAATCTGTTAATGTAAAGTATGGTGATGATGGGGGTAATACATTCTACGGGGACAATTCTCCTGTATCATTTGAAATTACTTTGTCGTTCGAAGAAATAGCCAAGACTACTCAAGAAACAATAAAAGAGGGATTTTAATTATGTATTTTAGTTCACATCCAACTATAAAATATGGTAATAATGAGGTTATTGATATATTTCACAGATTGACACTGATTAAACCCAAATTAGATAATGGTGTAATGCTTGAATTATATGATATAAAAGATTCGGAGTCACCGGAAATTCTAGCTTATAATAAGTACGGATCTACCGAATTGCATTGGGTAATATTATTAATTAATAACATAGTCAACGTTTCAAATGATTGGCCAATGACTATACGGGAATTTAATAAATTTGTACATGAAAAATATACAGAACCAGGTGGAGTACATCATTATGAAGATTCTGATGGAGATGTGGTTAGTAATACTACCGATTACCCTGTTACTAATTATACCTATGAAGAACGTATTAATGACAATAAAAATAAAATAAAATTATTAAAACCCGAGTATATTGAATCTTTTGTGGAAGAGTTTAAAGCATTGTTATGATAACTTTATATGACGATCTATCTGAGAATAATGAGTTAGAAGAACCCGGGCAGTTTGATCTCTTTAAAGTTATCATAACAACAAAGGTCGGGCATGTTGATATTAAATCTATGGTTGAATCCTTTAACCTATATGAATCTATATTCAAAACATTTGTTACGGGCGACATAACATTATTGGATAGAGTGGGATTTGCTAATACATCAAATATCACGGGTACTGAACCTGTATATATCGAATTTGGAACAAAGGGTTCTACATTCAGAATAAAATCCTCCTTCATAGTTACAAAGATAAAAAATAAAGAAAAAATTAACGAAAATACCTCGAGATACACATTATCTCTAGTTGCCCCTGAAATGTTAACTGATGCTAGGACTAAAATTTCTAGATCTTTTGACGGTAAGTATTCTGATATGGTTAAGGATATATACACAGATTATTTGAGTTCGGGTAATCCTCTATGGTTAGAAGAAACCGACAATAATAACAGAACAATTATTCCGAATAAATCCCCGGTAGATGCTATTAATATGTTAGCGCAATTTTCGTTAGCAAAAACTGCAGATAATGCAAACTTCTTATTCTTTCAAACCACTAAATCATTTCATTTTAGATCTATTTCAGAGATGATCTATATTGATTTAATTAAACCAGAGGGGTTAACCTTTCGTGTTGAAAAAGAACAGGTATCTCGAGATATACCCATCTCAGAAAAATTTACAAGAGCTATAGGATTTGAAATTAAATCCAATGGAGACATCCTTAGACATACTGCAATAGGTACATACGGTTCTTCATTAATTAAACATAATCTTAGATCAAAAAATTGGAGGAAAGTTCCTTTCTCTTTTCATGAGGTATTCAAGTTTGGCACGGATACAAAATTCATAAAAATAGGTACCAATCCAATCTCACCAGATGGACCAGTAACAGAGGATAAGAAAAATTTATCAGATTTCCCTGAGTCATATGTTAATATGGTATCTGGGTCTGAGGAACATCAATATCAAACATATTATAATAAACCAGAGTTTGAAAAACTCGATTATGAGAATACCATTCTTCAGCGTAAATCTGAAATGAATTCGATGAATTTACAACGAGCGAAATTAACAATTCCGGGAATGTCTGGTCTTCAGGCTGGGGATGTTATTTCTATGTTTGTACCTAAACCCAAGGCTTCTTCGGGATTAAGTGGAGACAGTATAGAAGAGGATAAAACAGTTTCGGGGAAATGGTTAATAGAATCTATTGCGCATCAAGTATCAGAAAAATATTACTGTGAATTAATGATAATAAGAGATTCTGTTCCAAATTTACAAAAAGAATATAAGGAATTTAATTATCCAGATTCAACGCCAAAAATAATAGATGTGAGTTCTTCAAACAAATAAAAAAGGGGCGAATTAACGCCCCCAGTATTATCCTACAAAGTACTTGTTATTATATTGTTGTTATAGGATTCATTGATGTGAAATAGTTATATTTCCACGTTACAGAAAATTCTTCTACTGCATCATTTGTATCATAACCGAGTTCAACTGGCGCTATCACAGACGGCCATAACCCAAAGAAATTATAACTTTTCAGTCTAGTTCCATTACGATCAAGTTGATGAACTTCAGCAGAAGTCTGATATAATAATGGATTAGTTACATTAGTCACTTCGAGAAGTGTTCTATCCATTCCATCAATCCATCTTTCAAGAGCATTACGAATATCAAAATCAGTATCATTAAATACTGTAGTTTCCCAATCATCGTAAGTTCTTTCACCCGCAATTTTCAACAGACGACCCCGATATGGAACTTCAACAGCTCCAATAGTTGTGCCCGGAAGTGAGGTAGCTTTACAAAGATATGTAAATTTCCTCCCAGCGGAACCAGCCATTGCAATTGCAGGAAAGTTCATAACAACTTCAAACTGATTAGCTCTTGCACCACCACCAGTTAAGTTTGCTTTAAATAACTCTATATTAGCCATGATTCTATGCTCCTACTTCTGAGAATGACACACCAGTTCTGGTAGCCACAAACGTTAAAGTGATAAAGTTAATAGAACGAGCTGGTTTGATATAGATATCAGCACGGAATTCATTACGATCAATAACATCACCAGTATTATTTGATGTGTCACAAACCACTTTGAAATCCGTGATACCTCTACGACCTTGAACATCTCGAAGGAAAGGTTCTGTCATTGCCACAAAATTTGAACGTGTAATATCATCATTCAGTTCGAATAATTGAGCTCTCGAAGCAATTGAGATAGCTTTCTCAAGTACCATGAAAAGTCTACGAACATTGATACGATCAAATGCAGATGCTTTAGACTGAGCAGTCTTATCACCCCATAGTAGTGTTCCCATTCCTGGAAATGTTACTACTGGATTGATACGACCTTTATATAAAGTATCTCTTTGAGTCTTAGTTGGATTAAAGGCTAACTTAATAGAACCTTTAATATTACCACGGCTCATTCCTGCAGGAGAGAACCAAGGATCTGCTGCGTCATCTGTACTAGCACAAGTTCCAGCAATATCACCGTTTAATGGTACCCATACATAACTATCATTATATGTATCATACATATATTTCCAACCAGAATCAAATACAGAATAACTAGAGGAATTAAATCCAGTTGAGACATTATTGAAATAATCAGTCACATTAGTTGTTTGTGTTGCAGAGTTAGAAACCCCAACAACATCTGATATTAACGGTGAAATAAATGCTAGACAATCTTTACGAGTTGCTGCAACATCAAGACAATCTTTAGCAAATGTTAAATCTGCATCACCTGATATTAATAAATTAAGATCAACTGTATCAGCATCATTAAATTCGTCTAATGCTTCAGATCTATCACCAGTAGTAACAGTTCCATCAACACCTGCAGCTAATGATAATGAGTAAGCTGCTTCTGTACCAAGATATGCGGCACCAGCAATAGCTGAGCCCCAAGCAGTTCCGCTTGTTGCTGTAGGATGATCCATCCAGTAAACATATCTAGATGAACGGAATAGAACATCTTTATAATACATGCCTTCGCCTGTTATAGACTTGACATCATAAGATTTTGAAGCAATGAATGTTTCTAATACAGTTCCAGCAACACCAGTGATGCCACCATCTTCATCAGAAACGACTATATAAACCTCATCATCAGCTCCGCCAAGATCAAGAGCATGATCTGTTGAACCTGGTTTTATATCAAATAAACCCTCATGTGCCCATCCAGAAAATGCTCCCCCTGAAGGACATACATCTACTTTAAGACTGTTTCCCCATACCCCTGGGGTTTTTGCCGCAAAATCACCAACTGCGGTTAATGTAGTATTTTCCCAAATATCATCATTCTTAATCAATATACCTGCTGTTCCCGATGCGTTGAGCGCGGCAGATTCATCAATTGCACGAACTACTTTCAGTGTGCCTGAATATTTTAAAAAGTTTGCGGCTGTCCACCAAGATGCAGAGTTAGAACTATTAGGCTTACCAAAATTATCTACCAATTCAGCTTCGGTCGAAACTGTTACGATAGTGTCACAGGGGCCTTTATCAGCCACTATAACAATACCGCCAATTGATGTAGATACATTTGGAATTATAGTTGTTAAATCTTTCTCTTGGACTAATACGCCGGGACTAACTTGAAAAGCCATAGTTTTCTCCTTTGTGTGTTATTTAATCCAATTATATAGTTTTTTCATCACATTCATTATATTTCATTAATATTTATAAAATAAGTGTTTTAGTATCGTCTATTATCATTATAAATACGATAAAAGAGGTTCCACACGGGAGTGTCGATTGATAATATCAACAATTTAGCGAAAGGTGAATATATGAATTTAGGACATTTTTTAATTAAACAACTCAGATTATATGGTGCGGAACATATATTTGGTATTCCTGGTGATTATACCCTAAATTTTATGAGGGAGATAGAACAAAATCCGGGAATAGAATATGTTGGGGTTTCCAGAGAAGATTCAGCTGGGTATGCTGCAGATGCTTATGGTAGACTTCGTGGATGTGGTGCGGTATGTATTACCTACTCAGTAGGTGCAATGAATATTATGAATGCGGTGGCAGGGGCATATGCAGAAAAATCCCCTATGGTAGTTCTTGTCGGGAAACCGAGTGAAGAAGATCTCAAGATAAACCCAAATCGACATCACACTATCTCTACGGGTAATACACAAAAAGAGATCTTCTCAAATATAACATGCAATTCTTATACCTTAGATTCTGAAGATATGTTCGTCAATATGGCGGTGATTCATCTTGCTCTGAATCAAATGAGAATGCATTCACGACCAGTATATATTGAATTTTCAAATAAAGATATAATGCGAAGTGTTGATCATTATCTCTCTAAGTTCTATGCGGTATATGGTAGGGATGTACCTTACAATCACAAACCTAAAATAGTAGATCTTCCCTATGAAGGTTTTGATAAATTTATCCATGCGAAGAATAGAGTTCTTATTATTGGGCATGAGGTGTTTAGGAATACATTGGAGGATCAAATTCTAGAATTCTCTAAAAAATTAAATATACCAATTTTTACAACTCTCCTCGGTAAATCAACTATATCAGAATTTGAACCGAATTGTCTTGGTTGTATTTCTGAATTATTTTCTGATGCCTCTATTATTGAGAAAATAAAAGAATCAGATTGTATTGTTACACTCGGCATGGTTAATACAGATATAGAATCATTTTCTTTTGATGCTGATATCTCCATTAATATGGACGATGGTCTTAGATTCAATAACGAACCCATCAAAGAATTTAAAAATCAGAATTCGGGATTTCTTGAATTGACAAATTCATTTATATCAAAATTCGAAAATATGATGTATGCACAGGATCCTGCACTTATTGATAAATGGAAGGAGATTGTTAATTCGACCAAGACGAAAGTTGATTCGACCGAGGTTTCGAATCCGGTTAAACTAGAATGTGTATTTAATTCAATTGGTGAACTCGTAACAGATGATCATATAATCATATCTGATATTGGAGAATCTTTATTCGGTATGATTGATGTTCCAGTAAGTAAGGGTCAATTCCTTTGCATGGCATATTATACATCGATGTCATTTTCAGTTCCGGGTGCAGTTGGTGTTAAGTATGCCAAACCGAATAAGAGACCCATCGTTATTGTGGGGGATGGTGCATTCCAAATGACTGGATCTGAATTCTCAACACATATTCGAAATAATTTAAACACTATTATAATTATACTTAACAATAGAGGATATTCCACTGAAAAAGCTATTATGGAAGGCGAATTCAATGATATACATAATTGGAGCTATGAAAAAATTACGGATCTCACGAATGGAGGCATTGGTATACACGTACAGGATTCGACGGAGTTTAAAGAGGTATTTGAAATGGCGATAGAAGATGAATCAGAATCCTATGTATTAAACGTCGAAATAGATCCCCTAGAACAATCCGATCCAATGAAAAATATAGTTCAAAAACTATGTAAAGATAATCTGTAATGCAATGGGAAGACCTAGAACGTGGACTGTATATTACACATTTAATGATGAGGGGAAAATATATCATATATTCTATTCCAAAGACAGAAATCATGATAAGAGGGTAAGAAAATATAAATCAGGATTGTCAAATTCCGAAGCACTACTTCTGGTTAAAATAATGAAAAACAAGTATGGTATAGATTCTATAGATATAAACGAATCTATACCAGACAAACTTAAATATCTTAAACTCCCACCTATCAAACATAAATCAAGGTTAACTACATCGTGGAATAAAGATCTGAGGACCGAGAGATCCAATTCCACATCATCAACAAAAGCTAATAATAGAATTAAAACTAAAAAAGAAATTTGGTTAAACAATACATTCACAAATAAATCTTGTGTGTTTTGTCACGAATCAGAGATAGTTTGTCTAAGATATTATCCAAAGGGAGGAGCAATCATCAGAATAAATAACAATTTAGGTATAACTCACGGGAGATGCAATTTAATTAAATTAATTGAGAATCAAGATGTCGTTTGTCTTAACTGCGAAAGTAAATTAAATATAGGACTTGAATTAATTTGAAAAAAAGGTTTACTTTTCGCTAAAATTGTTATATAATATAGGTATAAATTAATTAACGAGATAAATTATGTTGATAAATTTTACTAAATCAGGAATAGAAATATCACTAGAAAGAGATATTTCGGTATATGTTGCATATACGATATTGATTTTTGGTATGACTATAAAGAGTATTATTTCTTAAAATCATAGATCAGGAGTTAAAATGAATACAAACAAAAGTTATACATTATTTGCGCCTAAATTACCAAAAAAGAAAAGCGAGAATCAACCAAAGAAACGTTTAAACGATGTAACATCAGAAGAATGGGATAAAGTTTCCTGCAAATATGTTACTATTATTACAAAAAAATGAAAGGGGTGACTATGAAATCATTTTTAAATAAACGCGTTATTATATCGGGGGGATCTAGAGGTATAGGTCTCTCCATTGCTAAAAAATTAGCATCGCAAGGTGCTAAAATAGCTATTTTAGCAAAAACTGCGAAATACCATCCATCTCTTCCTGGCACTATATATACTGCTGCAAAGGAGATAGAAGAGGCAGGGGGAGAAGTACTTCCACTTGTTACCGATGTACGAAAGGAGGATGAGGTTCTTTCAGCGGTGGATGCTACTGTTGCCGCCTTTGGTGGTATTGATATTCTTATTAACAATGCAGGTTATGTTAATCTTACACCGACTATGAGAGTTGGAATGAAACAATTTGACTTAATGTTTGCAGTCAATGTGCGTGGTACATTTCTTCTTTCGAAGGCATGTGTACCCCATCTCAGGAACGGTGATAATCCTCATATTCTTAATATATGCCCACCTCTAGATATGAAAGCTAAATGGTTTTCGACGGCTCTACCATATTCGTTATCTAAATTTGGTATGTCTCAATGTGTTCTTGGTATGGCAGAGGAATTCAAAATTCTTGGTATTGGGGTGAATGGACTATGGCCTCATTCCCTTGTAGCAACTGCAGCAATTTCTAATGTGGTCGGTGGAATAACTTCTCTGAAACATTGCAGGAATGTGTCGATTATGGCGGATGCCGCAGAGGTGATTTTATCTCGAGATTCGAAGAAATTTACAGGGGGTTTTCACATTGATGATGTGCTGCTAAGATCAGAGGGGGTCAAGGATTTCAAGCGTTATCGAATAGATGCAGAACAGGATCTATGGTCTGATTATTTCATTCCCGATGACACGCCTCAAATTGAACCGATGGAATTTCCAGATATCCCCCAGAATTATGGAAAAGTAGCACATAAAAACACTATGACATGAAATAAATGTATACATGCTTGATTGAGGGGTAAATTGTAATGAGCGATAGAGATCCAAGTAGAGATCCAAGTAGAGAAAGACTACTAGAAGTGTATGAATACAAAGATGGTATTTTGTTTAATAGAATTGATAGAGGTAGACGGGGAAAAAGGGGTGCAAGGGTTGGATCTAAAACCAAGCGTGGTTATCTGTACTGTACTCTTGACTCTCTACGGTACGGAGTACATAGGTTGATTTACATTATGCATAATGGTGATAATGAGGAAGGGTTAGTCATTGACCACATTAATGGTATAAAAGATGATAACCGTATTGAAAACTTGAGAGTTGTTACTTATCAAGAGAATGCATTTAATACCCAGGCAAAAGGTTATTATTGGGTGAAAGAACATCAAAAGTGGAAGGCACACATCGGGGTTGGTGGTAAACGTAAGTTCTTAGGTTTATTTGATAACAAAGAAGATGCGGCACAAGCATACCAAGTTGCTAAAGAAAAATATCATATTATTGAAAAAAGATGAAAATAAATGAAAATAGTTGTTTACTTCTCTGTACCGGTGTGGTATAATGTAACCATAGATTAATTAAATGGAGAAGGAATATGACTACTCGAGAAAAAATCCAACATGATGCTGCTGTTGCTCTATGGCTCAAAGATCATGAAGTTAAAGTTGGCAAACCCCCTAAAATTCCTAAGATTATAATCGGACAAAAATATACCGTTTATAGTCTTGGAAGAAAACGAGTTAATTTGAATAAAGGTGGAGTGTGATCATGAGGAATAATTACGAAATACAAAATGAATTAAAAATGCTAATAAAAGATGCTACATCTACAACTAATCTGATTAAAAAGAATTTCACACAGCATTTAGCTGCCCACAATCAAGTTCTTGATTCCGATGCATTTTGGGTAACTCTTGACGAACTTTCTTTAACAGATGATCAACCATATGATGATACTATGGTTGATGATGTTGCTGATACCTATCCAGAAGTCTTAGATGCTAAAGCAGATTGGGCCGAAGATATGAAGGAGTTATTGTGAGATGAAAAGATTACTCGTGATTATAGAAGTGTTAGTTAGTAAATTAATAACTGTTACCGCGGTAATTGTATTACTTAGAGTAGCTTATGTCAAGGAATTATACTTGATACTATAGGAGATATATTATGATTATACCAATGGAAACTGTACTTAAAATTATTAAGACTGAACGAAAACGGAAGGCCAAATTCACCATTTCAGATGATATGCTTATGTCTGCATATGATAAAATAAAATTGATGGTGTCTGTGTCACCCTCTCCCGTTTCAGATGAGGTGTTTATTAGAAATACTGAACAGATTGCCCTAGTTTGGATTAAACAAGAAATTGAAAAGGAACATAAGAATTTTATGTCCGAGGAGATATTATGAGTTTATTTGATAGTAATACAGGTCTCATCCACATGGATTTAGCTTCAATTGAACCTAAGCAAGAACGAGCAGGTATTGAAGCAACTTATATCGACGACTCCCCATGCAAGACATGTTCGAGAAGAGCTAATTGCATGGTTGAATGCGAGGATTTTGAGAAATATGTTGATCCTCTAAAATATGCCAGGAAAATGAAAAAATTGGGAGGGTTATAATATGTCTAAAGAAAAAATAAGAGCTAAATGGTCTACTGAGTTAATTGAACCGGATTTACCAAAAGATTACGGAAAATACGATGTAATCAAGGCCCTTGCCTGGTATAATATCATGACTGACTCTAAAACCTGCGCAGGATATGTTAATTCATATCTCAAGAAAAGAAAAATTTTAAAGGTCATAACTCCTCAGAATTCTATCCAAACCGCTGCTGCTGTGGCAAGACTCATTGATCGGGATCAAATTACGGATTCCCAAAACTTGAAGTGGATGGAAGATTGGGTATCACAACTAAACGATAAGGTTATTGTCCCCAAGGATCCAGGGAAAAAAGTTATTTCAGTTGCTGAAGCTACTGCAAATAAATTGAATTTCTTTCTCGAGGGTCTAGATAATGCTGTGGATGATCACATTTTTAATTCAGATTTTAAAATGAAATTCTCGACAGAAAAATATTTAGCTAATAACAATGTTAAGTATGGGATGCTCAAACACATCGATAAATGGGCCTCAGACTTCCGGGACGAGATTATTTTAAGTAAGACGGATAAAGACCTTAAAGAAGGATATTCGAACTTTACAACACCTCAGAAGAACAAAATCATCAAATTCCTGAATACTATGATAGAAGGGGTTGGAATCTATGGTGTTGCTATTAAACCCGAGAGAGTTAAAAAAATTAAATCCCCTTCGAAGATTGTCTCAAAATTAAAATATGCAAAATCATTTCCAGAACTCAAACTCAAATCTGAAGATCCACAAGGACTAATCGGATCAAAAGAGGTTTGGGTGTATAATACTAAAACTAAGATGGTTGGATATTATACATCTCTTGATGGAATGACTGTGACGGGAACAACTCTCCGGGGGTTTGATTTTTCGGAGCAAAGACGATTAAGAAAACCAGAAGAACAGCTTAAGTTACTAACAGATTCAAGAAAAGGTCAATGGATCAAGAAATTTACTACAATGGCCAAGACCGTTAGAACCAGTGGAAACGGCAGATTTAATGATGCGACAATTATCCTTAAGGTTTTCTAATAACTATATAAATAACTATATTACTATAATATAATGTTTACATGGAAAATTATTTTGGAAAAAATGGGTTTATTTGGTTTGTGGGTGTTGTCGAAGACCGAATGGATCCAGAAAAACTTGGTAGAGTTAGGGTTCGCTGTCTAGGGCATCACTCCCCAGATAAAATAGATATACCGACGAATCATCTTTCGTGGTCAACTGTCATGGCACCCACAACAAATCCCAGCATGAACGGTCTTGGATCGACTCCACCGTTTCTAGTTGAGGGTTCTTGGGTTACTGGTTTCTTTGTTGATCAATTTAAGCAAGAATGTATTATTGTGGGTTCTCTTCCTGGATTTAATTTTCCATCTGAGGACTCTGACAATAAAGATGGTTTCAAAGACCCTAATGGTGTATATCCAAGATCTGGTACAGACCCAGAAGATACAAATAAGTTGGCGAGAGGAAGTCGTGCATTAACCCACAACTCTCTTATAACAAGAAAGAACAACAAAATAACAGATATACCAAAAGCAACTAAACCACAGTTATCTACTGTGGAATCTATGCCCGAAGACAAAAGGGCAACTTGGGACGAATTAAATCCCAAATCAGACACTTTTTCCGTATACCCTTATAATCATGTTAACGAATCAGAATCAGGTCATGTACGTGAAGTAGACGATTCTCCTGGTGGAGAGCGTATAATGAACTACCATCGCACTGGAACATTTGATGAAATTCATCCAGACGGATCTAAAGTCACAAAGATTATTGGATCTGAATATGAAATAACCTTGAAAGATAAAAATGTATTAATAGAAGGTGCATGTAACATAACCATATCTGGCGCTTGTAGACAATTGATCAAGGGCGATTATATCCTCGAAGTTGAGGGTAATTATACGGAGAAGATTCATAAAAATCATTATGTCAAAATCGGTGCTGGTGAATCTGGTGGCAACGAAGCATACGAAATACTCGGTAATAGAACTGGGAATATTTCGAGTAATGATAACATAAGAATAGCGCAAAATATAGAAGCTGTATGTAACGGTAATCATAATTACCAATTAAATGGGGATTACTCCCAAACAACTATGAAAGATTATTCATTAACCACCTCGGGAATATCTTCTATACAATCTACGAAAAATATATCGATAAATTCTGTAACAGAGGATTGTTCCATTAAGGCTGGAGGAAAAATGAATATTAGGTCTGATCAGAAACTTGATATGCATTCGGAAAGTGCAACTATAGACATTTCTGCGAATAATAAAAACGGCGCGATTAACTTAAACTAGGAGAATATTATGCCTTGCGGGATTGATCTAGATTTTGATGCACTAAAAGATAAAATAGCAGAGCTGAAAAAGTCTGCTATGGATGAAATCGAATCAACAGTTGCAGCTGCAAAAGTTGCAGCAGAAGATGCAATGGATGAGTTTAAACTCATCTTGAGATCGATGATCCCGGAAATGCCGGAGGGGGATGATCTACCAGTCATTCCAATGCTTCCTGAGTTATTAGCTTTAGCTGAAAGGGCTAGACAGATAATGGCGAATCCTACCGCCGAAGGTCTTAAATTATTGGCACAATTAAAATCAGATTTCCTAAAAAAATATGGAGATGCACTCGCTAAGTCCGGATCAGATTTAGATGATTTAATTGACGGGTTACTTGAAGGGATTGATCCATGTTCATTGGTTCCTAACATAGTAACAGATTCCGCTGGTAATATCATTGAAAAAGTTAAAAAACCATTATATGCTAAAACTGATGCACTGACAGAATCCCTGTCAGTCGAATTACCTGCGATGAAAACTCTGAGAGAACAAATATCTTCCGCATTGGGTGAGACTGAAGTAAATTTAGAATTATCTAAAACCCTAGCAACAGATAGTCTAGAGAAATTTGATTTATCAGAAGAAATTAAAAAAATGTCAGAAATGGTAAGCCCCGAATTATTCCACGAATCAGCCGAGAAAATGAATTCGATAGACGACGATATTAATAAATCGTTAGAGGGATTAAGACCATCTCAATTATTAGCAAAACTTGAGGAAGTTAGAAAAAATGTATAATTATAAGATTCAAGTTATAAAGGTTGTTGATGGTGATACCATTGATGCTCACATTGATCTTGGGTTTGATGTCTCTATAAAGAATAGAATACGTCTATCTG
>Ga0233439_10003516_pt1 | contig 16135 bp, 14 predicted proteins | sample SI_123_September_6_FD_182713 | JGI IMG/M metagenome (GOLD analysis project Ga0233439, IMG submission 182713) | Seawater microbial communities from Saanich Inlet, British Columbia, Canada - SI_123_September2016_100_MG | ecosystem: Environmental > Aquatic > Marine > Inlet | place: Canada: British... | reverse complement strand
CGATAGCCTCTTTGATAGTGCTAGCTATGGTTTTTCCATCGAGTAAGGCCGCCACAGCGCGTATGTCTTCGATACGTCCGTTTGTGCATGAGCCAACAAATATTCGATCGATGGGTATGCCTATTAGCGGCATACCTGCTGACAGGCCCATATATTCCAACGCGCGTTCGTATTGGTTACGCTGGCCATCCTCCAAGTTTGAGGGGTTTGGTACAGATCCTGTAATAGGTAGGACGTGCTCTGGGCTAGTGCCCCAGGTGACATGAGGTGCTATGTCATCACTATTAAAAATGTACTCTTTGTCGAAGCTCGCACTTTTATCACTGTGAAGCGTCAGCCAGTGCTCAAGTGCCTGCTGCTGCAGTGCAGCTTTAGGTGCGTATGGGCGTCCGTTCAGGTAGGTTTCGGTGGTCTTATCGAAGGCAACTAAACCTGCTCTGGCTCCCATTTCAATCGACATGTTACAAACAGTCATTCGACCTTCCATAGATAGCCTTCGAATTGCTGCCCCGGCATATTCGATAACGTAGCCATTCGCACCGGCCATGCCCACTTGCCCGATGATGTAAAGAATGAGGTCTTTTGCGGTGCTGCCGCTAGGTAATTTTCCGTCAACGGTGATACGCATTGACAGAGGCTTCTTTTGAACGAGGCATTGCGTCGCAAGTACATGTTCTACTTCGCTGGTGCCGATACCTTGAGCCAGAGCCGCGAATGCGCCGTGAGTAGAAGTATGGGAATCACCACAAACCAGGGTCATTCCTGGCAGGGTTGCTCCCTGTTCCGGCCCGACTACATGTACTATACCTTGGCGAATGTCGTCGAGGTTAAACTGTAAAATATCGTGCTCGTCACAATTTTCATCGAGCGTCTTCACCTGAAGTCTTGCCAAGCGATCCGAGATTGCCGCAACACCTTGATTGCGTTGTGTCGTTGGCACCTGATGGTCGGGCGTTGCCAGGATGGAACCCTTGCGCCAGGGCCTTCGACTCGCTGCACGCAACCCCTCAAACGCCTGGGCAGAAGTCACCTCATGAACGACATGTCTGTCAATATAAAGTAACGACGTACCGTTTTTGTTGGTGTCGACACAGTGGCTGTCCCAGATTTTGTCAAATAGACTTTTTGTCATACTAACGGCAACCTTTGGTTAGTAGCCTAGTGGCAAACCGGCATCTGCGGTGAAACCAAACAGCGATTCATGAGGGATTACTTTGGCTAAGGTTTCGCGCACATCCAATAACTTATGAATGTCGATGCCTGTGTTCAATCCCATGGATTCCAGCATGAACACGAGGTCTTCTGTGACGATGTTACCACTGGCGCCGGGGGCTGCAGGACAGCCACCAAGACCTCCAAGTGAACTGTCGATTGTGGTGATGCCTTCTTCGAGCGCAGCAAGTGCGTTCGCAAGACCCAAACCCCTTGTATTATGCAGATGCACGCCGGTCAGTTTGTCATCACCGACTGCAGAGCGAACCAGTCTGATGAGGTGCCGAACCTGCTGTGGGTTCGCCGAGCCTGTAGTATCCGACAGACCGACTTCGTCACATCCTGCTTGCATCACTTTTTCGGCGATGGCGACGATTTTCTGATCTGCGATTTTACCTTCCAGAGAACAACCAAATGCAGTAGACAAACCAACTTCGAAATAAGGTCGCTTTCCGTCCGGTTGACTATCCAGCATTTCAACAATGCGGTCTATTTCAGTGAACATTTGTTCATGTGACCGATTCAAGTTGCGTTGACAGTGAGTCTCGCTGACAGAAAAAGGAATCGACATTTTATCAACTCCGGCTTCAACAGCGGCTTTGGCGCCATGAAAATTAGGAACCAGTACCGCGACGGATAAATCTTCAATAGCAAGCGCGAACGTTACGAGTTCGAGTGTGTCAGCGAGCTGAGGCATGTATTTTGCTGGAACAAACGAGCCGACTTCTATTTCCCGCACGCCAGCTTGGGCTTCTGCCTTTATCCATCGTTTTTTCTCGGCTGTCGGGATGACTGTATCAATGTTCTGTAAGCCGTCACGGGGCCCTACTTCGCTTACTAATATGTCAAGGTTACTCATTTGAAAGTCTTCCGTCGTTTGATTGATGTACGAGGTGGCCTATTCTGTTTTCGAGTGGTTAAGTTTTGCGTGTCCCATCGGAATACCAAACGAAGCAGCACCATAGTAGACAACCAGGTAGGCGATGATTGAAACAAATAGACCTGCCAATGCACCGACCATCCAGTCCTGTTCGATAAAAGTGCTACCGGCACCAAGAGAGCCACCTACAAAGAGTCCAGTGACGAGAAAGCCCCAGCCAAATGCCAGGGTCAGCAAGGGCAATGTATCTCGCCGCTGATCTGCAGTTAGTGGTATCAGTGGATTGTCTGGGCTTGCCTGCTCTAGTTCCGCGTCAAGTTGCCACCACGCTTTAAATTTGTTTCGCACACCGCCTCCGTCTATTGGTTCTCCCAAAAAGCGCCTTTTTTTTATTGATTAGTGAGTGGTCAGAGAAATATTTTAGCAGTATAGTTTATCATCTGATAAATTAACAACTTGAATCAGGTCGAATCCGGGAGGGTTACGATATGACGGAACAAAGCGGGTTGCCGCTGAGCGGCGTTAGAGTCATAGAATTTTCGCACATGGTGATGGGCCCTACCGCGGGCGTGATACTGGCCGATCTGGGTGCGGATGTTGTCAAGATTGAGCCCATTGATGGTGATAATACTCGTAGGTTGCGAGGCTCCGGTGCGGGTTACTTCGCGATGTACAATCGGAACAAGAGAAGTATTTGCGTTGATCTGAAATCCGAAGCTGGCAGCGCTTTGGCGAAGAGGCTGATCAATGGCGCGGATGTCTTGGTTGAAAACTTTCGGCCGGGGGCGATGGAAAATTTAGGGTATGGCTACGATGAACTTAGTGCCGAGAACCCTGGGTTAGTTTATTGCTCTGCTCGTGGGTTCCTCAAGGGGCCTTACGAGAATCGAACCGCACTGGATGAAGTCGTCCAGATGATGGCGGGGTTGGCATACATGACAGGGCTTCCTGGCCAGCCGATGCGGGCTGGTGCCTCAGTAGTTGATGTTATGGGTGGTATGTTTGCTGTCATAGGCATACTGGCGGCGCTGGAGCTGCGTCATCAAACAGGTCGTGGCAAACAGGTCGTGAGTTCACTCTTTGAAAGTACGGTATTTCTCATGGGGCAGCATATGGCGCAGCAGGTTGCCCAAGATGAGCCGGTCAAGCCTATGTCCATTCGAACCTCTGCCTGGGCGGTCTACGATATCTTCCAGACGCAGGATAGCGAAAAAGTATTTGTGGCAGTCGTCAGCGATACCCAATGGCGAGCTTTTTGTCAGTCGTTCGAATTTCATGAATTCCTTGCAGACGCGTCACTCGCCGCAAATGGTGATCGTGTGCTGGCGCGGGACAGAATACTACCGGTGATACAGAATTTGTTTTCGACCCTCACGAAACTTGAGCTAATGGAACGTTTGGAAGACTGTGGTTTGCCCTTTGCAGGTATTGGCACACCCGGTGACCTTTTTGATGAGCCTCACCTGCTGGCTTCAGACGGCCTGATTGATGTCACGATGGAGGATGGGAAGTCGACTCGGCTACCAGCATTGCCCCTGCAGATGGACGGCAAGCGCTTCGGGCTACGCCATGATCTGCCAAAACATGGGCAACACACGAAGGAAATTCTCGAGCAAGCTGGCATGTCTGATAAAGAAATCGAAGAGTTTTTTAAAACCGGTGTTGTGGCGTAGTGCTGAGATACCTGTGGAACCTGTACCTTGGGGGCACTGATCAGCCTGAGCAAACTTTCAATGAAGCTGAATCGAATGCTGAAATATGAGGAAATTCCATCGTGAATTGTGCATGACGGCCCGTCGTCTATTTTCGCCTAAGCGCAAAAAAATGCGTTTGGTTCTTGTTCTCCTTGCAGTTCTAGGTGGAGAAATTTTGGTGCCGTCTTCGTTATCTGCTGAGCAGTACACACTACGTATTGGTTCAGGTCATCCGGCGGGACCGACGGTATATGTGACAGTGCTACGGGACTATTTGGTACCCGAGCTCAAGCGCCGGGTGGAAGCGGAAACCGAACACGAGTTGAGGATCATCGAAGGCTATGGCGGTTCGATCGCAACGGTATCAGAGACGCTGGAAGCTGTGCAAGCGGGAATCCTTGATATTGGGGCTTTTTGTACCTGCTTCGAGCCCGCCAAAATGTTCTTACATAACTTCCAATATTTTGTACCGTTTGGTCCGCAGGATGCCGAACTTGGGATTCGGATGGCTCGACGGGTTTATGAAGCTCATCCCTGGCTATCAACGCACGTTCAGGAAAAATTCTCTCAAACCATTATCGCGATTAGTGGCTTTGATAATTATCACCTGGGTACCAGCATGCCCTGGAAGACCGTAGATGAATTGCAAGGCGTAAAGATCGCGGGCGCGGGACCCAATCTGCCATGGCTCAGGTTCGCTGGCGTTGTGCCAGTCCAGTCGACGTTGCCGGATGGGTATATGTCGCTTCAGACAGGTGTCTACTCGGGTTGGGTGATGTTCCCGTCCGCCTATTTTGCCTACAAGTATCATGAGCCGGCACCTTACTACACGCTAATCGGCTTTGGCGCGATGGGAGGTGCCGTCGTTGTTACGATGAACAACCGATCGATGAACCGACTGCCTGCCTCAGTACAGAAGATAGTCAGGGAAGTCGCGCGTCAATATGAAACGGAATCTGGCCTTGAGTTGGATCATCGCCAGGCGCTCGGGCTTGAAAGTTTACGTCAGTCGGGCGCTGATGTGCGTACTCTGGCACCTGATACCCGCTCAGCTTGGGCTCATTCGCTACGAGATTTTCCGGGACAGATGGCCGAAGAAGCTAATGCAAGAGCCTTGCCTGGATCTGCAGTGCTGCGTACCTATATTGAGGCTGTTAACCAAAGTGGCTACGAGTGGCCCGTGGAGTACCGTATTGATTGATAACAACAATAGTGTTGAGAGAAATCGTGATTGAACGGATTGCGCAAACGACGCATGTTGTCTCCACGTTCTGGGTTCTGGTTTTGGCTGCCATTGTCTTGGTGGATGTTCTTGGCCGCTATTTGTTCGGTCAGCCATTGTTGGGGGCGACGGAGGTCATCAAGAACTCAGTAGTGTCGATTACGTTTCTGCAGCTGCCACTGGCAATTTATCGAGGTGGCATGATTCGCAGCACGATTCTTTATGATGCACTAGGGCCGAACTTGCAACGAGGATTGAGGAGCTTCGCTAATTTATTGGGCTTATTGCTCTTTCTGGGTACGGCTTATAGTGCCTGGGGACCAGCGCTTGAAGCGCTGGATGTCAGTGAGTACGAGGGCGAGGGGGCACTCAGAGTACCCACCTACCCGGTCAGATTTCTAGTGGTAGTGACGTCGGTGATCGCTTCTTACATTTATCTGCATTTAATGATACTGGATTGGACAGGGCGCCTTGGCCTTGAGAAGCAGCAGGTCGCCGGTGTTTGAGTCGATTAAATTCGTAGTGAGAGCCCTGCCATGATGGGTCCAGAGCTTATTTTTGTCTCGCTGGCGATCTTGCTGGTGCTGGTTGTGGCGAGTGTACCAATTGGCATTGCGCTCGGTGTCGCGAGTGTTGTTGGTGCTTATCTTGCTTACGGTGATATAGATATCGCTCTTTCAATATTGGGCTCGACAGCCTATGACGCCATTCGAAATCAGGCCCTTGCGGTTATCCCATTGTTCATGTTGATGGGGGAAGTCATCAGTCGCTCTGGTGCTGCAGCAGATCTCTACGCTATGTGCAATCGAACGTTGAGGGGATTGCCGGGGCGCCTTGCAGTAGCGACTGTAATAGGCAATGCCGGGTTCGCTGCGGTTTCTGGCGTCGCGATAGCCTCTGCGGCGACCTTCAGTCGTATTGCCTACCCGGAAATGCGACGGTTCGGATACGACAAGTCTTATGCTTTAGGCGTTATTGCGGGTAGCGGTTCACTGGGGATGTTGATTCCTCCCAGCGTGTTACTAATTGTTTGGGCGATTCTCACCGAAGTCTCGGTTGGCGCACTGTTCCTTGCCGGTGTAATCCCGGGCTTGCTGCTTGGTCTGGTCTTTGTGATCTACTGCATTGTGTGGGCAATTCGTCATCCAGATCGCGTGCCGGTGGTGATTGAAGAAGAAGCCCCTGATGGCCCCGGTCAGAAGCGTTCTGAAAAAATTAGCGGGCTGGGTATCATTCTGCTGATTTTTCTTGTTCTAGGTGGAATTTGGGCGGGTGTGTTTACACCCACGGAAGCAGCAGGGTTTGGCGTGGCAGGGAGCATCGTGCTCGGTTTCGCCAAAGGTATGGGCCGCAAGGAATTTATTGAGGCCACACTCGACGCTGGACGTTTTACGGCGCCGGTCATGTTTCTTTTGATTGCTGGATCGATGTACGCGAAGCTCCTGGCGGTCAGTGGCGGTCTTGATATGATCCAAACTCTGTTAACGGACACAGGGTTTGGCCCGATTGGTCTGGTCGCGATCATGACGGTAGTCTGGTTGCTGTTGGGTGCTTTGATCGATTCGATTTCGGATATCCTGCTGACCGTGCCAATCTTCGTCCCGATGGCGATGGCTGTTGGTATCGACCCGATCGCGTTTGCCATTTACGGCATCATTATCATCGAAGCTGGGTTGCTGACGCCGCCATTGGGGCTGTTGGTCTTCACAGTAAAGTCATCAGTCCCTGATAGTTCCGTGACTCTTTCAGAGATATTTATCGGAGCTGTTCCTTATTGGCTGCTGATGCTGTTTGTAGCTGTACTGGTTATCGTATTTCCTGAGCTTGCGACCTGGTTGCCAGGTCTGATGTTTTAAGTTTAAACGGCTCAGTATTAGAAATGTAAGCGTGAACAGTGCCAGTATTAACCTGGTTTGTTTTATGCCACGTGTCCTTATAAACCGCCGGTTGTCGAAGCAGTAGCCGAAGCCATCGTCAATGTCGCAGCTAGCCAAATACCAGCCCCGAGGGTGTTGAAATTAACCCAATGGGGCAGATTGAATAGCGTTTGCCTTTGCCCCTGTTCGATCATTGGCTTACAGCGCGTGCGCCCAGGGGCGCTTTAGTCGATCTTTGGCGATGAATTGTTCGATGATCTGTTGCCGCCGAAGGGTCAGGTCTATCGGGTCGAGTCCCTCTAGCAGCAATTTTTGATAGGACGCTTCTATTTTAAATGTGTACTGTTGGCCTGCTAAGACCGCCACCGTAGATTGCTTGAGGTCTATTGCGACTTTGTTTGCCTGTGGGTCCTGGTCGACTGCAGCAGCAACTTCGTTGATGGTTGAGGCATCAAGGATGATAGGTAACAAGCCGTTTCGGATGCAGTTGGTGTAAAAAATTGCACCGAAGCTTGGGGCGATGATCGCCCGAATTCCGAAATCCGTTAAGGCCCAGACGGCAAACTCGCGGGAGGAGCCACAACCCATATTTTGTCCCGTAAGTAGTATTGAAGCATCGAGGTAGTCGGGCTGGTTGAGGACAAAATCCGGGCTTTCGTTGCCCCGTTGAACGATACCGTTCTCATAACGCCAGTCGGCGAACAGACTGACGCCGAGCCCCTTCCTTGACACACGTTTCATCTCTCGGGATGGAATGATTGCATCGGTGTCGATATTAATTCGAAGGATCGGTGCAGCAACCCCAGAGTGGGTAGTAAACTTTTTCATCGATTTCCCAGCGATCTGAAGTCAGTGATGCAACCTTCAATAGCTGATGCTGCAACGGTAGCAGGGCTGGCGAGATGGGAACGTGTCATTGGCCCCTGGCGGCCTTCGAAGTTTCTGTTGGTTGTGGTGATGATGCGATCTCCCGGTGAAAACCCTTCTCCGCCGGCGTAAAAACAAAGCGAACACCCGGACTCACGCCATTCAAATCCGGACTGTTTGAATATCACATCCAAACCTTCCTTCTCCGCATTCCTTTTGACCTGGGTCGAACCAGGCACACAGATAGCTCGAATACCCGGTGCGACAGATTTGCCTTTGAGGATTTTCGCCGCTATTCGTAAATCACTGAGTCGACTGTTAGTGCAGGAACCGATAAAAGCTGCCTGTATTGGGGTACCTGATATAGGCCTGCCAGGAGACAAACCTACATAATCCAGTGCTCGGCTCATCGCACGACTGTCGGCGGGATCCTCGGCTTGTTGCGGGTCGGGTATTTTTCCCTCGATTGAAACAGCATGTTGTGGGCTGGTTCCCCAGGTAACGGTCGGTGCAATGTCCGCGCAGTCAATATCGATTTCAGCGTCAAAGCTAGCGTCAACATCACTTTTCAGGGTTGTCCAATAGTTGACGGCTTGATGCCATGCCGCACCTTTGGGTGCGTAGGGCTTGTCCTTAAGGTAGGTGATGACTTTTTCATCCGGCGCGATGATACCGGTGAAAGCTGAGAACTCGACTGCCAGGTTGCAGAGGGTTTGCCGGGCTTCTACCGTAAGATCTGCTATCGCGGGACCGGCAAATTCCACTGCGAAACCTGAACCTCCGGCGGCGGATTTATTTGAGATTAGGTGCAGCATCATGTCTTTTGCGGTTACGCCAAGAGGCAACTGCCCGAGAAAGTTGATCCTCATTTGCAGTGGTTTAAAGAAAGACAATGTTTCAGTCGCCAGCGCATGCTCACATTCACTGGACCCGACACCAGTTGCCAGTGCGCCAAGGCCTCCCAGGGTGCAGGTATGACTGTCGGGGCAAATCATTGTGCACCCGGGTAGTGCGATACCCTGTTCGGCAGCGACAACGTGAGAAATACCCTGCCGCGGGTCGTTCAGGTCAAAGAGAGTGATACCTTCCTGGTGCGCTAGGTCCCGGGTAACCTGGATGAACTCGATGCCACCTGGCACCTTGGTATCATCGCTGCGTCCAGGCGTCGTATCGACGATATGATCCATGGTGCAGAAGACGTGTTTCGGGTTCTTGGTTGCTCTATCACTGGCGGACAGACCGCTCAACGCGAGGCTACCGGTGCGTTCATGCAGAAATATACGGTCGATATAGATGAGAGAAGAACCATCATCGTTTTGCGCTACGGTATGATCCTTCCAGATTTTCTCGAACAGGGTTAGCCCCGGTTTCTGATGAATCAAGTGATACCTCGTTAGCTCTGCTTCATTGTTGAATGCTTGTTTATTCGTGATCCCAGCCGTTCGACTTTGGGGATAAAAATCATCACGGCCAGCGCCGAAACAATATGCATGCAGGCGACGGCGGCAAAGACTGGATGATATGAAAACGTATCTATCAGTATTCCGACCTGAGTCTGAAACAGCGCGCCGCCTAAACTACCCGCCGCGCCAAAAATCCCCCAGATCGTTGCGACTTCTTTTGCGGCGAACATGTCCGCTGGTAGCGCGAACATGTTTGAAGATTTGAACTGGATGCCAAATAAACCAATGCAGACCAGGAATATAAACATGCCAATGGATTCTGTATTTGCTGCGGGAAAGATAGCCAATGCAAGTAGTGCACCGATCCAGATGACGACCTTTCTTGCTGCGTTGAGCGACAACCCGAGGTCGATCAGCTTCTTGCCTGTCCAACCTCCAGCAAGGCTGCCAAGGTCTGCTGCGACAAATGGTATCCAGGCGAACATGCCGATTGATCTGATATCCATGCCACGTTCTGTTGACAAGTATAATGGTAACCAGAAGATCAGAAAATAGAATGCACCATCAGCAAAGAATCTACTGATTATCAGGCCCCAGGTTTCACGATAGAAAAGGAACTCTATCCATGATTTAGGAGGTTGATCGTCAGTCGACGCTTCTTCCAGTGCGATCGCATGTTCGGATTCAGGCAAATCTGGATGATCTTCAGGCGCGTAGTAATACCGGTGCCAAAACCATAACCAAACAAAACCGATAAGGCCGGTGATAATGAAGGCCCATTGCCAGTTGAGTGTTACCACCAAGGCTGCAACAACAGGCGGTGCGAGTATAGAGCCTAGTCCCGGTCCAGCAGTGACGATGCCGACAGCAAGCGATCGTTCGTTTGCAGGAAACCATTCTGCGATAGCCTTATTTGCAGCAGGAAAATTCGCTGCTTCCCCTATGCCGAGCAGCACTCTGAAGAGGAAGAATGAGCGAAACCCTTGGCCGAATGCATGCAGAATACCTGCAATACTCCATAGGGCTACGGCCAGGGTGAGTGCGCGTTTGGTGCCTAGTATGTCAATCAGCTTGCCGCCAAAGAGTTGGCCGAAAGCGTAAGCAAAAAGAAATGCCGCCGATAGATTGCCATAATCAGTATTGCTGAAGCCGAACTCTTCATTAATGACGGGCGCGAGAATGCTGAATGTGAGGCGGTCGATGTAGTTAATCGTGGTGATTAACAACAGGAAGATGCTGACTTTCCAGCGAATAGGCAGGGCTCGAGTAATCACGCCTTCGGTCTCAATTCGAAGGTTGCTCCAGTCACTGACGCACTAGGGTCGCGGTGTTGGTCTGGCGATGTATTGACCTTTTGCATTTCCGATCACTTCATTATTTGAGTAAACGGTGTGACCCCGCAATATTGTGGTCTTCACCTTGCCCTGAAGCTGCATACCTTCGAAAGGTGTATAGCCCTGACCAGATTCCGATTCCTCAGCCTTGACAGTGAAAACTTCATCAGGATCCAATAGAACCAGATCGGCATCATAGCCGACAGCGATATCACCTTTATTATTCAGCCCGTAGCGATGAGCTGGGTTCCAGCAAACAAGTTCGGCCATCCTATTGTAGCTTAGACCTCGCTTACTACCTTCACTGACAAGGCCAGAAAGTAGATATTCGGTGCCGCCGAAACCAGACTTAGAAACCCAGATATTGTCGTCGTCTTTCGGGTCCTGGTTGTCTGTCTTCAGTTCTTCAGAACAACATGCGTGGTCGCTAACGACCCAGTCCAGTTTTCCGTCCAGCAGTGCTTGCCACAGATACTCAACATCTTCGCGCGAACGGATTGGTGGATTTACTTTGGCATGACACGCAGCGGGCGCATCGTAGTCAAGTAATAGATGACCGATGGTGACTTCGCGTTTGAAATTGATGTGCGGAAAAACCTCCTGCATAGTGATAGCTGCTTCAATTGCCTTCCTGGAACTGAGGTGAAGCAAATTGATATTCAGGCAATCTGTTTCATTCGCCAGATAGGAAGCGATCCAGATTGCCAGACCTTCAGAGTGGGGTGGTCTTGCTGCACTATAGGCCCGTAGGCCGGTGAGTGAATCATCCTTCTGCACTATCTTTGTGTAGGCATTTAGTATGTCAGCCAGTTCACAGTGCAGGCTGACACTGATCTGGTCGGCCATGTCAGGGTACTTTTTTATCAATTTGGCGGCTGATCGCATAATGAATTCAAAATGAGCGATATCGTAGCTGTCGTCTTCATCTGCCATCAGGAAGTCGCGCTGTGCTGCCTGATCAGTTTTACCATGTAAACCGTAGCCGCCATAAAACATAAAAATTTTGAATGAACAGACGCCGTATTCTGTTAGCAGCATTTCCATTTCATCAATATGAGAGGATGCAATAGGTGCGAGATGATAGGCATAGTCAACTGAGTAGTTTCCAGCAGAAAGTTCGAGGACTTCAGGATAAAACTCTGAATATGGGCCACCTTTATTGAGATAGTACTGACCGGTACGAAAATAAGTGACTGCGGAGGTGACGCCGCCCATCGCTGCAGCTTTACTTTCGGTGATAGCATCTTCGGCAAGCGGTGAATAAATACCTACATGCATATGGGTATCAACCAGGCCGGGAAAGGCCAGCAAATTGTTGCCTTCGATAACCTGCGCGGCATCTTTCGTTGGAATATCGGTGTCGATCAAAGCAAACTTTTCGTCTTTGATAGCGATATCAGTCAAGTCTACCGACTGTTGGTTGGGTCGGACCAGGCGGACGTTCTTGATAACCAAATCGAATTGCATGATGATTTCTCCATCTCTATAGCTCTTATTTATCAGATGATAAACTAAATCATTGGCTAATTCGAGGAACCTGACAGGAGAAAAGATGAGCACATCTCAGAAATTTTGGAACTTCTCGAACCGCGTTTATCAGAATGATGACGTGCAGAAGGCATGTCTGGCGCTGCAAGATAAATACGGTCTGGATGTTAATTTAATACTTTTTTGTTGTTGGTCCGGGGCCCTGCATGGCGAGTTTACCGAGGAACTATTTGAGCAGTCGCTGCGCGAAGCTTCGGACTGGCGACAAAACGTCGTAGAACCGTTGAGAAATGTAAGGTCCTGGTTGAAACAGGAAATACACAATCGAAGATTTTCTGCGAATAGTTCGGTAATGGATTTCAGGGCAGTAGTTAAAGCAACTGAACTTGAATCAGAAAGGCTTCAGCAAATGGATCTTGAGCGCCTGATCGATCATTCCTCAGGTAGCGAATTCGAACCGCTGAATTCGTCTGCTAAAAACTTAAGACGTTATTGTGATCGGTGTGGCGTTGATTTGACCAATGACGTCAAGCTTTTACTCGCTTTGATTCTGGATGCCTGTCTACCAGATGAGGGTCCGGATAAAGCGCTTAGGGCGCTAAGCTAGAGGCACCCTATTTTTCACCGGCAATGCCTTGCCAGCGGTCAACGGTTCCTGTGTCTATGTCAAAGAGATCAAGAACCCGAGCCACTGTATGATTGATAATGTCGTCAATAGTTTGTGGTCGATTGTAAAAAGCCGGTACCGGGGGAGCGACAATGATGCCCATTTGAGAGGCCTGGTGGAGAAGACGACAATGGCCTGTATGTAGAGGTGTCTCGCGGGGCAATACCACTAGTTTTCGGCCCTCTTTGAGCACGACATCCGCGGCGCGGATTAACAGGCTGTCTGCATAGGAATTAACGATGCCAGAAAGGGATTTCATAGAACAGGGCGCGATTATCATGCCGTCTGTCTTGAAAGAACCACTGGCAATCGTTGCACCTACATTCGTTACTTTGTGAACGCAGTCTGCCAATGCCTGGACACCTTTCACGGACCATTCAGTCTCTATAGGAATGTTCATCTTGCCGGATGCAGAAATGACCAGGTGTGTTTCAACGTCGGTTTTTTGTAGCATTTCAAGCAGTCTGATGCCATATATGACGCCACTTGCGCCGGAAATACCGATGATGAGTCGCATTGTTCAATCCCTGATCATAAATGCCGGAAACGAAGTGTAGCACGCTGCACAGGCCTAATTTTTGATCTTTTGGGCGGCGTGGAGTCCCGCAAGCCTGCCATAGGTCGTGGCAGTCATCAGGCCGTTGCCAGCCAGGTAGCCCGATGCATCTGGTCCGGAAATACCTCTGGCAGCGCCACCCCCGGCGTACAAGTTGGGCAACGGTTGCCCATCTTTGTCCAGAACTCTGGCGTGCTCGTCGACGCAAAGTCCACCCTGGGTGTGAAACAAGGCGCCAGTTACTTTGACTGCGTAGTAAGGCGGGGATAATTTGGCTTTACCTCTAAAACTGCGGCCGAAGTTGTCAAGTTCGTCACTTTCGGCCAGGTCCGAAATGTTCGCCAACGTGTCGCGCATTGTGTCCAGAGGGAGGTGCGTCTTTTGGCAAATTTCCGCCAGAGTTTCACCCCGCTGGATTGCGCCAGCTTTGATGGCATCGCGGTAATCGTCGAACTCCTGCATGAGTGCATGCCGTGATTCGTCGAAAAATGTCCAGGCGATGGCGCCGCTCTGTTTGAGGACATCGACTGCCTGCTCGGAGTATCCTCGCGCTTCATTGGAAAATCGTCTGCCGCTTTGATTGACCTGAATACCGCCTTCGACAATGGTTGGCCATAAGATTGGGATGCCGTAGCCCTTTGCCAGGCCAGCATGACCCTGGTACCCGCTCATGTCCGCGACGGTGCCGCCCAGCGCCTGCCCCCAGATAACAGCATCACCCTGGTTGCCTGGGTGTCCGAAGAACTCACCTTTCTCAATTTCAGGAATAAATTGGCGAACCATTGCCTGATTACCTGCGAAGCCGCAACAGGCAAGAATTAGTGCCCGGCAGGCAAGATCTTCGGTACTCCCGTCGGGTCGTGTGCAGCGCAGACCGTGAACGCGTCCGTCGGGATCTGCGACCAGGGATGTCACGGTGGCATCGGTCAGGATGTCGACCCCGGCACGCTCAGCAGCATTGCAGAGGCTACCCATGAGTTCTGCGCCTGTTCTATTCGGTGTGCCATGCATACGTTTCACGGTGTGGCCAGGGTAGAGAAAACTGTCAACAAGAGACAGGGGTACCTGTTGCTCGATCGCTAGCCATTCAATGGTCTTTGCCGATTCTTTGGCCAGTGCCAGCACCAGGTCTTCGTCAGACCGATAACCCGATTTCTTGCAGATATCTGCTGCAAAAATTTCTGGCGCGTCGTCGATGCCGACCTGGCTTTGGAAGGATGTGCCTGCAGCGGGGATGAGTCCTGTGGACATCGCCGTTGTGCCGAGCGCGGTAGAGTCGCGCTCCAGAATCAGGGCGTTGGCACCTGCCTGCTTTGCTGCAATGCCAGCGCAGAGGCCGCAGGCGCCTGAACCAATTACAGCAACGTCCACTTCAACAGTAAATTTGGCCTCTTGGGGTGAAATGATACTCATGATGAAATCTCATTATTGTCAATATTTTCTTGCTCACATTCAGCTATCAAAAAAGGGCCACCACTTGTGTAGGGAGGTGCATTTCTGGCAACCAGTCGATCATTGCCGCCGGAATTCCCGTGTTTCCAACGGCGATGACGGGATTAAAGGCGTCAAAATACTGACTTCCGTCAGTGCAGCTTTCATCAGATCTCTTCGGTTAAGCGCCAGAGTGGGTTAGCCTCTCTGAGCAATGCGATGGTCGCAATACTTGTTCGATGTGACGACTAGTGCTGACACCGGGAACCAATTTAGTTTATCATTTGATAAATAATATCATACTCGGTTTGTGGTGTGTCGCAATCTCCCATGTTGGCTGGATTTTGAGGTCTAAAAAATGAACATTTCCGCAGTTGTTTCTATCAGTCTTGTCCTGATTCTGATGTTGGGCGCGATCCAACCCATAGGCGCAGACGAACCTGTAGTAGCGTTTCAGCCGCTGCGAATTCTGGATGTTGATTCGATGCAATGGGATAGCTCCTGGGCAGGGTTAAACGGTACCAGTCAGGGCAAACTGCTCTATGCCGGTGGTGGTAGCTTAATGCTTTTGGTTGCTTTTGATCCGGGCTGGGACGCTGTCAATAAGACCCGGCATTTCCACGATTTCCATGAGTGGGGTTATGTGCTGGAGGGCGATTTTCTGATCTACGACTTTGTCAGTCCAAAACAAATGAAGGGAACCAAATACACGATGAGATCTGGTACCTGGATGAGCCGGCCTCCATTTAGCATTCACGGTAACCGGCCAGACGCCATGGTGCATCAGCAGGTCACGACGCCATCTGTTCAGTTGGTGTTTGCAGAAGGGGGCAAAAGCTATAGCTTTGATCCGGACAACAAATGGTACAGCGACGACTGGAGGCAGGTGACAGAGTGGACTCATGCGCTTTATCAGAATTCCGCGTTACCAGATAGTATGGAGTGGGAAGACGCGAGTGATTTAGACGGCGCGAAAATCAAATTGCTTAGCGATGAAATTGCGGGCGGTTTCAGAGCCAGAATTGTTTACGTGCCTCCTGGATGGTCCTACTCAGGAGATGCTGCAAAAACTTATTTCAGGAAGGCGCATCGATTTCATTATGTTCTGGCAGGAGACTTGACGCTGGGGACGCGTTCAACCGGTGGTACCACAACAATAGACAAGGGTTTCTTTGTTGAACAACCACCCATGAGCGTCTGGCAATGGTCCGATGGTCCGAATACCACGAAGGGTGGTATGTGGTTAGAGATTACCTATGCAGAGGGAACAAGGTTTGGTCACGGTCCTATAGAGTCAGCTAGCGTATTACCCTGATCTGGCAGTCAGATTTGCGACTTCTTCCCGGAAAGGTTTAAGCCCAAGGCCAAGCAGCAAAGCGGCCAGTAATCCCGAGCACCCTGCCATGATGGCGAGTGAGAATCCCACCGCCTGGTCATTGTTGAAGACATAGTCTGTGATCAACGCAGTAATCGTTGGCCCCAGACCGATGCCTATGAGGTTTAG
>Ga0233439_10003515_pt1 | contig 16140 bp, 16 predicted proteins | sample SI_123_September_6_FD_182713 | JGI IMG/M metagenome (GOLD analysis project Ga0233439, IMG submission 182713) | Seawater microbial communities from Saanich Inlet, British Columbia, Canada - SI_123_September2016_100_MG | ecosystem: Environmental > Aquatic > Marine > Inlet | place: Canada: British... | reverse complement strand
GGGGAACTAAGTGGCCCTCTATTTCTGATATTATTTCAAGATTAGAATCGGGAGAATCTGTCGATCAGGATTGGGAAAATAAATTTCTAGAAGAACTGAATTATGATTATGTTGAAGAAGAAGATGAAGAAGATGTAAGCACAGAGGATTTTTATCGTTCATTGAAAGTCACTAACCTGAGAAAATGGGCAGATGCTGATGAGATAACTGGTGCTTGGTCTATGAATCGCGAGAAATTAATTTCGGCTTGGGCTACTAGAACTGAAAGACTTATTCAGGAATCAAAAAAGTTAGGGAGAGTACACCTTAATACACCAAGACTAACCGATTGGACAATTTTTATTTCAGCAAATATAAATTATTTCAAAGTAAAACCAATTCAACCTAAAGGACAGGGCTAGGTGGATATTTAGTTTCCTGATACCTTAGGCGAAAATATTATTATTATGTTACAGATAATTAAGTAGTGATTCAATGAGTACTGTTATGATAACTGGTGGTGCGGGGTTGATTGGTTCAGCAGCAAGAACATACTACGAAAATAAAGGATGGAATGTTAAGACCTTAGATTTAAAGTCAACAGATTTGGATGGAAGGAAGATTGACTTTGTGGGTGATATCGTTGATTTTGATCCTCTAGTAGAATCACTGAGAGGTGTCGATGGTATCCTACATCTTGCCGCAGTATCGAGAGTGATTGATGCTGAGCTAGATAAAGATGAATGTACCAGAGTAAATCTACTAGGGACGGAAAGAATTTTGTTTGCGGCTTCCAAAGCTAAATGTAAATGGTTTATATTTGGAAGTAGTAGAGAAGTTTATGGCGAACCAAAAACATTCCCTGTGATTGAAGAACAGGGATTCTCTCCGATTAATCATTATGGTCATATTAAAGTTCAAGGCGAAGTAATGGTTCAAGAGTTTTGTGTAAAAAATGATATTTTCTTTTCTAATCTTCGATTCTCGAATGTCTATGGTCATCCAGGCGACCATAAAACAAGACTTGTCAATGCATTTTTGTGGAATGCCTTACACTCCGTCCCTCTAGAAATTCATGGGGGAGGTCAAGTTTTTGATTTCACTTATGTTGGAGATACCGCGTCGGCTATATATGAGGCATCAAAGATATTGGATGAATGCGAAAAGAACCTCCCCCCCATACACATTCTACCCGGTGAACCTGTTAAAATTGAGGATTTAGCAAATCTTGTCATAGAATATACTGGGGGCAATTCTAAGATATTTTTTACAAAAGGGAGAGATTATGATGTCGAGAAATTCTATGGTGATCCTAGCAGGATGAGAGATCATTTAGGCCTCTCTTGTTCAACTGATATCCGGAAGGGTTTGATCAAAACTATACAATTATTCAAGTCACATATAGCAGGCAAAGGGGGTAATAATTTTTGAAAATAGTTTTGGTGATTCATGGGTACCCTCTCAGATACAATGCTGGTTCGGAAGTATATACTCAAACTTTGGCTCATGCACTATTTGAGGCAGGCAATGAAGTTGCAATATTCACTAGAGAAGAAGATCCCTTTTCACCTGATTATCAAATACGTACGGAGACTGACTATTTACAAAAAGACATACCAATTAATTTAATCAATCATGCAAGATCCAACGCCCGTTTTCAAAATGATGAGATAGATGAAGCATTCCATTATTTCCTTGAGAGAGTTCAGCCTGATGTTGTACACTTTGGACATTTGGGGCACCTATCAATGGGTTTACCAGGCGTAGCCAAATCTCTAGGATTCCCTACGATATTCACCTTACATGATTTCTGGATGATGTGCCCCCGTGGTCAATTTCTTCATTGGGGTTTATCTTCAGGAGATCCATGGGAACTATGTAGCGGTCAAGAAGATTTTAAGTGTGCAGAAATGTGTTTCAACCGTTTTGTAGAGGGAATTGATGTTTCTAATGAACTCAGTTATTGGGAAAGTTGGGTGAACAAGAGAATGAATGCTAGTCGGTTGGCTTGTGAAAATATTGACTTATTCATCTCTCCTTCTCAGAATTTAATGAAGAGGCATGTAAGAGATTTTGGTATCGAACCTAGAAAAATCAAATACTTAGATTATGGATTTGATTATCAGAGACTTGAGGGGCGCTCCAGAAATAAAGAATCACATTTCGTTTTTGGATATATTGGTAGACATCATCCTTCAAAAGGTATTCACGATCTTATTGATGCTTTTCTCTCACTTAACTATGATGCAAGATTAAGAATATGGGGTAGATCTCAAGGGCAATTAACGGATTCTTTGAAAAGAAAAACTGAAAAATCATTGGAAATAACCGATAAAATAGAATGGTTAGAAGAATATAATAATGAGAATATTATTGAAGAGGTTTTCAATAATTGTGATTGTATAGTTGTTCCATCTATTTGGGAAGAGAACTCTCCTTTAGTAATTCATGAAGCTCAACATTGTGGTATTCCTGTAATTACATCAGATTATGGCGGGATGGGAGAGTATGTCAAAGATGGAGTAAACGGTCTAACATTCAAACACAGGGATAAAGAAAGCCTCACTGATGCTATGAACAGAGCTGTAGAAAACCCCGAACTAGTCAAGAGATTAGGGAAGAGTGGCTACCTATATTCTGAGGATGGAAAAATTCGGTCTAAGGAAGAACATGTATTATCTTTGATTGAGCATTATATGTCAATCATTAATGTCAAAAATCAAGAGGTGATAAACTGACAATCGTTCGTATTTCTCCAAAAAAACTTCAGCACTTATCTTCTCCTTGGAGAATTACTTTCGACACAAATCCTGATGATTGTAATTTGAATTGTGTTATGTGTGAAGAACATTCTCCCTACAGCCCATCCCACCAATCCCGAGTTAAGGGAGAACTTCCATACAGAAGAATGGACATAAGTACGATTGAGAGAGTGATTTCGGAATGTTCTCAGTTTGGCCTTAAAGAAATAATCCCTTCTACTATGGGGGAGCCATTAATTTTCAAGCATATGCCAAGAATCATTGAACTTTGTCATGAATATGATGTTAAACTAAATTTAACAACAAACGGAACTTTCCCTCGACTTGGAGCTGAAAGATGGGCTAAATTAATTGTTCCAATTGGTTCTGATGTAAAACTAAGTTGGAATGGAGCAAACCAAATTGCGCAAAGCCTGGTAATGATCAACAATGATTTTGAGAAGAATATGGATAACTTAAGAACCTTCATCAGAATACGAGACGAACATGCGGATTTGGGTGGTAATTACTGTTCAGTAACTCTTCAAATGACTTTTATGGAGATGAATCTTCAACAAATTCCGAGAGTAGTAGAACTTGCGATTCGAGAGGGTGTAGACCGAGTTAAAGGCCACCATCTTTGGGCTCATTTTGATGAAATCAAAGATCAGGATATGCGCCGTAGCAATGCTGCGATCTCTCGCTGGAATCAAATCGCTCGAGAGTGTATTGATATTGCGGACAACAACCTGCTACCTAACGGTAAGAGAATAATCCTTGCAAATATATACGAATTGAATACAGAACATCATGGTGAACTCCACCCTGATGCAACATGCCCATTCTTAGGACAAGAAGCATGGGTAAATCATGAAGGACGTTTTGACCCCTGTTGTTCTCCCGATGAACTAAGAAAAACGCTTGGTTACTTCGGTAATGTAGGGGACGAAGGACTCATACCAATTTGGAAGAGCCAAGATTATACCAACCTGCTACAAAACTATCTGCAAAACGATGTTTGTAAGAAATGTAATATGAGACAATTGCCGAGGTGAGATTATAGTAAATGTTTCATATTCATTATTAGAGGACGGTTTCGTACTGAAAGAAAGAGTGTTCTCGCAGAAAACTGTCGAACTCCTGATTGCAGCAATCGAATCATTACTCGAAGATGAAGACCATGAGGATCTATTGTTAGATGAACGAGGACATCCAATCAAAATCAGGTATCCTCTCTCAAAACACCCTTCTTTCTTAGACTCCCTTGCGAATCATTCTTTGATTCAATTGATTGATTCGCTATTCCCCGGCGGTGATGCAGTCTTAACTTGGGAAGACGTCTTAGTAAAACAGCCAAATTCTGGAACTGAGGTGCTTGTCCATCAAGATCTAGCCCTTCAGACTACAGAAGGGAATGTGTTCAGTATTGGCCTCTCTCTACATGACGATTCTCACAACCCAGTATTCTTCCTTCCGGGAAGTCATCATTCTGGTGCCCTAACAAGGTCCGAGGTACGAGTTCTCGGCGAGTTAGCACGAGACTCATTCAAACCAGTTAAGACCAAATCAGGCGACGCACTTGTCCACGATGTAAGATGCGTCCATTTCTCTGAACCTATGGTGTCGGATTCGTCAAGATACACTTGGTACTTGGAGTTCAGATCTGAAACCGATCTGAGAAGGCAAGGACCTTGGAAGGATGATTGGATTGACTCTCGGAAGGCAATCTGGTCTTATGTTAGAGACCGATCTTCCGGTGGCACTGAAGATTTCGATGGCCCATTGCGAATACCTCATGTAACTTCATACTTGTCTTATGACCAGACTTCACCTTTCAATCACTTCGTCGATTGGAGTGATGATTGGGAACGAACACGACCACATCGAGATAAAACCCACCATACCACAGCGGAAGGATTAGCAATATATGAAGCAAGATACGAAGAAGTACTGCCATTCCACCCACCAGGACTTGCCCCTGTTTTCGACGGCAAAGAATGGTCTTATATTCTCCCAAATGGTATCTCAGCATTCCCACTAGTATTCAATCGAGCCTTTGGATTCTACTGTGGCCTTGCTGCTGTAGAAGAAGATGGTAGTTGGTTTCACATAAAATCAGACGGTACCAAAGCATATGAAACAAGTTGGTCTTGGTGTGGGAACTTTCAGCAAAATCGTTGTTCAGTAAGAGATCTAGAAGGTAATTTTCACCATATTCGAATAGACGGTTCTAGATTACCAGGCGGACCATACAAATATACTGGAGATTTTAGAGAAGGTTTTGCCGTAGTTCATTTGTATGACGGAAAATGCACTCATATTGATTTCAATGGCGAGCAACTTCATAAACATTTTTTCAATGATTTAGGAGTTTTCCATAAAGGATTTGCAATTGCATTAGATGAAAAGGGTTGGACACATATAGATACTAATGGACTCCCAATTTATGATCAGAGATATCTATTTGCAGAGCCATTCTACAATGGTTGGGCCTTGGTTAAGGATTTCGATGAAAATATCTTTCATCTTTCAGAAAATGGAGATTCTCGCTCAATTTAGGTGGTGTAAATATGTCTCAAGTAATAATAGGAATTTATGGTCCTAAAGACTGCAGCGACACGAACAGACCTCTAGCTAATGGAGGACGTGTGAGTACATATATCCATGATCATTCGATTACTATCTTGAGGGATGGAAAACTAACAGCTTGTTTACCACTTGAACGATTAACCGGTGTAAAGCATGACAATTCTATAGAAAAACATATCACAGATATAATAGAAAAATATGTTGATTATGAAGATGAGGTGATATTTGCCTTAGCAAATAGTTTCATCGGCTCTAGTTTCTGTTCGGATGATGGAAATCTCAGGATTGAACCGAATAGTAAAATTTCGGTAACCTCTAATTTAATTGACGCCGAAGTTTATTGGTTCCCTAAGACCAAAATAACTCCTGGAAGTAATAGAAGAGAAGCAACTGGATACATTGTTTCTCACGAATTTGCTCATATTGCGTCTGCATTACAATTCATTGGTTATTTCAAGGAAAATTCATTATTAGTACATATTGATGGTGGTGCTAGCAAATCCTCAAATTCCTTTTGGCATTTTAGTGATGATAAAATCAAACTTTTAGACTTTGGTTGGGGGGAATTACATACATTAGTTTCTAATTTCAACTCCAATCCACTTGTTAGATGTATTCTATCACATCAGTCTTGGCAACATTTGTCAATACCTGGTAAATTGATGGGTTACTCATCATTAGGGAAATCTAATTCTGAGTTAAGAAAATGGTTGTTTGAAAATAATTGGTTTAGGGGTATGAATGATTCTGATAGACATGAGAGAGAGAAAATTCTAGAAGAAATCAGTTCAAAATTTTCTAAAGTTAATGATTTTAATCCTCGTGAAAAAATATTTATGGATATCTGTGCCACGATTCAAAGTGAGTTTGAAGAGCACGTTTTAAATTTACTTCATAGGTTCAAAAAAGAAACCAAAGCCGATCATTTAGTTTATACAGGAGGTGCCGCCCTAAATATCATCACAAACTCTCGTATTGAATCTGAATGTGGATTCAGATCAATATTTGTTCCTCCATGTACAAGTGATTCAGGTTTGTCACTAGGTGCTGCAATATGGGTTGATAGAATAATCAACAAAGGCAGTGAAAAATCACATAGTCCTTTTATCGTTGGTGAAGGAAATTCTTCTACTGATATATATTTTGATGATATCGATCAAACCATATCTCTGTTGCTGGAAGGAAAAGTGATTGGAATATGTAACGGTAAAGGAGAAATTGGCCCTAGAGCCTTAGGTAACCGTAGTATTATTTCTATGATGGATTCGGTCATCCTACGCAGAAAGGTCAGTGAAACGATAAAAAAGAGAGAATGGTATCGTCCTTTAGCACCCATCATTTGTTCTGAAGCGGCTGATGTGGTTCTACCCGAATCTGCATCTAGCAATCTTTCCAGATATATGCTTGGTTCGTGGAAAGTTTCGGAATCTTGGCATGATTCCTTCCAAGGAGTAATACATTCAGATTGTACTGTAAGGGCTCAAGTAGTGCCTAATGATCCTGAGTATTCTTGGATACATGAATTACTTTCTAGATTGTGGAATGAATATAAGATTCCAGGTTTGATTAACACCTCTTTCAATAAACGAGGTGAACCAATACTGCATCATCATAAAGATGCCAAAGATGCTGCGATAAATTTGGGGCTCGATGCAGTAGTAGTCGAGGGGGTTTTAGATGCCATCAGATGAGTTAATTGAATTATGGGAAAAATATCAACTAGGTTTTCAAGTTGAGCCGTGGTTCAATGAATCTTCCTTTCCTCCAGAGACAGGTATATTGCTCATTCGCCATGGTCCAAGAACTTCTCCAGATATACCCCCTCTTTCGGCGATGTTGACTCTAGAGGGCATTAAGAAATGTTCTAATCTTGGTTTGAGAATCAGGAATCATAAGCCAGATATTATTTATTCTAGTCCTGTAAAAAGATGCTTAGATACGGCATTTAAAATTCTTGAATCTGCAAATTGGGATTGTAAAATTCTTGAATCAGAATCACTCGGACATCCAGGACCATTCGTGATTGAGAAGCATAGCAAAGATGTGAGGTTACTTGTAGACCAATCTATTGAAAAGGATGATTGGTCATTTCTTCAAGAACATATTTCTGGGATTAAAGAGTTCAAAGGTATGAGAAATAGAGAAGAAGGAACTGCATTTTTCCTTAACAGCGTTATTTCAGCAGATAATAATTACATTATGTGTATTAGTCATGATTCAATAATAGCTGCAATTAGTGCCTCATTTGGTTTAGGAGACGATAAGTGGCCAGAACCTTTAGATGGTATCTGTATAATTCCTAAGGAGGGATTTCAATGGTGACTGTTAATTCTTGTGAATCAGTGAATAATCATGTAGGTATATTACTTTGTGGCGGAACAGGTTCCAGATTGAAGCCATTCACCGATAAAAATAACAAAGTTATGGTTGATGTTGGCGATAAGAAACTATTAGATTTTCATATGGAAAATTTTGCAGATTTAGGAATAACCAAATTGATAATTGTAATCAATAATTTCTATGAGGATGTTCAAGAACATATGGATAGTAATTATCCTTCCTTTGACGTTACTTTTGTTATTGAAGATGAACCTAGAGGGACTGTAAATGCTTTATCCTTAGCATACAATAAATTTGAGAAAAAACAAGTCATCCTTAGATTTGGAGATAATTATACAATGTTTGAAGAAAATGAAATCCAAGCCTTAAGAACAACTATATATGGAAATAAAAAAGGGGCCACAATAATTACAAAAGTTGTATCCGATCCAACGCAATATGGTGTATGTGTTTTTGACGATAATGGTCAAATTGGACGATTTATAGAAAAACCATTGTTCCCTCCTTCTAATATTGCAATCGGGGGTTTTTTCATTTTTGACGATAGCTTTTCAACAAGACTTTTGAATCATAATAAAAACTCTAAATCTACGATAATTGATTTGTTAAATGACTATCGATTCAATTCACAAATCCAAGAATTAAGAATGAATAATTTTGGATGGATTGATTGCGGGACAACTTCAGGACTTAATCAATTAGACAGCGTTTTAGAAATATTGGGGGCTCGCTTATGATTGGGATAATAGGTTTGGGAGTTGTTGGTTCCGCTGTTAATCATTGGTTATCTATGAATCAAGAGATTATTATCCATGACCCCTTACTTGGAACTACTCTCGATGAACTATTAGATGAGACTAATTTTGCTTATATTTGTGTCCCCACCCCTCAGAATCCAGAATCTGGTGAAGCCGATATTTCCATAATTCATGAAATATTATGTAAACTTCCGGATGATTTCCAGGCTGTCATAAAGAGTACTATACCTCCGGGTACTGTAAAGTCTCTAGAGGCAAAGTATCCCAACTTAAGAATAGCATATAGTCCTGAGTTTCTTGTTGAAAGAAATTCTATTCAAGACTATGGGAGGCAAGATATTTTGGTTGTAGGGACAAATGATGAAAAGTTGGCTAAAACAGTTTTCCAGCATCACATTGATGCACAAATAGTAGTAAATGAACAATGTATGCATATAGATCCAACTAGTGCAGAGGTTCTGAAATATTCTCGAAATTTATTCTATGCAATCAAGGTAATTTTTTCGAATCAAATGTATGACATAAGTAATGAATTAGGTGCTGATTGGTCAAAAGTTAGTGAATTGATGACTTCAACTAAACATCAGTTAATTGGGCCATCCCATTTAGATCCAATGCACGGAGAGTATCGTGGTTTCGGAGGCAAATGTTTACCAAAAGATGTGTCGGCTATTACTTATCTGGCTGATGAATTAGGAGTTAAATACCACATTCTAGACGCGATTTTAGAAGATAATTCTGAATTAAGAGAAAAACCAACTGATATTGATTCATAGAGGTAGTAAATGGTGGACGCTGGGGTCTGAGAACCTTTTAGAAAACGGTTATTTGGCGATTTTTTGTAATTTTGTAGTTTACATATATTGTAGTTTAGATATATTTAGATATGTCCTCGTATACGCCAATTCATGTTTGGAGACGATATCATCTCAATATGTACGAATTGTGGACATATGCCAGGTGCTTGGCTCCCTGGCCTTCCTTGCCCCGAATGTGGTGAGCCAATGCTCTGATTTTTGATAATAACTTCACCAAATAATTCACTATCACAGTGTGGAGAGAGAGACAGAGATGAGCACATGACAGTACTCCACCCGGGGGCCTCTCCCCCCATTTGTATTCCCGGGAGATCTAATTACCGGATAGAGGAATGTTTTCTCAATTTTTTATTCCTCATAAATATCTATTCAGGGTTCCAAATGTTATTGATTCAGATCTGATTTTTGGGTGCAAAGCATTCTTTTCACCTAATACTATCCTGAAATGTTGGGTTATCCATTGACTTCCAAAGACGGCCGCTGCTGCGTTGCCAAATTGAATGTTTCCAGTTTCAATTGCATCTTCAAATTGGCATGAACCGGCTTTTTGTTTCAAATTTGTGAGCGATTTAATCACATCATCAGCAGCATTGTAATCTAGAGCTATGAAATTATCTCCTCTGCATCTCAAATCTAACCAAATTGAACATCTAGAATGAGTAATTACCCTTGCAAGTGGTGAATCAACACAGACGATTACTAAATTAAATCGGTCAAGATTAGTAGATTCACTTACATCATAATTTATTGGTGCAAAACAAATTATTGATGATTCAAATAAACGCAGAGATTCCACTAATGCATCAACTTTATACTTGCCAATGTCAGAAACAGTATATCCTTGATGGTATAGATTATTTTGCTCAACAATATCTGAATCAAAAATTGTTAATTCAATTCCTCCAAGTTTATCTGCCAAAATACTTTGTGATAGAGTAGGAGCTAAGATTCTAAGCAAGTTTGAACCTATACCTCCTGCTCCTATTACAGCAACTTTGAATCTCATTCTCCATGACCTCCAATATTTCTTTGGATTTTTTCGGCAGTTTCGAATATACTTAATGTCAAAGTATTCTCAAATAAATCTTGATATTCTTCTTTGGATGTTTTTTGCAGCAACTCTAGATATTCAAGAAATTCACAGACCTGATCAATTGAATAATCAAAAGGATATCCCCCCGGCATAACTTCTGCAAACCAATATGTAACGAGAGCATTTGACATTACTCGTCTAAGTGTATACATGTTTTCATCGAGACAACTTCGAAAATCATCATACAATGCATACATAATAGATACGATTTCATCTCCCGGCCAATAAGGCCTTGATTTTTCTCGAACAGCCTCCATGCATACACCTGACCACTCCGATGTACGAATGTCAAACCAATGAATATCATAATGCATAATTTCGGGAAAAGCCTTCATGATTATTTTTGCATTTCTTTCGTTTAGATCAATTTCATGAAATCTTTTTGCTAGAAATTTAGTTTGTTTATCTGATTGAGATATTGTAATTTTATAAATTATACCTGAATCTCTTCCATTGAATTTTATTTCGAAGCTTTCAGAATATTTTGTCCATCTGGCTTCAGTATTTAGATTAATTTCTGCACCTATTTTGTTTGCGGTATCTTCAATCCAATCTAAAGAACGATTATGCTCGTCGAATCCATTCACATGAAAAGAACTCAGTACCGATTGATTATTCATTTGAATCATTCAAATTCCCCCTTAAATTCATCTGTGTAATCATCATTCATTTTCGGCCAATCTCTAAGATCTCCATCCTTACAAGAATGTATTTCTTCAGACTCATCATTCATTTTCGCAACGAAGATGGTAAGTTCCAGTAGTTGAGAAATAGCTTCGTATATCTTGGTCATATCTGGTAGATTTGTTCCTGCTTCCCTGCCATTTTCTTCTTCATCTCGTTTCAAGAAACCACCTCTCTATTGCCAAATTCACTATCCTTCTGAGCGATTCATTATCTGGTTTCCATTTTCTTTCGTCATTATTTTCATCTTTATTTTTGTTTGTCATTTTTTCCTCTCCATATACAATTTTTATGATTAAATCATAAATATATTCAAGACAGAATTGCCTCGAAAGTTTATGCGTAATTAGGAATCCTAATTCACTATTATTACACTAAATTTAATTTTCAAATGAGAATATATCCTCATTTGCTTTGCGTTATTTCGTTTCATTGAAATTCTAATGTTGAATTTAACCATATTGGATTTGGGGCATTATGCTTATTGTTACAATGCCAGCCCAATCGGATTGGGCTAATTCCTGGGAGTTAGTTCTACGCCCTCCTGAATATATCCAACTATCAGTTTGTGATACCATGTCCAGAACTTCTTCTCTATTCAAGAGAACAACACTGTGACCGGTATAATCTGCTATTTCTACAGTAATTTTTCTTTCATTTATTTCTTTCATTTTGTAAACCTCGTATTACTGGTAAGTAATTATTCATACCTCAAATGAGTCTCCGTTTGTACCGCCTTCAGCAATCCAAACTCCTGCTGCTGCACCAACTGGTCCGCCAACACAAAATCCTATTGTCGCCCCTACTATCTTACCTAACATTCCCATTCATTCATCTCCGAACAATCCAATAGGCCACAATGTTGATATTACTACGACACCCACCGCTAATCTTGCTAAACCACCTAACTTACTCATATCCTTTCCTCCTTTCTTCGACTGCTACTGTAAACATATTCACGTATCATGTATTACTGGTAAGTAATTATGAAATCATATATTCCGATTTCAGGATTTCTTCAATATCAAAATCTCCAAGCTTTACCTCGCTCCAATAGTTTTCTGATATTTCTCCGCCTAAGGAATTGATGTTAGAGCACTGATAGAACTTATGGAAAGAACTTGTTACTATTTCCCTTAATTTATCAATTTCGGAAGCATGAGTTCCAAACGAATCATGAACTGCCCAGAAATCCAACTCGTCATTCTCCGACCCCATTCTCCTGATTATTTCTCGCATATGGTATGCATCCAAGGAATGGATAAAGTTTGGAGCGATAGAGGACTTGACTTTATTTGGATTCAGTCTTTTCAATTCTTCTTCCGAATATTGATTAATATTATGGTTTCTTATGACAACTTCTCTTCGAAGTTCATCAAGTTTTTTGTTTTCTTTTTCTCCGTCTATATCATGTAGTATTTGTTCTACAATAGCAACAAATCCTCTCTGTCCAAGATATTTCTCGAGTTCATATTTCTTCATTATTTTCTCATATTCTTCATGCCCAAGAGACTCCTTCAATTTATTATCGATGGCATTAGTTCGGCCACCAAATTCCATCCGTTTCTTTGGATCCAGCCAATTCGGCATAATAGTTGAATATCTCCTATTTTCTCTGGCTACTCCACTACTTTTGCCCGAATCACGGTGTTTAATATAGTAATTTTTTACATGGAAACCATCAGGTAAATTCCATGATGCCACCATTTGATTAGTGAAATTTTGTTTATTTCCCAGTGAAGCTTTTTGTTTCTTGAACAATTCGTTAAATTGATTAGTAAGTTTATAATTCGATTTTTGGGTGACCTTTCCTACAGAATGTTTGTAAATTTCATCGCACAGTTCAGTAATGTTTCTCTGGAAAATGTAGTTTTCCTTCCAACCGGCTAACCTATCTGGTAATTCATTCTGCCGCTTCATGAACGATTTGTATAGTAATGATTCTTCACTCCAACACCTTACCCACACCCATTCTCTCAATAAATTTTGAATCTTTCTAGCTTCTGCCTCTCCTCCTTGACAGGTGCCTTGGAACCAACTCCACTTCCAGCCGGGATTTCTGTAATATTTGGGGCCTTCCAAACTCTCATATTTAGTATAATTTTCTTTCATGTCATCGGAGATTTTACTTCTAAGTATCTCTTCCTTCTTTTTTTGACTTTGAGTCTTTTTCATTTTTTCATAACGAGGATTTCCGGACGAGTTTTTTCCATCGAAACAGTTTGCAAGTCTACGTCCACCATATGCTAAACGCATTGTAGGTTGCTTGGCAAAATTCCTTGTGAACAAAGTATCTTCTAAGAATTTTTTTTCTGATTCCGAAAATCCAGCAAGTATTTTTTTATATCCATCTCCTTTTTTTATGAACGAAAAATCATTCATCTGAAATATACGTTTCGCCTCTTCTGAGACTTCTTTGTACAAGTCATGCGGATTATCGACTTCAGCGATATTTACTGCTTCTGCTAATTTTTTATCCTTAAACAAGGCGGCAAGATGTTGGTAGCCATTAGTACTAGCATCTAGATGAATAGGTAAGCCTGATTTCACCTTCCCCCAATCATCTGTTTTATCATATTCTGACCATACTCGATCTAATTCAATAATAGCAGCGAGTCTTTGGAAAGATTCACTTCCACCTCCTCTAAATTCCTTTAATTCAAGTATCTCTAGATTCTTCTTATTAACTGTATTTTTTCCAATTCTCCGCAACTCATCTAGATTTTCACGTACCCATTTATCTCTGTCTTGAAAAGGTCGTCTTTTTTTCGCTACTCCATTTTTCCATCTTTCATTTTGAACCCCCTCAAATAGATTATGGACGTGTATGTGCAACCAGAAAATTCCTCTTTCTCCGAGATTTTTCCATTCCTTGAATCTAATCAAAGCTTTATCTAAATCATCACCCTGAGGGCTTAAGTTTCTTGACTTCGGATACATCCTACCTCTAAAATCAAAAGTCCAAGAATGCCAAAAAACATTGGCATTATGTTCGATTATTCGCTTAACCATTTCTAACTTGTCTCTTCTTTGCTCATTCCTTTCTATTTTATCTCGTTCAATATAATCATCGTCTATTTTCAACAAAAAAGCATTTTCGAGTTCTTTTTTAATTGAAATTTGGCCAATCGATTCTTCGTTGGAGGAAAAATTTGATACAACGCTCAAAAAATCTAGATTTATTTCCCATTGAGTTGTCTGGAGTAAATGTATTGATTTCACTGCCTTTTCACTAGGGGCGCATCTCGGGGTCTTGAATTCTTCATAATCTGAGTGAGATGAGATAATTGAACCTCGAGGTACACATAATCCACCTGACCAAGTCCCCTCTTTCTGAGTAGGTGTCATAGGAGGGCAGTACATGTAACGATCAGGCGCTCTAGCCAGCCATCGAAAAATAGGATGAAGATTGTTATTTTTTGAGTCCTCCAGTTGACAATTACCAATTATTTCTTTGAATGCCTCAGAAAAAATCAATTTATGTGGGTAATCATATTTTCTCTTTTTTTTGTTTATACCATCATTATTTTTTTCGTAAAATATTTTATAATCCTTCCAATCCATAGTTTTTACTTCGATTAATCCATTCCACATTAAAAAAATTAAAATATGATATGAAATACCTAATGAACTATTTTTTGTGGTTTTTTCTAACGAATACCACTTCCCATTGCCTTTGGCGAATCCTTTGTTCTCAGTTTTCCGAAAAAGTTTCTCTTCAGCCTTAGATAATCCAATTTCCTCCTTGTGGTTAGATTTAACTGCATGTGCTATTTCTTCCAATAGAATATTTGAGATTGAAGTAGATAATTCGCTTAAGAAACCATTTGCAGGCATCGATATTTCTACAAAATTTAATTTTTTAAATTCATCTTTCGATGGTGGATGATTGAATTTAGCTAGGGAGAATAATGTATTTGTCACCGCATTGCAAATCTTTGACCAAATAACTCGGTCAACTGGAAATGTGACATTGGTTCGAGGTTGAAAAAGTTCATCGTGTAGTGATTTTTCTTTGAAATTATTGATTTTTTCTAGTAATTGGATATTTTTGACAACTTTATTTGTTTCATCATGAAGTAGATATTTTTCGAGAATTTCGAGAATGAGATTAGAAATTTGTTCCTTTTTTTCAAAGGCTCTTATCTTCTCAGAGTCGCGATCACCTTGTTCTGTTGCGAGTAATTTTATCGATCCTTTTCCATTAGCAATCTGCTCCACATTGTATTGTAACCATGTTTTCCATTCAAAATGCCCCCTAGATAAATCATGATCTGGAAATTCCGAAATATCAAGTATGACTCTATCGTCTGCTTTCATACTATCAATTTCTTTCAATCTTTTTTCAATGAATTCGGTGAATTTGAAAGGCTCCCTAAGTAAAATGCGTGGTTTGTTTTTATCTGGAGAGTATTTTTCCGATTCTAACGGGAATTTGCCTTTCTCAAACATTGGTTGTTTTCTCAGCCAATCAAGGGGGTCATCTGAAAAATTATCAGGAACTTTGACTCTTTCTCCCTCATGATAATGTCTAGCGAAGTATGAACCAATTTGTTCCACTTCATCCCGGCTCAAAGACATGTATGTCCGTTATCCTATATCGTCTTAAATTGTTCTCCATGGTAATTAGTGGATATAATTCTGAACTTGTGTAAGCGAATACCTTTTAAGCAATTATTTACCTCAAATGAGGCTACGCCTCAACTTCAAATTACCTACCAGTATAGGAAGGAATTTGGCTCTGGATAATTATGTGATTTACTGCTGTTTATCGCTTACCAGATTTTCGTCAAAGTCTCTCTCAAGGAGGAAAAAATATGAAAGAAAATAAAATAAAAGAAGTATGCAAGAAAAATGAGGAATTGGAAGATTTGCTTCCAGAATTGAACGGTGAGGAATTGGATTGGGCATGGGAACCTCGTCAAACGGCGTGGGCATACAACAAACTGAAATTAGGAATCGGATATGTTTGGGTTGATGATGAAAACGGATTTTCGATGCAAGTAGTTGACAGAGGATTTCGATTATTGTCAATTGTAAACCATGAGTGGCCTAAAAAGACCATTGCTTATATGAGGGCTACATTAAACTCAATATCTCATGATTTAGATGTTGAAAGTGCAATAGTCATACCCTAC
>Ga0233439_10003511_pt1 | contig 16150 bp, 12 predicted proteins | sample SI_123_September_6_FD_182713 | JGI IMG/M metagenome (GOLD analysis project Ga0233439, IMG submission 182713) | Seawater microbial communities from Saanich Inlet, British Columbia, Canada - SI_123_September2016_100_MG | ecosystem: Environmental > Aquatic > Marine > Inlet | place: Canada: British... | reverse complement strand
GGTAGCCCTGATACGCCGGCACACCCAGATTATTGATCATGTGCCCGATGCCTGCCTGTTGCGGATTTAGGCCCGTCAACAAAGCCGCACGTGAAGGACAACATCGCGCCGAGTTGTACATCTGGGTGAACCGAACGCCCTGACCAGCCAACTTATCGAGATTTGGAGTGCGAATCTCCGATCCGAAACTGCCTAGATCAGACCAGCCGAGATCATCGGCCATTATTAGGACGATGTTCGGCTTCTTCTGCTCTGTTGGGTTCTTGTTTGTCTTTGGCGAAGACTGAGTCATTTGTGTATTAGATCCTTGCTCACAGCGTGTTCTGGCAGCATGTTGGTCGAACAATCGGAACTTTACTCTTGCCCGAGGTCACCTGAGCGGAAATATAACGACTCCCGTGCTAAGTTCAGTCGATCAAACTTAGTAGTAAGCGCCGACTAATAGATGCGGGTAAAAGGAAAAATATTTGGCTCAGCAGTTCGATTGCATTGTGATTGGTGTCGGAGGAATGGGCAGTTCGGCTGTTCACAATCTCGCGAAACGCGGCCAAAAGGTTCTGGGGCTTGAGAAGTTCGATATTCCTCACTCTGAAGGGTCTTCTCACGGCGTAAACCGAATCATCCGACTCGCCTACTATGAGCACCCGTCGTACGTGCCACTGTTGAGGCGGGCGTATGAGATGTGGTCTGAAATCGAGACGATTGCTGGCGAGCAACTCCTCTTCAAAATCGGATCGATTGACACTGCGCCTGCAGGGCACGAGGTGTTCGAAGGATCGCTCGAATCCTGTCTGCTTCACGATATTCCGCATGAAGTGCTTGATCACAAACAGATCAACGATCGATTCCCCGGCTACAACATGCCGCCGGGTCAGATGGGTCTGTATCAGGCCGACGGTGGATTCGTTTTATCTGAACGATCGATAGTTGCCTATGTAAACGCCGCCGTTGCTGAAGGTGCTGAAATCCATGCTCGTGAATCCGTCATCAAATGGGAACCAGAAGGCGATGGTGTTCGCGTATTCACCGATAGAGCGGAATATACCGCTGATCGACTCGTGATCACCGCCGGTGCGTGGGCCGCTGGGATGGTTCCTTCTCTCGAAGAAGTTGCCGTTCCTGAACGGCAGGTGCTTGCTTGGCTACAGCCCACCGAACCGTCACTATTTACCCCTGAGAACTTTCCCGTGTTCAATGCTTACTTCGAAGAAGGGCGCTACTACGGCTTCCCGGTATTTGGGATTCCGGGATTTAAGATAGGCCGGTATCACCATCTCGAAGAGGTAACTGATCCTGATCACATGGAGCGAGAAGTAACGCAGGAAGACGAATATATTTTGCGAGCAGCCGCGGCGCGTTACTTCCCGAAAGCCAACGGCACGCTGATGACGCTAAAAACTTGCATGTTCACCAATACTCCAGACGAGCACTTCATCATCGACAAAATGCCCGGAACGCCACAGGTGACTGTAGCGACCGGGTTCTCGGGTCACGGATTTAAGTTCGCAAGTGTCGTGGGCGAGATCGTCGGTGATCTCGCGATCAAAGGTGAAACAGCTCACAACATCGACCTTCTGAAGATCAACAGGTTTTAGCAAGGCGAATCGGCTGTGGGCAGAACTATTCCCAAGGAACTTCTAAGAGTTCTTCTCCCCAGATAACCGGACCATTGAACACGCTCTTCACTTCGAATAGCGCCTGCGACTTGCGAACTGGTTCTTCCATCTTGCCCTGTTGGTGAACCAAAGCGAGCCTTTTGACACCAGCGTCGACGGCGGTTTGCGCTGCTCCAAAAGTCCCGGTTTCAGTATCGTAACTTGGCGATCCTGGAATCATGTCTTCGTCGACCTTGATGCACTCCATCACCAGCAGGTCGGCACGAGTAGCGAGATCGGTAAGCGACTTACACGGGCTAGTGTCGCCCGAGAACACGATCGAACCTTCGTCGGAATCGATTCGGTACGCCAATGAGTCCAGGTAAGGCTGTACGTGATCGACTGTGGCAGCCGTGATCTCCCAGTTCTTTCCTGTTGCGACCGTTCCGGGACCGATGTCTTTCGCATGAATCTTCGGCGGCTTTCGCGGTGGGATTCCACCACGTTCTTCGTAAGCTGCAACACTGAGCGGGTGCTTCGTGCGGGCAACTATGTCGTGCCAGTAAGCGCCATTTGGTTCGCCCAATAGCCGATCGGTGAGTTGCTCCGTCAGCTTTGGTCCGTAGACCTCTAGCTCACTCTCTTTTCCGATAGACATATCGAATCGAGTTAACAGGAACGACGGGTAGTCGGCGTCGTGATCAGAGTGATGATGGGTAAAAAACATCTTGTCGATCTGAGTCGACTGGAATCCTGCTTTGTGGAGTTTGTAGTTCGCTCCATGTCCGCAATCGAACATCAGCCATTCATCACCGATGCCGACCAAGAAGGACGACCCCCAATGTGCCATGTCTGGGGCGGGTGTTCCTGTGCACAGCATTATCACTCGTGGGGGCATTCGATTCTCCTTGGATCAGGTCATCACATCGCTACTGCGAGTGAATTTAGCTGATTCCCAAGTATTTTCGATACGACCCCGCCGTAATTCGCCCGTGTTCGTCTAGTACTGGAGTTGTTTGTCGACGACGTTGACCAACGGATGCCCGGAGACGTACCGTCGAAGGTTGTCGGTAAAAATATCAACAGTGCGCTTGTCGAGATGTTCTTTTTCAGTATTGCCAGCGATGTGTGGAGTGATGATGACGTTGGGTAAGTCCCACAGTTCATTGTCAGCAGGGAGAGGCTCGACGATGGTCGTGTCGAGTCCTGCGCCGGCGATTCCGCCTGACTTGAGGGCAGCGACAAGAGCGTTGTGCTCAACGAGTCGACCACGTGAAGTCACTACGATTCGAGCAGACGACTTCATTAACGCCAACTGCTCCTCAGCGATCATGTTCTCGTTCTGAGCTGTATATGGAGCTGTGACGACCACGTAGTCGGATTGTTGCAGCAGATCATCGAGTCGTGCCAACCCCCAAACGTCCTCAACAATCGGATCGCCGTCTACAGGCTGCTCGTCGACGGCAATGACGTTCATCCCGAGAGCCTTCGCTCGCCAGCCGATTTCTCGACCCGACTTGCCGAATCCGATTATTCCGCAGGTTTTGTTGCCCAGAAACTCGACTACTTCAAGCGCACCGTCCTGATCCCACTTGTGATCCGATTTATCTTTCCAGAATTTCGGAAGCTGCCTAGCTAGAGCCAGCATGAGTGTGACGCCGTGCTCACCGATCATCGGAGCACCGGCTCCACGTGAATTGGTTACCTCGACGTCGGTGCTTGAAATTGTCGGAACGGCGTTAAATAGTCCTTCCATACCGGCATCAAGAGTCTGAATCCATTTTAGATTCTTAGCGGCTTCGAACTGTTCCGCAGTCAGGTAACCAAATACGATTTCGGCTGCTGGAATTTCTTTGAGAATGGCTTCGTTTGAGTACGCCTCAACTAGGTCGAGATCGGGGTGCTCATCGCGAATGGCAGGGTAGTACGGAGCGCCGAAGTCGGCGAGTAGTAGTGCTTTCATTGGGGGTGTTCAAACTCGGGCTATAGGGTTTTGAGTACGTTTATCGCTGAAGAGACAAGTGCTTCGCCAGCTTCAGGTGCGTATGGGCTTGTTGTTGTGCCGTAATAACGACGGTATTTTTTCATGTCCACGATCTCAGTGACAGGGATGTCTTTGATCTCGTCGTGAGGCTGTCGCGACGATATGTAGCCGATGTAGTCGTCGCAGTAGCTCGCTACCCACGGTCGATTCTTTGGAAACGCGTCTTTGATCTGCGTCCCAAGTTCGTTGAACAATTCACCAGCGTGAGCCGAGATAAGCGTTTCGCCGATCCTAAATCCCCGGCTCGTCAACGGCACGGCTGGTAGCGACTGATTTTTGGCGAGACCGACTTCATTGTTGCCCCACCCGTACAGTTCAGGATGATGCTCGGCGGCGTTGGCTGTTGTCGTGCCCGGCAACCACGTCTCACCCGAATACGAAGTGAGGGTGGATTTGAGGGACTCTCGATTTTCGAGGGCCGCTTCGAGGCTCCAGTTCACCTCATGGCGCTTCATCGTGATCTGTTCAGATCTAACAGCTAAAGGAACCGATTTGGACGTCAAGATCTGTCCAGATATATCTTGAGCAGAGAGTGCCAATGACTTCCCAAAGAGAGCCGTATCTTCATGCGAATGTAAGTGCTCTGACGCAGTGTTACCGAACCACAAATCAAACGGATGTATGTCTCCAGCCGCGCCTTGAACGTAGATCGCTACGACTCCCGGCGATTGCACTTCGAGTTCGGCTGACATCTCACCGGCGAAATCTGCCGACCACTCGAGATACTGACCGCCGTCGGCTACTCCGTGGCATGCAAAGTTCACAAGCTGGGCGATGGGTTTCCCGTTGTCATCGTCGATCCGTACTACACCGAGATCGGTATCGACCGGCTTATCTGGGTACTGACGATTCACGGTCATGCCATCGAACGAGCCAAGTCCAGCTCCTACATTTGCTGGTCTCGCTTTGTTCGACGCCTCTGCTACGCAACCGGCTACTTGATCGGCCAACCATGTGGTCCATGTGATCCACTCTCTCGGGAGCGAAACGATTGTGTCTGGCGACGTGTGATTGTGCGTGAAATTGAGAAGAATGTGATCCGCTGGAATACCGGCGACCTGAACAATTCGGGCTTTTATCGCCTGAACCGACTCCGACGTGAGCCCGGCAATTTCGAGCGAGATAATTGCGATCGACATTTGATCGTTCGAGAACACAGCGGCTCGGGCGTGGATCTCACGATGAACGCCTTCGGCTAAGCCTTGGCGCAGACCCCAATTGCCCATCGGATAACCGATGGGTGGAGTAATTATCTTTTTCGCAGCGCCGCAAAGGGTTCGCCCGGCTTCCGACTGTGTTGAGTTCGCCATCAAAGTTATTCCCAGTTCTTGTAGGTGCCCGGGCTGGTCTGGCGCGCCATTTGTATTTGAACGCCGTCTGGGTCGTAGCTGTTCGAAATAGTTCGACCTGATTGCTGATTCTCAAACGGCTCAAACAGGAAATCGACTCCCCCGAGGAATTCGATCTCTTTTTGCGCATCTTTGGGGTCTTCAACTAGGAATGAAAGGTGATCTATTCCTAGCGTTTGGCCTTCTTGCTGTTTGTGGAGCTCGATTCGAACGGGCCTGTCTTCATCGCCATTCCAGAGAAATACCGTTTCTCCATTATCGACAGTGCCTTCAGGTTGCATGCCGTACTTTCGGTAGTACTCGATCGACTTGGCAAGATCGCTCACGATAATGTCGATGTGGTCGACGCCGAGAAACTTCATCAGGGGCTCCATTCATTCTTGAAGTTCGAATTAGTGGAGCGAGTCTATGCCTACGGTTCGTTAATCGCTATCGGTGTTATGCTGCCGCCGAACAGCAATCTCACTTCTAGTGAGCAAAATTGCGTCAATTCTCTTGGAAGGTCTTGAATAATGCATCTGCTCGAAGTCAACAATCCGGTAGGAATACAGCGTGGTGTTATCAACGCAGTTAGCGCGAGCAATCGACCGACGAGTCTTGATGACAAAACAGTGGGACTCATCTGGAGTGGCACCCACGGTGGCGATATCGCACTAAAGCGTGCGGGTGAGATGCTCCAAGAGCGCTTCGAAAACGTCAGCGTAAATTTCTACACAGGCGGGAACTATCCGACTCCTCCTGCGATCGTGCAGCAAGCAGGGGAGGAGTGTGACGTCATTATTGGCGCCACAGCCGACTGAGGGACCTGTGCATCGTGGATGGTCCACGACATGATTGTGATCGAAAAAATGGGTAAACCTGGGGTTGCCATCGTTTCTGGTCGCTTCGAGAGTGACGCGGTTGCCAGCTCTCGTGCATTTGGAATGCCTGATCTGCAGTGGATTGTCGTTCCACACATCTATCGGAATCTCGATCCTGAAACCTGCCGAACCCAGACCGAAGATGCAATAGACGATCTAGTCGGCAGCCTTACTTCTTCCATTGATGCCCGAGAGAACTCGGAATCGACCGATACTCGACGCTATGAGGGTGAGGATCGTCACGATTCGATATTGAAGATGAATCAAGAATTCATCAACGAAGACCTTGGCGATGGGCTGTTCTTGCATCCGGCAACGAAAGAAGCTGTCGACGAAATGCTCGCTGGTACGCATCTACCGCCAGAACATGTGGTTTGCGATATGCCACCGGGTTTTGGGGTCGCAACAGTCGAAAAAATTGCGATCAACTCGGTCATGGCGGGTGCGAAGCCGGAGCATCTGCCTGTTGTAATCGCCGCGGTCAAAGCGTTATCTAAATTGGGCGGTCAGGGCGGCAAGTCACTATTGATGTCGACCAGTCCTCAGGCACCATTATTGATCGTAAATGGTCCGCTTACCAAACAGCTTGGGCTAAACCCGGGAAGTGCGCTCGGGCCGGGGCGAGACAACCAAGTCAACACGCTAATAGGGCGTGCGTTCGCGTTGTGCTTCCGCAATATCGGACATTGGTATCTCAACAAGATGGACATGGACACCATTGGAACGTCTCGAAAGTTCATCCAATGCATTGCCGAAAACGAAGACGCCAGTCCTTGGGATGGTTTCCACGTGGATCAAGGGTTTGCTGCCGACGAGAGCACCGTGAGTGTGTTCGTTACCGATGGCGAGCTGGATGTGCAGGATCAAGGTAATCACACCGCCGAGGGATTGCTGAAAAACCTTGCGTATGGATCGACCTTCGGCACTATGAATCTTCAGAGTGCGCGTAGCGGTCAAGAGCGCCTAATTCTTATGCCTCCCGATGTTGCTCGTCCTGTCGGTTCACAAGGCTTTTCGAAGCAAGCTGCAAAAGAGTTCATTCATAGGCATGCAAACGCCAGCGTTGGGAAGCTTATGCAGTACATGCCACTTGAGGGTGAAGCTCGAGTTCACGATCACTGGAAGTGGCTTGAAAACCTAAGTGAAGAACAGCTGCTAGAAATCACCGTACCGATCATGAACGATGCAAACGACTGCTACATCCTTGTGGTTGGTGCCGACAGAGCGAAGACTGGCGTGTTCCCATCAGGACCAGCTCCTGTCACAGAAGGAATTGATCAGTACATGGCGTAAGTGGCGAAATTGACCCAGAAATTAGTTTTCAAATGACCCCGATCGCAGTGTGTAGCGATCGGGGTCATTTCGCGTTGAAATGGTAATAACACTAGGCATGTTCCTCAGTAAGAAACCGCCAGACACGCAATGGGATCGCTGAATTCCCCGATTCGGCAGAACGCTCAATCTACGAGAATGCAAAGACTCACTATTGGGATTTTTGAATGTGAACTTGTTCTAGCCGACTCGCTAATTCACATTCTGAGAATCCAGAGATGAGTACACGATTGATCGTCAGCTGAACAAGGTATTTACTGGATGAGCCGTAATCCGACAGAGCCAATTCCATGGCAGCTTCCGGGGTCTAGCTCCGGCGGGTATGCGGTGCACGGCGCTTCAGGCCCGAACTGGCTGTCATTGTCGAGAATTCGCTCAAGTATGCAGGCGAAGCTAATAGTGGGCGGTGCTGGTGCATCGATCATTGCACTGTCGTTGATAGCTGCCGTTGCATTTTTTGTAACTAAAGATGCAATTAGCGATACCGTGATGAACGGCTTGAACGCGGTCGCCACGACTCAACATCAGCAGATCAATTCGCTGTTCGCTCACTATCAAGACGAAGTCGACAGCATCTCGACTGATACCCATGTGACCCAATCACTGCGTCACTATATCGCCACAGGCGATCACGTCGATCGATTGGTCCTGAATCAGATTCTGACTGACCGAGCTTCAAAGTCCGGTTCAGAAGAGTCGTTTGATCTTCACAACACGACAGGCCAAATCGTGGCATCTTCTGATCCCAGTCATATTGGCGAGTCTGCGACAGATCCCACTATCGAAGGATTCATCATCGATTACGCGTCAAACGGATTGAGCTCTTCCCTGCCCGGAATACGCGTTTCTGGTCCCATTATTTTCGACGGTCGAACTGTTGGTTATGTGACGGTACATCACGATTTAGTAGATCTAAGCTACATCGTCACACGGTATATCGGTCGCCGAGATACTGGAGAGTCGGTCATTGTTCAAAGAGCCGAAGATGGGGATGCTTGGTTCGTCACCGGATTGCGCTTCAATAATGGCGGAGATTTCTATCGTCCAATCGAAGAAAATCCCGACCGAGTTGAGATACGAGCCTTATCGCAAGGGGCTGGTAGGGAGACTGACCTTACCGACTACCGAGGTGCGACCGTTTACTCTGTTCACCAATACATAGAAATTGCTGATATCGGTCTCATCGTGAAAATCGATGAATCTGAAGCTCTGTCTCGAGTCGGTGGTCTAACAAGAGCGTTGACATTAGCCATCATCGGCGTATCGATTGTTATCGTGATCACAACGATCTTCATTTCACGGCGTTTGGTCAGTCCGATTTCTCAGCTAACACAGGCAGCTGACAAGTTCAGCCGTGGTGAACTGAGTTCGCGGGTTTATCTTGAATCCACCGATGAAATTGGAACCTTGGGGCTGACGTTCAACAACATGGCTTCAAGCCTGCAGTCGGCGAACGAAACTCTCGAAACCAAGGTAGATGAGAGAACAGCCGATCTGAAACGGTCGAACCAAGATTTAGAGCAGTTCGCCTATGTGGCATCTCACGATTTGCAGGAACCCCTGCGAATGGTTTCCAGCTACACCCAACTGCTTTCAAAACGGTACACAGGTAAATTAGATTCCGACGCTGATGAGTTCATTTCATTCGCAGTAGATGGTGCCAAGAGAATGCAGACGTTAATCAACGATTTGCTGACTTATTCGAGAGCCGGACGTAGTGACGGGATACTCAAGAAGGTTGATACCTCTTGGATCGTCGATCAAGCGCTGAACCATCTTGAATCGAGAATCGAAACTGCTGGCGGCACCGTCGATGTAGGAGAGCTTCCTGACGTCGTTGCCGATCGTCAACAACTGATGAGCGTGTTCCAGAACCTCATCAGCAACTCTATCAAGTATCGATCAGCGAACCGCGATGTTCACGTGGAAATATCGGCTGAACGCATCGCCAACGCGTGGCAATTTTCAGTGAAAGACAACGGAATCGGTATCGATTCAACATTCTCTGATCGGATATTTACGATATTCCAACGATTACACGGCAGGGAGGAATATCAGGGGACTGGTATTGGACTCGCTGTGGTGAAAAAGATCGTTGAACGTTCGGGTGGAACAATTCGAATGGAATCTGAACTAGGTGAAGGTTCTGTCTTCATCTTCACAGTTATTGATCGCGTGAGCGATGAAGAATCATCTCAGGATGATGAAAGGAATGATCTCCGTGTCGCAAGTTGATATTTTGCTAGTTGAAGACTCGCCAGGTGATGTTCGCCTAACGATGGAAGCCCTCGCTGATGCGAAAATCTCCAACAACATCACAGTCGCATCAGATGGAATTGAAGCACTCGCCGTTTTGCGAAAAGAAGGTCAGTTTGCCGACGCTGTGCGCCCTGATCTGATTCTTCTTGACCTGAACATGCCCCGCATGGACGGTCGTGAACTGTTGGGCATTATCAAGGAAGATAGTGACCTAAAGAACATCCCTGTAGTAGTGCTCACAACGTCGCAGTCAGAGGCCGATATTCTTGAGAGCTACGATCTACGGGCAAATTGTTACATAACGAAACCTGTTGATCTCGATCAATTTCTCGTTGTGGTAAACAGCATTCAAGAATTCTGGTTATCAATCGTGAAGCTTCCGACAAGTCAGGCCGCTTAGTTAATGATTCGGCGAACTACATCAGTTCTTGTCGTTGAAGACAATCTTGGGGATGCTCGGCTGATCCAAGAGTACCTGCGCGAATCTGAAACTCTCGAAGCCGAGATTAAAATTGTTACCACCTTGGCTGCCGCAGTCGAATTTCTTCAGCTAAAGGCATTCGACATCGTGCTTCTGGATCTGTCGTTGTCAGACAGTTCAGGTCTGGGTTCAGTCCGGGTGCTAACTCGCACTGCCAAAACGACGCCCATTGTGGTTCTCAGCGGAAATGAAGACTACTCACTCATTCTTCAGAGCGTACAAGCCGGTGCACAGGATTATTTGCCGAAGCAGGACGTTTCGACCGGTAACCTATCTCGATCAATCAGTAGTGCTATTGAACGCCAAGCGATGCTTGTTGAACGAGAAACCTTGGCAACCATCGGTCGCATCATCAGTTCAAACCTAGATATTGAGGCTGTGTTTGGCAAATTCGCGGAACTTGTACGAACGTTGATCCCAATTGAACGTATGGTCGTTTCGTGGGTGGATGATGAAGAAAAAACTCTGGTGAATCGCCACACTTGGGGTGGAGCGAACGCCCCGGGGGATCGTTCCTGTCCTCATATTGTTTCGATCGAGTCGCTTGATGTCTTCTCGAATGTTGAGGACGGTTCTATTGGCTGGGGGCTACCTATGGTTGGTCTCGACACCGCAAGTCAAATTGAACAATGGGCAACGCACGCTGGGTACAACTCAGCGATGTTTGCTCCGCTGAGAGCGGGTGATTCGACAGGGGGCGTAATTAGTGTTGTTGCTAGCGATACAAATGCCTACACCGATAAACATCTGCAGGTGTTCGAGACTATTGCTAGTCAGATATCAGGAGCTATCCACGCCTCGGAGCTATACGGCAAAGCTGTTTTGTGGACCGAAGAGCGAGAGCAACGAATCGTTCTAGAAGCACAAAAGCAAGAACTTGAACGAATCAGCCGGGTGAAAAGCCAGATACTTGCAACGGTCTCGCACGAGTTAAAAACTCCTCTCACAAGCATGGCTGCATTCATCGACATTCTTTCCCATAACAAGCAACGAAACCTTGCTCAGCGGCAGCTAGACCAATTGGAAGTATTACGACGAAATGGAGCTCATCTCCACCTGTTGATTAACGATCTACTCGATCACTCACGAGTTGAATCAGGAACTTTCGAGTTACTCGAAATGAACTTCGACGCTAATGCGATGCTTCGAGCACTTGGTGAGAGTTTTGAACCGCTAGTAACCGACGCAGGTCAGACGATCACTGTCGATGTCGGTAATACGGAAGTGATAATTTCCGCAGACCAAAACCGTATTTCGCAAACGATATCGAACCTACTGAGCAATGCGACGAAGTACGCCGGTAGTGGAGCAAACATAAGACTTGAGTCTGAGTCGACGGATACTGTTCTTACCGTAGCCGTTGTCGATGATGGAATCGGAATGGAGTCAGACGTCGTCGAAAACGCATTCGATATCTACTTCCGTGGCGAGAATCCGACGACACGAGCTGTTTCCGGACTCGGACTTGGTCTGAACATTGCGCAGACGATAATCAAAATGCACGACGGGGAAATATTCCTGAGCAGCGAACTAGGAATTGGCACCCGAATAGGTTTCAATATCCCACGTGTAGTGAAGAGTGCTAACGAAGCCGCTTAGCAGCGTATTTTTCCGAGCGATTATTCTTTGTCTTGATCGCTAACCTCGCGACACGATGGGTGGGCGTATACTCCCGGCATCCCTAACAATGCTTATCGATTATCGCCGAACTCGACGCTGTTTTTCGCGTTGAACGACGAAGCGAGGTCAGCCCGACGAGATCTTCAACAACCAAACCCACAGCGAGTCAGATTAAACGCCAGAAAAGAAGCGTTCGAGCTCGGATCACCGATTCGGGACCTACCGGTTCAGATGTACTGTGGCGAATAACGAAACTTACGTTCGCATATCGATGGCACTTCGCCACAGCGACCGTGTTCGCTGCCACCACGGCAGTCATATCTCTATTCATCCCGATGTTACTCGGTACAGGTGTTGATGACGCTCTTTCCCTAATCAAAGGTGAAACAGCATCTAGGGGCGACATCGAATCTCTGTTGCTGAAAACAGCGCTGTTGGTGATCCTGGTCTCGCTACTACGAGGTACGACTGGTTTCGCCCAGATGTTCCTTGGGGAGACGCTGAGCCAGCGCGTGTCCAATCGTCTGCGCATGCTGTATTTCGACAAATTACAAGTGCTGAGCTTCAGTTTTCACGATCGTGTTCACACCGGGCAACTGATGTCTCGCGGGCTTTCTGATATAGAAGGTGTCCGCATGTTCGTTCAGTCTGGACTTGTGCAGATAGTCAGGGTTGCGGTCGTACTGATCGCTGCAGGTATTTTTATGGCACGAATCGACTGGCAGCTAGCGCTACTGAGTCTCAGTTTTGTTCCATTTATGGTTTATCGGAGTGCAAATCTGCGTCTCCAATTGAGAACAACGTGGCGAAAGATTCAAGATGCGCTCGGTGAACTGACCACGACAATGCAAGAGAATCTCGCTGGAGTGAGAGTTGTCAGGGCGTTCTCTGCTCAAAAATACGAAGAGTCGAAGTTCGATGTAACCGCTCGAGAAGTGGTCGATTTAAGAATGAGTGCTGCTCGAACTCACGCTCGTGGAGGCGGATCGATCTCGTTTGCCTTCCTCGTCGCTTGGGCAATCGTCTTGTGGGTGGGTGGTGAGAAGGTAATTAGTGGTGAACTGACAGAAGGCCAGCTAACGCAATTCTTCTTCTATCTCGCACTTCTGCGCTTCCCTGTTCGAATGCTCATCATGATTATTAATTCGACGGCACGTGCTTCTTCTGCTGGTGGAAGGATTTTTGAGGTTCTCGATATTCCTTCGGAGATCGCCGACGACAACAAGGCTACTCCACTCAAAATTACGGATGGAGTGCTGAAATTCGATAATGTTTCGTTTAGCTATGGCGACGCTCCTGCTCTAAGTGGCATCAGCTTCGAGGCGAGGAAAGACCATACGATCGGTATCGTCGGCGCACCGGGCAGTGGAAAGAGCTCTATAACCAACCTAATTCCGCGGTTCTATGATCCGACGGTTGGAACTGTTTCTATCGACGGAACTGATCTCAGATCTGCGACGACGCTTTCAGTTAGGCAGGCAATTGGACTTGTCGAGCAAGACCCGTTCCTGTTTGACGGATCGATTCGGGACAATATTCGCTACGGCGATGTAAATGCATCGGATGAGAAAGTTGAAGCTGCTGCCGCAATTGCCCAGATTCACGATTTCATCGCTGGTCTCCCTGAGGGTTACGACACTGAGCTAGGCGAGCGCGGTGTTGGTCTGTCGGGCGGCCAACGTCAGCGTGTGGCTATCGCTCGAACTCTTCTGACCGATTCGCCATTGTTGGTGCTAGACGACTCGACGTCGTCGGTGGACGCTGGAACCGACGCCCGCATCCGTCAGGCGCTCAAGGAGCTGACCAAGGGCCAGACTACGATCATAATTGCCCACCGGCTTGGATCGCTTCAGCACGCTGACGAAATACTAGTGCTGGACGAAGGTCAAATAATCGAACGGGGCGATCACGACGAATTGTTGGCTCAAAATGGCCACTACAAACAACTGTGGGATCTGCAACAGGGTCGCGGTGTGGAGGAGAGCGAATAATGGCTACCACTTCGAGCAATACTCCATCCTCACAACAGCCAAAGCGACAAAGACCAGCGAACGCTGAAGAAGAGCATGCGAATCTGAACGAGTCGGATGAGGAGATGTTTGCCCAGCTAGACAGTACAGTTTTCAAGCGATTCTTCTACTACGCTTCACCGTATAAAAAGGCGATGCTCATAGCTACTTTGGCAGTTGTCGGATTTACCTTGGCGAACCTTGCAGTGCCGCTACTTGTTAAATTTGGCATCGACAGCGCTATCGGCAAAGACAATTTCAGTCTTTTACGCATAATTGCCGCTTCAATGGTTGGAGTAGCCGCTGTTTACTGGTTCACGAATTACTTGCAGAGCGTGTTGATCACAAGAGTGGCACTTACGGTGCTTTACGACATTCGTGCTGACATGTTCCTCCAACTCCAGCGTTTGGCATTGTCGTTCTCCGATAAAACTCCAATCGGTGCGCTGATGGCGAGAATGTTCGGTGATGTGGGCGCACTTCAAGAGATGCTCGAATCATCGATTGAGATCATTGGCGATCTGCTGACTCTCGTCGGCATAGTCGTGATTTTGCTCTTGCTCGATTTCCAACTAGCACTGTTCACACTTGCCCTTGTACCAGCGCTATTTCTGATTCGAGTGATCTGGCAGCCGTTTGCTAGGCGCGCTTTTTTGAGAATGCGTCGAAACTCATCAGTAGTCGGCGTGTACCTCGACCAAAACGTAAGCGGAATTCGTGTTGTTCAGGCACTAAACAGGCAGAAAGAAAATACCGGAATAATGGGTGGCAAAGTTCACACATATTTCTGGTCGGCGGTACGGGCATCGCGACTCGGTGGAGTGCTCATGCCGACGGTCGAATTGATGACCGGCGCTGCTCTAGCAATCGTTCTGATTGTCGGGGGTGGTCGAGTACTAAGCGAATCGATTGAAATCGGCACGATGGTCGCATTCTTGCTTTACGTCCAAAGATTCTTCGAACCGATTCGTACTTTGACCATGCACTACGCTGCACTTCAGCGAGCAGTCGCTTCAGGACACCGTATATTCGAACTATTGGATATTCCGCTCGATATCGCAGATAAACCAGAAGCCAAGCCGATAGGTGATGTCGACGGTAGAGTCGAGTTCAAAAACGTCACATTTGGCTACAACCCTGAACGTCCAATTCTTCGCAATATTAGTTTCGTTGCTGAGCCGGGCCAAACAATCGCCTTAGTCGGTCCCACTGGATCAGGCAAAACTTCGATCACGGCACTCGCTCACCGTTTCTACGACGTGCAAGAAGGTTCTATTTCGATCGATGGCCAAGATATCCGAGACGTAACTCAAGAGTCGATCGGGCATGTGATGGGTATGGTATTGCAAGAGCCGTTCCTATTCTCGAAATCTGTGTTGGAGAACGTTAGTTACAACACAGAGAATGCGACTCGTGAAGACGTTGTAGCGGCTTGCAAGATCATCGGTGCCCACGACTTTGTGATGCAACTCGACGAGGGCTATGACACGACTCTGGAGCAGCGCGGCTCGAACCTATCCGTTGGGCAGCGTCAGCTATTGAGCTTTGCTCGTGCTCTGGTCGCTGATCCGAAAATACTTGTATTGGATGAAGCGACTGCGAACATCGACAGCTACACCGAACGGATTATTCAGGACGCTCTGAAGAAATTGCTAGAAGGTCGTACCGCATTGGTGATTGCTCATCGACTTTCGACAATTCGAAACTCGAACCAGATCATCGTCGTGCAAGACGGCGAGATCGTCGAAAAAGGTACTCACGATGAGCTAGTTTCGGCAACAGGGCTCTACGCTCAACTGTGGCAGACGAACTACACCTCGTTCGATGACATCGCGGGCAATGCAGATGCCATAACCGGCGCCCCGGTTAGCAGTACATAGTTCGTAGTCTGTGCGTAAGCGGTATCCGGTCTATTTCTTTGAAACCAATGGCAGTAGCAATCGAGATGGCATTTCCGAATTGTGGAATACCGTCTGCTTAGCCACTTTGAGTTCGGCGTCAGACCAAAAATCCTTGCCAGTGTTGTGATTTCTATCGAAATTTGGGAAGTCAGAGCTCGATACATCAAGTCGCAATCGTTGTCCCGGTTGTAGTTCGATTCCAACTGGGTTTAGCTTGATTGTGTATTTGTATGGAGTGCCTGGCTCCAACAGTATTTCTTCGTCGAACCCATCTCGGTATCGAGCTCGCATGATCCCGTAAGTGAGGTTTACAGCGAGACCGCTCTTTTCTACAACAACGAGCTTGGCTGTCCAGTCGGTGTCGAGAGCGTCTGATGCTGCCCACAGTTCCAGTTCGACAGGCCCGATAAATCTCGTTGGCGACTCAAACGGTTCAGTTTGGTAAACCAATACGTCGCTTCTACCGTCCAGCGGTTTTTGGTCGCGTGGCATGGCTTGAGCATCGATGTCCATCACGCTCATTACGGGGTCGTGTGGATCGTAGGAATATGTATCGGGATTTTCCCCAGACGGCTGGTCGTTAGACAACGAGCCGTCTCCGCGAGGTGTGTTTGCCGAGCCATCACTGTGTAAGTAATACGGTACTGTCTCTGCTCGATTCAATGGCCATTCGTCTTCGAACGTCCACTCGTTCGCTCCG
>Ga0233439_10003509_pt1 | contig 16158 bp, 18 predicted proteins | sample SI_123_September_6_FD_182713 | JGI IMG/M metagenome (GOLD analysis project Ga0233439, IMG submission 182713) | Seawater microbial communities from Saanich Inlet, British Columbia, Canada - SI_123_September2016_100_MG | ecosystem: Environmental > Aquatic > Marine > Inlet | place: Canada: British... | reverse complement strand
ATAAAATGGTTGAAGAAGCATTTAAGGAAGGTGCTGATGTAAATATAAAAAACGACAATGGAGTGTGGTTTTTATTAGTTGCATCAGAAAATGGAAATGCAAGAATGGTTAATTTATTGCTTGAAATAGGGGTTGATGTAAATATAACAGACGATTATAATAATACGGCTCTTTCAACTGCTGTGAGAAATGCAGAATATGATGTCGTTGAATTATTACTTGAAAAGGGCGCTGATATAAACAAAGAGAATAACGATGATAATACACCACTTATGCACGCAATTATTTTTGAAGATTACGACATGGTTGAATTATTATTAGAACACCCAGATATTGATATTGAACTTGATCTTGCTACAAACAAAGAACTTCAACTGGCAGAAGATATGACACTAGAGGATGAAGACCAAAATGGTATTCCTTATTTGATAGAAGACTACATAGTCACGAAAAATAAAATAAAAGAGCACAAATATAAAAATATAAAACGAATATCAAATTATAAACGACCCAATGTACCAAAGCTTTCTACTTTGGCACATCGTCAACTATCAACTCTTAATACAATAAAATATAATAACGCAGTTAAGGATAACACAGTACCACCCCTAGATGGAAAACTTGGCGGTAAAAGGAAAACGAGAAAGGCAAAAAAATTCAGAAGATCCAAGAAGTCAAAGAGAAAAACCAGAAAATCCAAGAAACATTAAATGATTCTATTTCTTATTGTGTAATTCGTTAAATAATATAAAATTTTGTTTTATATTATTTTTTAGTTGATTAATATTTCCCTCCCTTCGATAAGTTTTCTGCCGCCCACAACGGCTGCAAATTCGTATAGTGAAAACATTTCTTTTGCTCCTCTTCCTCCTTTAAATCAAAACTACAGCAGGGCTTTATATGGTCTATGTGCCATTCTCCGTGATTTTCCCACGTCATACCCTCTGTGAATTTGCCTTCCAGATACCCTTTCAAAAATGGTAATTCACAACCTGTTAGTTGTTTTGTTCTGTATTTTTTATCTGCTTTTTGATTTTTTAAAGCATGGTATAAACGACACCTTAAATTTCTTTCTAACTTAAATACAGGATCTACTTTACATCTATTTACTGTATAAGCAGTATTTATCTTTATTGTTTGTTGTTTATTATTTTGATAATATTCTTTTCTATCTTTGGATAAACATTCTTTACACGCTGCCCGTATTGCCCCCTTACATTTTGCAATAAAATATTCATCTAATGTTTTATTTTCATTACAAACAGAACATATTTTGGTTTCAGTAATATCAATAACAACTTCACCAACATTTTCTTTAACTTTTTTATAATATTCTTGACTTTTTTGTTTTTCTTCTTCTTTCTTCGTTTCAGTAAATTTTGATTTTCTTAATTTTTCATAATCATTTTTACATTCTCTACACCATGTTTTACCTTTTGGAATAGTTTTTATTTGAAAACATTTCCGACATTCTTCTTCTCTTTCATTTGGGATACGATTTTGTCTTTGTATAGCCTTTTCTTTATTATAGCAAGTTCTACATACCTTTCTTCTAGGCATTAATTCTTTTTCTTCATTACATTTAGAACACTCCATATAAATATATATATTGATATATGTTTATATTATTTTATTAATGATTTGTTGGTATTTCTCCTAAATATATCCACCTCGTAATCTTAAAACTAAATGAAGCGTACTCTCTTTTTGGATATTATAGTCACTTAATGTGCGACCATCTTCGAGTTGTTTTCCAGCAAAAATTAGCCGCTGCTGATCGGGTGGAATACCCTCCTTTTCTTGAATTTTTTGCTTTACATTATCGATAGTATCACCTGCTTCAACATCAAGTGTAATTGTTTTTCCAGTTAATGTCTTGATAAAGATCTGCATTATATATATATATAATAAATAAAATTTTTTATATTGTTTATGATAAGTGTTTAATAATAAAACGAATTATTTATTATTAAATAATTTAAAACATAGTACCAAATGAGCCTCCAAGAGCTTCGTTGGCTGCCATTAAGGGGCTACCACCTTGAAATCCATCGGCTGGGGAATTTGCATTAACAAGGGGGTTTTCTGTATTATAATACATGCTATCAAAACCGTTGCTTGCTTCACTCTTAATACTTAGCTTTTCGGGCATAGGAAACTGAGCAGAAGCACCATTATTATCGGCGGTTCTTACAACTGGACCATTCTTTTTAGGTTTATCTTCTTCTTGTGATGATGTTCCTGTTACAAATTCGAAAACTCTATCAACCAATATATTTACCTTTTCTCCCAATTTTGTATTTAGACTCAAAACAATTACTAAAACTCCTAAAACTGTATTTTTAACAATATAAGGTTCATATTTCTCTCCACTGTATGGAGGAACAAATGTTATTAATCTATCTGTGTAATATAATCCAAAAAACATTACTAAAATTTGAGCTAAAATTTCAATTGATATTTCTAAACTGCTCTTGGATTCATCCACCTCGGGGATATATACTCTAACAGCTTTGTTTAATAATACAATTGGTATAATAGCCAAGAATGCATATTGAAGGGTGTTAAATAAATCCGATTTTGTCGTATCATCGAATTTTAAAACATGATTCATAAAATTTAATTTTTCTCCTGATTTTTTGCTTGCTTCTTGTAAATCTTCCATATGTAATACATAGATATTTAATTTAATTTAATTTAATTATAAAATATTGCTCTAATTAATTCGCTTACAGTATTTTTCTGTAATACAATAATTTAAAAATTCTAATTGATTTTTTATAGCATATAATTCTGTTATATTATATGAACCATTATTTATAAATGTTGTGTATGTATCATGCACATCTTTATAAATAAGAATAATATATAAAGAACATATTGTAGACACACACGTTACATAAGAAATTCCTAATATAAAAAATATATTATTTGTTATATTATTTTTATCCTTATCCTTATCATTATCTAATAAATTATCATGTAAATTTGTTTTATCGTCATCCATTTATAATTAATAAGATTATTTAAAAAAAAATGATTTATACTTAATATTTTTATGATATATAAATTAATTACTATTATGAGTATGAATAACATATACCTTCCTTTTGAGCTTGTAGACATGATCGCTGATTATCATGATTATAATAAATATTATAAACCAGCACATAATGTGATTTACCGTGATGTGATGAGTGATATTATATCTATGGGTGAAATTATGCCAAGAATTATGCCAAGAATTGCTCGGGAATGCTGGGGTAACAACCAGGGGGAATATTATACACGCTATTGGCAAGACGAAGATGATTACAACCATTATTGGGCACACTTGGATAATATTGATTATTTGGACGAATAAATATGATACAGAAACTAAATAAACAATTTAAAAAAAACATAAATATATTATACTATAATGGGTTTAGTGCCATATGAAATGTGTAATGAAGTTGCTAGACAAATTGTAAATGATGTTTTTTTGGTGAAATATAAACCTACTATTAAAGAAAATAATACATGGTATAAAAATCTAAATGATTTTCTTGTTGTTGAATGGGACCGTCTTCAAGAAACCGATTTTTCTCAAAATGAATTTACAGATTATGAAGAAGAAATGATCGCTCGTGATGCTATGGATATTTTATTAGATAATTTAAATGTTGATGAAGATGAATTTGAAGAATATGAACAAGAAGTAGATTGGATGAAATTTGATGATATAATTGGACACTATACTTGTCTATACTTATGATTTATAATTTAATATTTTTTCCTCCCGCTTCTTAAATTTTAAAAATTTATTTATTTTCCTTGTATTTCTACGAAGTAATGTTGGATTTTTAAATTTGGGTCTAAGTCTTTTTGTATATGGATAATCTTGCTTACTATGTATAAATCCCCTACAAAATTTTTTCCCACACATTTCATATATATAGTATTGTGTCTTTTCTTTATTTGCCCACTTATCAAATATTGCCACATGATAGCTTGGTTTCATTACTAATATACCGTCTCCGTTTCTTAAATCCTTTTTGTTTATTTTCTCTGACCAATATTTTAAATTAAATCTTCCGTTGTCTCTTGTTCTTGGACCTCCACTATATACACCATTATACATTTTTTTAGGTAAATCCCATAAATAACTTGTTAAACCACTACAATCACTTCTATAACCTGTTTTATTTGGCCTACTATTATATTTTTTTACTGTTCTTTTCCATTTATTTATTTTAGACTTAAACTCTTTTCTTGTCATTGGCTTACTCTTTTTTATTTTACTCATAGTATATTATATTATATTATTATATTATATTATTATTAAAATTGATTTACATTTAAACATTACTTACTATATTAAATAATACGATGGTAAGAATTTGTGATAAACAATACCCAGCTACTAATGAAGAAAAATATAAAGAGCATTTTTCTAAATTCTCTTTTCCACTAAGCGACTTTCAAAAATACGCAATCGAATCAACAGTTGAAGGTAATCATGTTTTAGTTACCGCACATACGGGTTCAGGTAAAACATTACCAGCCGAGTTTGCGATTGATTATTTTGTCTCAAAAGGAAAGAAAGTCATTTATACTAGTCCAATTAAAGCATTAAGTAACCAAAAATTTTATGAATTTTCAGAAAAATTTCCCCATATTTCATTCGGTATTTTAACTGGTGATATTAAAACTAATCCAGAAGCTGATGTTCTTATTATGACTACAGAAATTTTACAAAACACCCTTTATCTCAAACAAAGAGATATAGTTACTACTTCCAAACTTCATTTTGATATGGATATTCAAAATGAATTAGGATGTGTTATATTTGATGAAATACATTATATCAATGATGCTGATAGAGGTAAAGTATGGGAAGAATCTATACTTATGTTGCCCCAACACGTTCAAATGGTTATGTTATCGGCAACAATTGATAAGCCAGAAGTATTTGCTGAATGGTGTGAAAATAGACATCAATCCGATAAAATTGTTTATCTGGCATCTACTAATTTCAGAGTTGTTCCACTTAATCATTACATTTATATTGATACAAACACATCAATATTTAAAATATTAAAAGATAAAGACAAGGAAAAAGAAATCAAAAAGGTACTTAATACGCCTCATGTTTTAAAGAAACAAAATGAAAAATTTAATGATGATAATTATTCTATGATTAAAAAAAATCTTGAGTTATTTTCAAGAAAAAATGTAACTATTAAACCTAATCTTGTACTTAATAATCTTATTAGATACTTATATTTAAATGATATGTTGCCTGCTATATGCTTTGTCTTTTCTAGATTCAGGGTTGAAAAATACGCAAAAATGATAAACGTTAATTTATTTGGATATGATGATGCTCATATTCCTTCCATTATTAGAAAAGATTGCGAGAAAATTATTAGAAAATTACCTAATGCACATGAATATTTAAATTTACCTGAATATAATGAACTCGTATCTTTACTTGAAAAAGGTGTTGCTATTCATCACGCAGGTATTATGCCTATATTACGTGAAATGGTTGAGTTATTGTTTGGTAAAGGTTATATTAAGGTTTTATTTGCTACTGAAACATTTGCTGTTGGATTAAATATGCCTACTAAAACTGTTGTATTTACAGCAATGAACAAATTTACATCTGATGGACCTCGTGATCTATATGCTCATGAATATACACAAATGGCAGGTAGAGCAGGGAGACGAGGATTAGATACTGTTGGACATGTTATTCATTGTGGTAACTTAATTAAAGACGCAGGAATGCCATTTATGAATGACTATAAAAGAATATTGTCAGGAATACCACAAGTACTTAAATCAAAATTTAAATTTACTTATGGCTTAATATTGAATCTTATATCTGTTGGAAATATGTCATTTTGTGAGTTTATTGAGAAGAGCATGTTAAACCAACAAATTCAATCACAGATATCAGGCATTAAACATAAAATCTCTAGCTTAGAAGGTCAAGTTAAGAGAGAACATAAAGTTACAGAAAATATGGAAATTGATTTGAATATTGTTGAACAATATATTAATATGAAAAACGAATATGATACTGCGGCTCAATTTAAAAAAAGACAAAAAATAAAACATAATATTTCTAGTTTTGAAAAAGCATACCCTAAAATTCAAGAACATACAAAACAAGTTCAAAAAGTTAAAATGTTAGAAGCTGATGTAACCACTTCTAATATATCTATGGAAGCTACTATAAAACAAGTTGAAACAAATGTTAATACTATACTATGTGTATTAAATGAAAGAAAATTTATTACTCCACATAGTGAAGGTAAATATAGTTTAAATGAAAAGGGTAATATTGCGTCACATGTTCATGAAATTCATTGTCTTTTAACTGGAGATTTATATGCCGAAGGATATTTTGACGATTTAACTACGCCTGAACTCATCGGGTTCTTTAGTTGCTTTTCTAATCTAAAGGTATCAGATGACTATAAGCAAATTAATTGCCCTGAAGAATACGGTAATATATGTTCTATTGTTGCTAGAACAAATGAGTTACTTCATGAATACGAGTTAATTTCATCTGTTCATGAGTTATACCAACCATGCGATAATGATGAAATGCAATATGATTTTGTTAAGTATTCTTATATTTGGGCTGACCAAGTTAATAATGAAAAAACTGCCAAGAAAATTATTGATGAAGCTAAGTTTGAAAAGAATATATTTTTAGGAGAATTTATTAAAGCACTCTTAAAAATAAATAATATTGCTGCAGAATTTGAAAATGTTTGTGAAATTACAAATAATATGAAATTATTGAAAAAAATTAAGGAAATTCCTGATATGACTATGAAATATATAGCAACAAACCAATCATTATACGTATAAATTAAAAATAACGTATGGTTATATACTATATGGCACGTACATTTATCCAATTAATAGAAGAGGCAAAAAATTTTAATTATATGGAACCTAATAAATTAAAAAAATATTGGGATAATGATGACTATTTTTTTAAAGCAATAAGTATTCTTATTAATGAACCTGATTTATTAAAAGCAACAGAAATTATTTGTGGATGGTTTCCGCCATTAGTAATGTTATTTAAAGGTACATTAAAAAGATATATGGTTTATTGTACAGCTATGAATCAACAACATAAAAATTAAGCTATCATATCCATTTTTCCGGTATCCGGTGTTATGTAAAAAAAATGATTTGTTTTTTCCTTTAATTTATTTACAACGAGATCTACTACTGGGACTGAAACAGCATTTCCAGCCAATTTATATAATGCACTATCACAAATATCTGGAAGTTTATAATCTTTTGGAAATCCTTGTAGATTAAAACATTCTCTTGGAGTTAATTTTCTAATACCCTTATCATCTTTTAGAAGAGGTACATTATGTCCTCCTCCGCCCATATTAGCGGTTAATGTAGGACAACAATTACTCTTATTTTCTCTTACATAAAATCGTCTATATTGATAAAGGACATTTTCAGATATATGTTTAGTAATACCTTTTTCTATTTCATCAAATACTTTAAATCTATCCGAATAGTAATATTTATCATCAACACTTTCTTCTAACATATCACATATTTTCCATTGTTCTTGTTCTGGAAATTCAAAGTTAAATTTATCATATTTTTCTTTATCACGAAATCCTATTATATATATTCTTTCGCGATGTTGTGGAATATTGGTAATTTTATTAGTATCAAGAATAGCTGTTTTTATATGATAGCCTATTTCTTGTAATTGTTTCTCAATAATTTTATATGTATTACCCTTATCATGTGATTTTAAATTTTTAACATTTTCTAAAATAATTATTTCAGGATTATGTTTTTCTAAAATTTCTACAATTTTCCAAAATACATTTGATCTTTTGTCATCAAACCCTTTTTTCTCACCAGCTATACTAAATGGTTGGCATGGAAACCCGCCACATAAAAGATTATGTGAAGGTATATCTGATACATTTATAGTATTTAAATCTTTAAGAGTAAATGTATGAGTAGGATTATTTAGTTCATAAATTTTTTTGGAACATTCCATCATATCATTTGTAAATACACATTTGAAATTATTACTTTTTTCAAGTGCTAATGTAAAAGCACCTGTCCCTGCAAATAAATCAATAAACTTAAACTTATTATCAACATTTTTCTTTTTAATCTTAATTTTTTTTGGTTGATGTTCCATGGTGTCTGTATTTACAATTACTTCTTCATTTTTAACAATCAATTCTTTATTTAATTCTTTTAATTTTTCTTCAACTGCCTTATCTACAAGGGACTTAATTTTATCAGAATTATTTTCACAAGGTGTTTTGCGTCTATTATGAGAATCATAGTGAGATTTTTGAGAAAATTCCTTTCCACATTGTTCGCATGAATATTTAACCATTTTCGTTATATATTGTTAATATATATTATTTAAATCCATTTCTAATATATATTTGCATTAGTATATTATTTATAATATAAATTATATTAATATTTATATTATATTATTTTTACTTTGGTGTTTCACCGTGTTCAATATCTACATCTACGATTTCAACACATGGGATAACATCATGATTAATATTATCAGAATTATCTATAATTACTCGTTTCGGTTCCCAACAACACATTGTAAAAAACCAACAAAAACAACAAGTCATACATGCGTCACTTTTACTTTCACACCCTTGATAACCAAATACCGCACAAGGAGGGCAGAAGAATTTATAAGCACAATTGGGAGGTTCTTCATTCCTATTATCTCGACGCCGTCTACAATACCAGAAACAAAATCCTAAAAATGCTACAACTCCTCCTATAGTACCACCAATTGCTCCTCCATCACTTTCACAACATTCACTATAATCATCAGCACAACAAACATTTGCGGTTGACCCTGGTCCATCATAATCACACCATTTATCGGTAGGTTTATTAAAAACCCCACAACGTCCATCCCAAATATTAGAACATGTTAGCACATTACAACTTCCGTAAGAGTAATCATCGTTGTCATCATTACTGCTACCACCACAGGTAGAATACATATTCGCAATATTAAAATCTCCCCCGAGTGCTGAACATTGTGATATACAATCGTCACCATCAGTAGCCGATACTAATACTTCTCCCCACGCATACCAATTGCCTTCAACCCAATCACCTCCTGGACAAGTAGCATCATAACAAGTATTAGATGAAGGGTTATTACCAGTCAAATAACAATTTGTGTAACTAGATGAATAACCATTATCTACTAATTCTTGATAAGTAGAAGGACCCTTCTGACACCAACAACTAACACCATAAACGTTGAAAGGAGCAACTAATAAAAAAACACTCATATACATTATATACATACCCAGACCCATCCCACTATAATATAATTGTTCCCATTTCTTTATATTTTTTTATAAACAATCTTATATGTTTTTATTCATATATTTCCTTTTCCAACTCAAAACAATCCTTGTCTATTTTTTCAACTATTTCAACACTAATATTTTCGGGCACCTTGTCTAAATCCAAATATTGCGCTACATCCTTTAGTATATGTAATTTAAATTTTGTATCTGAATTATCTACTTTGCATTTCCCTGTCCATCGATTTAACGGTAATATTTCATTCAGAGAACCTATCCTTCCTGCTACTCCTTGATACTTCTTTTCTCTTCGACCTGGTCGTCCGCTAGGACACTTCATCCTCCATTCTGCCGAGAGGCAGTTTATGTAGTCAGGAAATCCAGATAACATACATGCATATTCCCATCCACCCCCTTTTCCAGATGTTACACGAGCACCCCCCTTGATTTCTTCATTATGCTGACGAATTCTCCTATCAGGTCTATTTGTTGACCCGTTGTATGTATTATTCTTGTATTGCTCCAAGTTATTCCTTAAAATATAACAATACCACATTATATTATATATACTATTATATCTTTATCATCGTAACTACATAAATAATATACTAAAATACATTATTTATATTAACTAGGCTATCATATCCATTTTTTCCGGTATCCGGTGTTACATAAAAAAAAATGATTAGCATTAAACCTTCCTGCTATAAGTATAAATTGTAATTATAATGTCAATAAATTTTACAGAATTAATTTATAAAACTACAGGAGGTAAAATAAAAGTAAAACAAGGAACTTGGAAAAAAGTAGAAAATCATAAAATATACGCAAAATGGTTAAAAGAAAAACTTATATATGAAAATGAAGAAGATTGGTATAAAATTACAGCAAAAGAAATTAAAGATAATTATGGAAGTGGGTTATTAGTTCATTATTATAATAATTCTCCAATACAATTTGTTAAAGAAATGTTTCCTGATTATGAATGGAAACCATATAAGTTTAGTGCTCCTAAAGGATATTGGGATAAAATAGAAAATCAACAAGAATACGCAAATGATTTAGGTAAGCATTTAGAATATACTAAAATGGAACATTGGTATGATATTACAGCAGAAAAAATAATCCATTATTATGGAATTGGATTATTACACAGGTATAATAATTCTCCATTACAAATTTTACAAAAAGTGTTTCCTGATTATGAATGGAAAGCATATAAGTTTAATAGTGCTCCTAGCAGATATTGGAATGAAATAAAAAATCACAAAGATTTTGCGAATGATTTAGGTAAGCATTTAGGATATACTAATATGGAACATTGGTATAAAATTATATTACAACAAATTCAAGATTATTATGGTGGTGGATTATTAATTAGTTATTATAATAATTCTCCAATACAATTTGTTAAAGAAATGTTTCCTGATTATGAATGGAAACCATATAAGTTTAGTACTCCTAAAGGATATTGGGATAAAATAGAAAATCAACAAGAATACGCAAATGATTTAGGTAAGCATTTAGAATATACTAAAATGGAACATTGGTATGATATTACAGTAAAAAAAATATATCATTATTATGGAACTGGATTATTAGTTAATTATTATAAAGGTTCTCCACGGCTATTTGTTAATGCTATGTTTCCTGATTATCCTTGGATTAATTCCAAGTTCAAGAAAAAATATTCACAAGGTCAAATAGAATGGTTAAAATATATGTGTGTTTCAACACCAGATATTCGTCATATTCTTAATTATGATGATGGTGAATATAAAATACCTGGTTCGCGCTATTACGCAGATGGATATAGTGATGAAGAATTATGTATCTTTGAATATCATGGAGATTACTGGCATGGAAACCCAAATATTTATAATCAAGAAGAAATAAATAAATCTACAAGAACAACATTTGGAGAATTATATGAAAAAACATTAGAAAAACAAAGATTCTGCGAAGAAACAGGATATAATTATGTATCTATATGGGAAAGTGAATGGATTAGAGCAAAATTAGCAGTTATTAAATTACAACAAAAATGGAAAAATAAAAAAAATTAATATCATTCGATATTTTTAAACCAAATACACATATTCATATTCTACATTTATAATATAAATATTAATGTAATTTATATTATATTAAGCTATCATATCCATTTTAATTGGTTCAAGATGTGTATAATTTTCTACTTCGAAATCTTCAAACTTATAATCATCTATATTATCGTATTTGTTTTTTATTTTTAATGTTGGAAATACATGCATTTCACAAGCACCTCGCGTTACCTGTCTTGCTAACGCGTCATAATGTTCTTTATATATATGCGCATTCCCTATTACATGAACAAATTTCTTCGCTTTTAATCCACAATGATGAGCTAATAAATGGGTTAGAAATGAATAACTTGCTATATTAAAAGGTACACCTAGACCAACATCACCACTTCTTTGGTATAAACAACATTCTAATTCATCATCATTTACTACATTAAACTGTACGAAAGCATGACAAGGAGGTAGTGCCATTTCAGGTAATTGGCATGGGTTCCAAGCAGATAATATTAATCTTCTACTTGTTCTCTCGTTTGGGTCTTTCAATTTATCAATTATATATTGTAACTGATCAACTCCTTTTCCAGAATAATCAGTATGACAATCACTATACTCTGCGTTAAAATGTCTCCATTGATGTCCATAAACAGGACCTAAGTCATTTTCATCAGGATAATCCAAACCACTTATGCTCTTAAATTCTCTACTTGCGTTTGCATTCCATATCTTTACATTTACTTTTTGAAGCTCGCCATTATCTGTTGAACCAGATATAAACCATAAAAGCTCTTTCAAACATGTTTTCCATGCTACTTTTTTTGTTGTAAGTAAGGGCAATACATTATTCTTTAAATTATATTTACTCATATGGCCAAATATTGCTTTTGTCTCACCATTTCTACTAGCAGTTGTTATACCATCATTCAAAATCTCACCTATCAGTCCCAAATACTGGGTTTCTTCAAACATACTTTATTCTATTATTTTATATTTAATATAGTTTTATTAATATATTTTAATGATTTGCTCCATCTCCATGAAGAAAATCATAATAAAAACATATATCAGTAACATAGATACTATTAGTATATTTTAACACATTTAACCAGCATTCATAATCCTGACCCCTTCTTTTATGAGGTACCATACCTGCTTTTATTAAAATATCTTTATCAACTATAACTGAACTATTTATCATACAACAATGAATTTTTAAAAATTCAAGTGTCCATATTTCAGGAAATCCATTATCTAATAAATTACTTTTCTTCCTTTTATAAATATTTTGTAAAGTATTATAATTAATTTCAGCATTATATTTTTTATATTTTTTATTTTCATCATAAATACCATTTCCACCTAATCCATCCGTAGAAGACATTTTACATCCAGAATTTTTCATTGCATTTATTTGTAGTTCTATTTTTTTTGAAAACCATATATCGTCATCATCGCAAAACGCGATGTATTTACCAGTTGATCTTTCAATACCCTTATTTCTAACATGACCAACACAAGGATAACCAAATTTTACTTTTGAATTTTCTTCCAAATGTATAATAGTGATATTATTCGCTGTCCAATCGTAATCATAATATTCTTTTTGGGTTGACATATCGTTAATTACAATAATCTCTAAATTAGTGTAGGTTTGATTTTTAACTGAATCAATTGTGTTCAATAAATATTTGAACCTATTGAATGTTGGAATAATAACAGAAACCTTTTCCATTATATTTATATTTATATAATTAATTAATTTTTATTAATATCCGTATTAATCTTCATTCCCCATCGTTACATTTAAATAATATAAATGATCTGATGTACTTGTACAATGCATCGGACTACATGAATTTGAACAGGTGCTATCTTCTCCATATAAATCATCGCAAATTTTATATTCTGAATTTTCTCTATTATACCATATCTCGTTTGATAAATGTAAAAATCCTAGAAATTCTTCTGGTACATGAGGGACCATATCATAATAATGAGTTACTCTATATGATGTAAATGAAAATTTATTAAAATATTGAGAAAAGTATTCATTTCCTACACGCGGAGAACCGAAAGTAATTAAATACTTTAACTCATAATAATCATTATATATAGATAAAATATCAAACGCAGTTAATGTTGCCATCGCCGCACCTGATGAATGCCCCGTTAAAAATATGTTATTTGTGTTATATTTTTTTGATAATCTTGATAAATTATCCATTAACTCTATCTTTGAATTATTATATTCTTTGTAGAACCCCTTTTCTACTTCTATATTCGTATCGTTATATGGAGCTATTTTTTTTATTCTTATATTATCTATCCAATTTTCTATATTTGATGAACCCCTGAATGAAATGAACAAACTATTTAATACACCATCATACCCCAGTAATGACCGCAATCCATCATTTTCTACTATATTTGTTAAAATTATGGATGGTTCACATGTACTACAATTCCATTCATCTATTGTTGAAACACAATATGAAGCTTCTGCTAAATCTACTGCATGTTTTGATAAATTTTCATCGTATGCTTTGGTTGTATAAATAAATAATAGTAATATTAACAATAACATATATATTATTTTATATTATATTATAATATATATTATGTTTTCTGCAGGTGACCTTGTATATATTAAAAAATACATGGGTAATTCACTTGAACCTGATACAAATAAAATATATGCTATTAACAGCATGATTAAAACCCCAGTTTTAAAATATGGAAATATTTTCGAAAAAAGTTGTATATTAAGTAATGGACACGAACAAATTATATATACATATAATACTTTTACAAAAGAAAGAGTATTTTATATTGAACATGTACCATGGTATAAAAAAATAAACTGTTGTTAATTATCTATTCTAACATTTGCAATCTTATCTTTTGTTTCAATTTATTTTGGTCCATAAATAAATATATCTGAAATTTCTTTTTTTTGAAATTTTCTACTTCACTTCTTACTGTTATTCTTGATGCCATTTTTAATTCAGGTAAGTATACTATATATTGAAATAATCCATCATTTCGCTGTATTTTATCAAATAAATATCCATTATATGTCTTTTCTAGTACATCTGGATTCGTAAAACACATATGTAACATATTACAATCTATTTGTATTTTACGAATTGCTCTCATCGTAACATTTACATATTCTAATTCAGATATCCATTTATTAAAGAAATCTACTGCATCTTTACTTAACTCTACCATTTTATTATTTATCTGAAATTGTATCATATTTAATAAATCTACTAATCGTCTTATTGGTGAAGTTATATGAATATATGACTCTAAGTCTAACATTTCATGCTTTTTTGAAAAATCTGTACTATATTGTCCAGCTGAACTATTCCATATTTTCAAAAATTTTGTTACATCATCGGGTATATTCTCTGGTATTTCAGTTTCCTTTCCAAATGCTGCTGACCTAAATATTCCATTATTATTTTTGAGCATCTCTTTCCCACATTGATAATTCATTAGTATCATTAAATATGTTATCACATCATAACTATTTGATATTTCCGATGTATATTTATTTTTATTATTCAACCCCCATACAACGTTTTTTAATAAATTATAATCTTTCATATATAATAAACTATCTTCTTCATAACGATAATTTTTTACTACTTTTATTGAACAATTCTTAAATGATATATCTATTATTTCATTATCTTTGATTTCTATATCCACCGCAAATGCAAATCTTGTTTGTTGTTCCTGCAAACTACACAAACAATCCGATAAAACTGTCGGTAACATCGGTCTTTTTCTATCAGGTAAATATATTGTAGATACTCTTGTAGAAAATGATTTCCATAATCCCAATAACTCTATCCACAAAGTTACATTTGATATATATATACTTATTATTGACGTTTCATCATTCTTTCTGAACCCAATTGCGTCATCATAATCTTCGCAACCTTCTCCATCAATCGTAAATATATTTTCACTTGTACGATTTTCCAAATTTGGATATCTCTTTTGTATCAAATCTATAAACTCCAATCTAGATTTACTTTTTAATGCATTTGATGTTGCACGATTAAATCCTTGTATTGACGCGTTCAAGCTTTTGCAATACAATTGATATTCATAGAAATTATCTAATTGATCTACATTTCCTATGTTCTGTTTTATTTTACCGTATGGATGCTTACTATCCCAGTTTGAATACTCAAATGTTACATATTTATTTACCATCTTCTTTTTAAATCCAATCTTTTTTATTTCATATGATACAAGAAATACAGGTAATCGTCTATCATCTGGAATGCATTTATATAAATTTTTTCCATTCATTTTTCCATATGTTTTATTCTGATCAAGCACTAAAACACCAGGCATGCTATCTACAGAATGAACTGTTGAATGTAATAATTTAACATTTTGATCTTCATCTAATGAAAATACATCTCCACTAAACAATTTATCATTTACGGGTTCTACACCTGGATTATCAACTTCTCCCAATGATGAAGCATTTATAAAACTATATTCCGTATATTCTCTATTCTCTATGTATATCCGAAATTGAGTTTCCATAATTATATTGTTATTTTTATTCTATATAATTTTAGAATAATATATCAATTATTTTTAATATTAATATTATATATATATATGTCATCATCGTCGATTACTTTACCACCATTGAAAAAGTCCCCAAAAATATCTACTCCAGTAGATGCGTTATTAAAAAAACCAAT
>Ga0233439_10003507_pt1 | contig 16163 bp, 9 predicted proteins | sample SI_123_September_6_FD_182713 | JGI IMG/M metagenome (GOLD analysis project Ga0233439, IMG submission 182713) | Seawater microbial communities from Saanich Inlet, British Columbia, Canada - SI_123_September2016_100_MG | ecosystem: Environmental > Aquatic > Marine > Inlet | place: Canada: British... | reverse complement strand
ATGATTGCTTTTGGCTGGGCACTCATCATATATCCGGGTATGATTTTCCTTGGTTGGGCCGGGCGAATTCTCATGGACATTGCGGGCCACGAACAAATTCTCATTGTGATGGGAAATCAATTATTGTCCCCGGTATTGGCAGGCATCATCCTGGCGGCAGTTTTATCGGCCATTATGTCTACAGCGGACAGTCAATTGTTGGTGGCTGCATCCAGTGTGAGTCACGACTTAAAAAGCAGTGGAGAAGAATTCAGTTTAAATCAAACGCGGATCGTCGTGGCGGTCATTTGTGTTATCTCTGTTTTTATGGCCATTTTTGTGGACAAAAGTATCTACAGTCGCGTGCTGTTTGCTTTTTCTGCGATGGGCGCAGCTTTTGGCCCGTTGCTCATTGGCAGGATGCAGGGCGGCGTGCCAAAAAACAATGCAATCTCGGCCATGGCGGTGGGCTTTTTCGGGACATTATTATTCTATTATTCTGATATGAAACCGGAAGGAAATCCTTTGGAACGGTTGATCCCTTTTTCTTTGGCATTTATTATTGTCCAAATGGGGAGAAAAAAAGGATGATGGACATTAATTCAGATATGGGAGAAATCAACCGCTTGTTAGATGACGGTACTTATGAAAAACTTATGGAGTATGTCACTTCTATCAATGTGGCTTGCGGCGGTCATGCAGGCGATGAGACTATGATGGCAGCCATGGTGGTCTTGGCGAAGGAAAAGGGTGTTAATGTAGGCGCCCATCCTAGTTATCCTGATAGAGAACATTTTGGACGAAATGATATGAATATGGATGCCAATGAACTTTTAGATACCGTTCGGGACCAGATTCAGTTATTAGCTGATATAGGTACAAATAACGGAGTTAACTTATCTCATGTAAAAGCGCATGGTGCACTATATAACAGGGCCGTAATAGATGAAGATATTGCACAGACCATTGGCGAAGCCATTATTCAAGTGGATCCATTATTAAAAGTTATGGGGTTGGCAGGGTCTAAGATGTTATCTATATTTGATGGTTTGGGATTGGATACCATGGCAGAAGCTTTTACTGATCGTACCTATGAATCGGACGGTACATTGCGAAATAGAGAATTCAATGGTGCTTTGATCACTGATCCGGATAAAGCTGCATTCCAGGCAAAAAATATGGTGGAAGGCACAGTAATTTCTTTCGAAGGAAAGGCCATAGAAATGAATGCACAAACAATTTGTATTCATAGTGATACGCCAAATGCAGTGGCGATTGCAGAGGCAGTGAGGGAAGAAATTAAAAAGGGGGAGAAAAGTAATTATATTTGATGAGTTAGAAAAGGAAACAACATGAAACAACTAATAACAATTTTACTGACACTTACCATTGGATTTTCCCAATCCTTATCGAAGGAAGAAAAGCAAATTAGATCCTATATTGACAATCATAATAATGAAGCCATTGATCTGGTAGAAAAAGTGGTTAACATCAATAGCGGTACCCTAAACATGGAAGGGAATAAAAAAGTTGGGAAAATCTTTCAGGCTGAATTAGATAAACTTGGGTTTCATACCTACTGGGTCACTTACCCTGATGATGTGAAACGATCTGGACATTTATTTGCAGAAATGCGCGGTGGAAAAGGAAAAAATATACTCCTCATCGGCCATTTGGACACGGTGTTTGAACCGGACCACCCTTTCCAGAAATATACTCGAAAAGGAGATACAGCTTACGGTCCCGGTGTTTCGGATATGAAGGCAGGAGATGTGTCCATGATTTATATCATGAAAGCACTTCATAAAATTGGTGTTCTGCAAGATATGAATCTCACATTGGCTTTTACGGGAGACGAAGAAAAAACCGGCGGTCCCGTTTCTATTGTCCGAAAAGAATTGGTGGAAGCAGGGAAGTGGGCCAACATCGGCTTGGGTTTTGAAGGTGCCGGGGGCATGAATACGGGTACCATCGCCCGACGGAGTTCATCATCCTGGGTATTGACCACGACAGGGATTCAAGGTCATTCATCTCAAATATTTAAAGACCATCTCGGTTATGGGGCCATATTTGAAGCATCACGTATTTTGAATGCATTTCGGGAAGAATTAGCGCCAGAAGAGTATCTCACATTCAACCCCGGAACGATTGTAGGCGGCACTGATGTGAACTATGATCCGGTGAATTCGAAAGGCACCACATTTGGTAAAACCAATGTAGTTGCCCAATCGGTCACAGTTCATGGAGGCATTCGGACCATTTCAATACCTCAGTTTGAAAATGCCATGAAAAATATGAAAGAAATCGCTTCTCGGAATTTGCCCGGAACCACAGCGAATATAGTGTTTAAAACCAGTTATCCACCTATGGAACCCACCAAAGCCAATTATGCATTGTTGGACAAATTTGAAGCCGTAAACATGGCCTTGGGTTATGGCGAGTTAGAACCATTAGACCCCAGCAAACGGGGTGCAGCAGACATTTCTTTTGTGGCGCCGCATGTAGATGCATCCTTAGCAGGTATGGGTCCCGATGGGTTTGGGGACCATTCGGAGAATGAAGGCCTTGATTTACTATCATTCCCGAAAACGACTACGCGGGCAGCCATTTTAATTTATCGTTTGACCCGGTGATTAAACTCACCACTTTTGTCAACGTACCTCCCCTCATACTATCCAAAGGCGGGTAGGCGAAGTTTGGGATTTATGAGGGTTTAATATATGCTCGCAAAATTATTTATCTCACTGCTGAACGTTTCGCCTGCTCTCAAAAGGGCTGCATGGAAGTGGTGGTACCAACGATTGGCTCATCGCGGCATGGAAACGGGATGGTCCTTCATGAATTATGGCTTTACGCCACGGAATGTTGAGTTACCCCTTGAATTATTACCCCAAGATGAAGCCAATAGGCTGTTCATTCAACTCTATGATTATACCGCATCCCAAATGCCTATAGAAGGGTTAAAAGTGCTGGAGGTAGGGTCCGGCCGGGGTGGGGGCGCATCATTCGTTGCGCGATATCATAATCCATCAGAATTGATCGGGTTAGATTATTCTGAATCTGCCATTGAATTATCTCGAAGACTTCATAAAGATGTACCGAATCTTCAATTTATCAAAGGAGACGCAGAATCCCTGCCATTTGAGGATCATACGTTTGATGCGGTGATTAATGTTGAATCGTCTCACTGTTATGGCAATGTGGATGCATTCGTCAAAGAAGTGTCTCGTGTATTAAAGCCCGATGGATATTTCAGTTGGGTGGATTTACGTGGCAAGGATATGGTGGACGAAACAGAATCAATATTTAATTTGGCTGCGCTTAACTTAATTCATAATGAAACCATTACGAAAGAAGTGATACAGGCTTTGGATGAAATTCATGAACGAAAAATGGCCATGATTGCTGATAATGTACCCAAGGTGCTCCAATCTGCTTTTAAAGATTTCGCAGGTGTAAAAGATTCACAGATCTACAATGCCTTTCAAGATGGGAATGCCGTATATTTAGCCAAAGCATTTCAAAAAGTCACCTTATAAAACACTGAAACACTACACCATCTATGTCACCCACTGATTTCCCCACTTTTGGCACTGAGCATATGGTCTATATGGGTGTCTGTTTGGCCATTTGGCTTGCACTCCCATTTATCGGAAAAAATTATCTTAGTCCTTCTCAACGGATTGGGGTTGCCCTTTTCCTGGCCGTATTCACCATTTTTCAAGAAGTACTTTTTGATGCATTCCAAATTTATATCGATGATTTTTTTCTTAAAGATGATCTGTCACTCCACATGTGTGGTATTGGTTTATTTCTTACAGCCTTTGCTTTATGGAAAAAATCACAAGCTGCTTTTGAACTGGCATTCTTCTGGGGGTTGGCGGGCGCATTCCAGAGTATTATTACACCGGATCCCGCCCGTTGGCCATATGGTGATATTTCCATCTTCTGGAATTTTCTTTCCCATGGAATTATAATACTTAATGTAATCTGGCTTATTTGGGTGGACGGAATGCGTTGCAGAAAAGGATCGCTATTAAACACATTCCTAATTACGAATGGTGTCGTTTTTGTTATCAGTGTGGTGAATAAAATTCTTGGTGATGGCGCGAACTATTGGTTCATTTGTGCCAAACCAGGTGGGGACAATCCCTTTCTCATCGGGGAATGGCCCTATTATTTAATCACCTTTGAATTGGTGGGTTTTGCCTTAATGGGATTGATTTATCTGCCCATGTGGTATTCTGTACATCGTCAGGAAAAAGGCGGGTTTACACTATCAAAAACTGCGTAAGTTTGGCGTAGAAAATGTCCACATTACTCGGTTACTTCTTCCTCGCCCTCGGCGTATCCTTTATCTGTTCCGCATTGGAATCGGTTATACTTTCTGTCACCCATTCTCATATTGGTACTTTAGTCAAAACCAACCATCGTAGCGGTAAATTGCTTCAACACCTAAAGGACGATATCAATCGACCTTTGGCTGCGATTCTCACACTAAACACCATCGCCAATACAGTGGGTGCAGCTGGTGTCGGGGCACAGGCCCTTCAGGTATATGGTTCCGGGTCGGTGGCCATCGCTTCCGGTATTTTAACACTGTGCATTCTAATCTTTTCAGAAATTATCCCCAAAACAATTGGGGCTACTTATTGGCGGAAATTAGCATCACCATCGGCTTATGCAATTCGAGTACTTATGGTCCTTACATTCCCATTTGTTTGGCTGAGCCATGCATTATCGGCCCGGTTGGCACCAGATGAAGATGAAATGAAAAAAGTGAGTAGAGAAGAAATTACCGCCATGGCTGAGATGGGTGAAGATGAAGGATCGATCGATGAACAAGAGTCGGATATTATTGAAAATTTATTTCGATTAAAGAAAATGGATGTGGAGGAAATTCTCACACCCCGTTCAGTTATTTATGCATTTGAAGATACCCAAACGGTGGGGCAGGTGATGGATGCGGATGAAGATATTAATTTTTCACGAATACCCGTATTTCATGAGAACATAGACAATATAATTGGCATTGTTTATAAGGATACATTATTAGAAACCATGGCGGATGATTATTTTGAAAAAACCATGGCCAATATTGTAGAACCGGTGGATTCTGTTTATGAGAAACAAACTGTAGAATCGGTATTAAACAAATTTACCAAAAACCGTTCTCATATGTTCATTGTAACCGATGAGTTTGGCGGCACCACAGGGATTGTTACATTAGAAGATTGTATCGAAACATTGCTGGGTGTGGAAATCATGGATGAGTCCGATGAAGTTGCCGATATGCGAGAATTGGCCAAAGATCAACTTCGGGCCAAACGCCGCGCCAAAGAAAATAAGGATTAATTTTATCCAAATTTAGTTGGCAAACGCATGTCATATTTTCTGATTATTGCCCCGAATTAAGGTGCGAATTTAATTTATCAATTCCTTCATTCACTCATTTCTAATACCCTTGTAATCTCATAAATTCAAGGATTGTGAAAACTGCGAAACTCACACTCCTGACCTTTCTTTTACTATGCTTAGCCGCAGAACAACGGCAGATTAAATACTTTTTGTCAGAGCATGATTTCATGTCTGGCCATGATGTACCCAAATCTGAAGTGATTCAAAAAGCCCATGTGCAGGCAGAATATGATGACAAAGATCGATTGATCTTAAAATCAAATTTCAATGCGCGTGGCGATATCCTTTCTCAAGAACAGTATTCATATATTGATACAAATATGATTATTCGCCAAAAGGATTTAGTAGATGATTCAGGACATATATTCCATCAAGCGATTTTTGGTCGGGAGCCGCATTCAATTTCATATATCGAGTGGGTATTTGGCGTAGACTCCGTTAAAAAATGGGATGATCGTTTTACCACATCTGACTTGAATGAGATCGATAAACCAGATAATTATCGGTTTTACGACGTGGATGCATTTGAATATGGGGGTAAAGAAATTGATTACGATTCATTAGGCAGGGTCACACGGGATGAATGGTTTCGAAGGCCCGACGATAAATCCATGCATAAATTCTTATATCGTTATTATGATGATACCAACATCACCCATATGTTTGAATATGATTCAAACGGCGTGCTCATTATGGACGTCAAACTTAGTCCCGATGGTACAGAAGCAATATTTTGGTTTACGGGCCCGCCAGACACCAGTGTACAAAATCACAGTACTGTAGCCTATAATCTGGATGGGGATCTCAGCTGGGGGACTATTCATTGGGCGGTTCCCGGTGAAAATGATAGCGCCAGCATCGATCTCAGCAATATCCTGCGAGGTGACTATACACTGTCCCTTGAAACTGATAGTAGCCTAAGGGATAGTGCAGTTTATGATATCCATTTTGATGGCAATGGCGTGAAAGGGTATAGGGCAACCAAAAGAACCATTCACCATATTACCTATGATATTAGTCCGCCCCTAATGACATTAGATATGGATAAGTATCTCAAGGAGGTATTTCTCTCATTCACTTCTTCTGAACCCATGGATTCGGCCTTTATCGTTTGGGCGCCGGATTCCAATTTTACACATATTGCTTCCGATACGGTTATATTAACACACGATGAACTATTAGCCACCGATCGATTTAGGCCAAGCCAACAAACGGACTTGGTTGATGGTGTGATGTATGATCCAGAGATTTATGGGTTCGATATTGCAGGTAATTTGTCACAACCGGGCATTCGGCAGGATGTGATTTATGATGTTACACCACCAGTTTTGACCATTTCAGAGCCGCTATCAGGTGCCTGGGTGAACCACCAAAACATTTTTATGGGTACAAATGAACCCATTCAGAATTGGACGATAACGGCCCAGTGGCAGGGTGGTTTAATTGATGAAAGCGCCCCCTATTCATATATTTTCTCAGATACAGTTCAATTGAGTGATGACAAGGATTTAATGGCGTTTTTTCAATTAAACGATGGCAGTGTTTATTCCTATTCAATCGTGGGGTCAGACTTAGCAGGCAATGAATCAGATGCGGTTTCAATTGATTCCATACATTTTGATATTACGCTACCCGTACTCACAATGATTTACCCATTTGATGATGCGGCAATCAAAGATCCATCCGTGAGTTATGCGTCAAGTGAAATCCTATTGGCTGGGGAGTTTTTATGGACGGAAATAGAGGGTACAATGGATACATTGTCTCCCCACGTTGTGACTCTTGTAGATGGGGAACTGTCTGCAGAAGAAAAAATTCATATTCGATTAAAGAATGCACCGGTTTTAACCGATGGTTCCGTGTATGCCATTTTGTTTACAGGCCAGGATTTAGCTGGAAACGAAAGTGAACCCGTTACAATTTCTAATGTATTATTTGATACCACTCCGCCGGCATTTACATATACGGCGCCAGGCTCTGGTTCGGCCTTAAATCATCAGGCGGTTTCCTACGAAGTATCTGAAAATTTATTTACAGGTGCTATTCTTTGGTCGTGGGTAGATGGAAAAAGAGATACAGCCAGTCAACACCGGGTTGAGTTAAAAGATATTGAATTAACGGCTGGACGCCATGATAGTATTGTTTTATCCAATATGCCTCAACTCACCGATGGTGGCATTTATTCAATTCTATTTACAGGATCAGATCGAGCAGGAAACGTGGCAGACACAATTGTCATATCGGATATTTTGTATGATTATACCGCACCAGAAATGGTCATTGACTATCCATTGCCGCGATCAATATCCAATACCACAGCCATGACATACACCTTGTCGGAAGATATTCATGAGGGTCGATTTAAGTGGATTTGGCTTGGGGGTGTGGAAGATACACTTGCCCCATACACAGCGATTCTTAATTCAGCAGAACGGTCTGGCGGTGCCCATTCTCAAATTGAGCTATATAATAACCCTACTGTTGTAGAAAATGCCCTATATACCATGACGTTTTCAGGGCGTGACCGCGCTGGGAATAAAACAAAACCGGCGTTTGTTCCAGGATTACAATATGATTTTACGCCACCGGAATTAACTTGGATATCGCCAAAAGATGGAGAAGCAGTCAATCATAAAAATATTCAGTTTAGCAATAGCGAATTATTAGAATCAGGTACCATTTCCTGGACTTGGGTTGATGGGGTGGACGATCCGGACAGTGTTCATGTTATGAGTTTAGAAGGACCAGAATTGTCGAGAAATGAATTTGGACCCGGATTAATTACAAACGAACCGCCCTTGGTTGACGGCGGTATATATAGTATAAGCTATGTTGGGTTTGATCCGGCAGGGAATGAATCTAATCATATTAATATTCAAAATGTGCTTTACGATATCACCCAGCCAGAGATAACCATTAACTATCCTTTACCAAAATCCATTTCTCGAACGAGTGCCGTGACTTATACCTTATCCGAAGATCTTGATACGGGTAGATTTAAATGGATATGGTTGGGCGGTGTCAAAGATACCTTAGCACCGTATACGGCCATATTGACTGAAGAAGAAATGCAACAGGGGGATCATATAGAAGTTGAACTATCCAATAACCCAACAGTGGTGGAGAATGCACTGTATACAATGTCCATTACGGGAACGGATCGGGCCGGAAACAAAACCAAACGCGCTTTTGTCCCAGGGTTGCAATATGATTTTACGCCACCTGAGTTAACGATTATAAGCCCAGAGAATGGGGACGCTGTTAACCATAAAAAAATTCATTTTATGAATAGTGAAAAACTGGCATCGGCTCAAATGATTTATAGACGAACCGGTGGTATACCCGATCCATCATCCCCCCATATGATAGAATTGTCCGGTGAAGAACTTCATGGAAAAGAATTGGGTCCCCTTGATTTGGCGACACCGCCCACATTAATGGATGGGGCTATTTATTCAATACTATATGTGGCGTTCGATCCGGCAGGGAACCAGAGTGATACGACGCGTAAAGAGAACATTCTTTATGATGTAACGCCACCCACATTGGCATTCACCTATCCGGAATCCCAAGTGTTTACGACGAAAACAACGCTACTGTTTGATGTGTCAGAAGCCATATATAATTTTAATATTCAATGGGATGGCTTAGGTAAAGAAAGTGAACCCCATGCCATTACATTTTCTTATCCCGATGTCTTAGATAAGGGATCTTTTAATTCAGATGATTTAACAATTCCGTCGTTAAAAGATGGGTTTGCTTATTCAATTACATTAAATGGCTCAGATCGGGCAGGAAACATGGCCAATCCCGCCACCCTAAGTGATGTGAAGATCGATCTCACGCCGCCTGAATTCACCGCATTTACGCCTCAATCTGGCTCGTTTATTAATCAAGTGGATATTGGTTGGACATTATCAGAGGATATCGCTGAAGGATCCGTGTCATTTCAACACGCAGGAACAGATGGGGAGTTGGTGTCTGAATTAATAAATTTAGAATTAAACGCTGGGGATCGAATTCCTCTTGGATTGGAGAATAGTGTTGATCTCCGCGACGGAATGAAATATACCATTACTGTTACAGGGATCGATTTTGCGGGTAATATTTCTAAGCCATCTTCGGTCGACGATATCACCTATGATATTTCGCCACCAGAAATTATTATAACCCAGCCCAAATCAGATAGCTTCGTAAATATATTGGATGTGGTCTATTCGGTAAATGAACCGTTACTCTCGGGCCAAATGATATGGATCAATGAACGAGATGAGAAAATGGTATTCGATCTGCGAAGTGAAGACTTATCATCAGGGAAACATATTCTCAAAGATTATAGCATCACTCCAGAAGAAGATATGCCTTATCGAATTACCATAGAAGGGACAGACCGGGCAAACAATAAAAGAACATCGGACCCCATAGAAAATGTCATGTTTGATGTGACGCCACCCGTATTAACCATTCTCAGCCCTCTATCAAATTCGCCCATAAATCATACAAAGCTTACTTTAAGTATTAGCGAACCCATAGAATTCGGTTCTGTTCGATGGCATGCTACCGAAGGTAATGATCCTAAATCGCCCCATATCAGACCATTGAAAGATGAATTGCTAACGGGGGGAGACTTTATTGATTATGAATTCTCTGCACCACCTCAATTGGTGAATGGCGTCTCCTATACCATCACGATTGAAGGAAGCGATCTTGCGGGAAATTTGTCAGAATCCTATTCAGTAGACGGCATTCTATTTGATACGATTCCACCAGAATTTGTAAATGTCACGCCTATGGATAAACAGCATATTAGAGAAGCAAATATCGAATATACGCTTACAGAAGATTTGGTTTCTGGAAAAATATATTTTGATCACGTGGGTGGTACATCGGATCCGAAAACAACTCACATGATAACCCTTGCTGGTGGTAAAAAGAAAAAAGGGGTGCAAGGTGGGAAACTTCCAGCCTCATTTGTCAAATTAGTGAATGGTGCCGTATACAATATTCGATTTGAAGGATTAGATGCTGCCGGGAATATGGCGCCAGACGTATTGGTTACTGAGATTGTATTTGACGACGAGCCGCCGTCTATACTTATTTCTGATCCGGTGAATAATTCATACCGAAATACACAAGACATTTCGTTTTCAATCAGTGAGGATTTGACAGAAGGGATAATTGAATTATCTCATATCGGGGATAAAGCCGATCCAAATGCACCCTATAAATTTGCCTTAGAAGGCAAATATCTTCAATCGGGGTTGTTTGAAAAATCAAGATTCCCTGAATTAAAATGGGTGGATGGTGCCACATATACATTAACAATTAACGGCATAGACCCTGCAGGGAATGTTGCGAAAGAGTCTAAAATATCTCATATCACTTATGATATTACACCTCCGGTTATTACAATAGACAATATGGTGAATGATAGTTATATAAATACCAATGCGTTAAGTTATTCTTTGAGTGAGAATTTAAAGAACAGCACCATCGTATTCACCCAAACCAGTGGGGCGGCAGATCCTCGTTCGCCACACACGGTGGCCCTTTCTGACTCAGAACTCAATGGGGGAAACTTTATAAACAAAGCATTGCGAAATGGGCCAAATCTTCAGAATGGGTCGATTTATAAAATTGAATTTAACGGTTTGGATTACGCCGGCAATGATGCGGCTCCGATTATATTGTCGAATATTGTATTTGACAACCAACCGCCTGAGTTATCCATCAGTCGCCCCATTGATTCCGAGCAAATTAAAAAGACTATTGTGTCATACATGAGTAACGAACTGTTAAAAGAGGCTGTGGTTATCTATAGCCAAACCAGTGGTACCATCGATGGTAACTCGCCGCATAGGGTTTCTTTAACAGGCGCATTGTTGACTGAAGGTGTGCATAGCGATCATGACATTGGCATTACGTCACAATTGGCCGATGGCGGCCGATACACCGTTTCAATAGAAGCATGGGATAAAGCAGGGAATCCGGCAACCATTACGCCAATTAATGATGTCTATTTTGATATTTTACCGCCAGCGTTATCATTATCAGCACCTAAATCAGGTTCCATCGTCAATACCGCTGTCCTTACCTATGGTACATCAGAAGAAATGGGAAAAGGGCAAATGCGTTTTGTCCGGTCCGGTGGAGCGGAAGATCCTCTCAGCCCTCATGAGATAGAAATGACGGGAATGCGGCTAAAACAGGGTGACCATTATGACGAATCATTTGAGAATGATATGGCATTAAAAGATGGTGGCATATATACCATTGAATTCTCTGGGGAAGATTTAGCTGGCAATGTCTCCGAATTAGTGTCCATTAATAATATTACCTTTGATATAACGCTACCCGAAATTGCCATAACACAACCTATAGAAAATGGATTTTATAATCAAATCAATTTAGATTATGAGTTAAAGGAATTATTAGCATCCGGTTCAATTATTCTTGAAAGAAGAGGTGGGAATAATGATCCCATGAGTCCGCATACAATTGACCTACTGGGAGATCAATTAAATGCAGGGCAGATCAAAGGGATCAATATTAATTCGAACACCAATTTAACAAGCAATACCACGTATAATATTCGAATAGAAGGCCAGGATATGGCTGGGAACAAGGGCAAATCAGCGGAAATCACTGGGGTAACCTTTGACGATATTCCCCCTGAAATATCTATCACTTCACCTTCGCCGGATTCATATATAAATACACCGACTCTCGGTCTTAGAACGAATGAAGTCCTATCCGAAGCGCAGGTTGAATGGATTTGGGTAGAAGGTAACCCAGACCCCGCTGGCACCCATGTGTCAAAAATGATTGGAGATCAATTGTTGGATGGAGATTATCCAGAAGTGAATTTTGATCCAGCACCAGCCTTAACCAGTGGTGCATGGTATCGGGTTGTATATACGGGTACAGATCGAGCCGGCAATTCGTCTACCACCGAATTAGGGAATTTATTCTTCGATAATGAACCGCCGGTGGTTTCTGTTTTATTCCCAATAGAAAATGGATTCACCAATATAAATGAAGTGAGCTATACATTGAATGAACCGCTACTCATGGCCAATTTAATTTGGACACCTATTGATGGTTCTGGCCCACTATCAATCGATATGATCGGCGATGAACTGAAGGCGGGATCTTTTTCTCAAGGAAAATTAACGAACCAATTAGATTTAACAGATGGTACAATTTACAATCTATCCATTACGGCCATCGATCGCTCCGGAAATGAGGCAGTATTATCTTTAGCGAAAAATGTCACTTACGACAAATCGAAACCAAAATTTACTGACGTTTTTCCAAGCACCAGCGCGAGGGTGAATTCCCAATTGCTAAAGTGGACGGTGAATGAAGAGCTGGTCAGTGGGAAGTATACCTGGATCCATATGGGCGGAAATGCAGATCCGTCTGCACCACATACATTTGAACTTACGCCCGAATTATTGAGCGCAGCATCGCATGACAATTCCACGCTTCCAGATTTAGCACTAGTGACAGATGCCATGTACCGAATTACGTTACAGGGTACAGACAAGGCAGGGAATACGGGTAAAAAGTTCATTATGAGTGTTGTGTTTGATGATATTCCACCCACATTAGAAATTAAATACCCCGAATCCAAAACTGCAGTTAATCACCTGGATGTGGCTTACGGAATTTCAGAAGGGTTAAGTACCGGACAATTTATATACACACAAGTTGGCGGCGTGTCTGATCCAAACTCACCAGTCACTTTTGATTTAGTTGGAACAGAACTTGAAACAATTATTGACCCTCCAAAGTTACCTAAAAATCCACCTGTATTGCAGGATGGCTCTATTTATAATATAGTTTTTAAGGGTGTTGATTTGGCCATGAATACGTCAGAATCCAATTTGATTGATAGTGTAAAATATGATATTACCCGTCCGGTAATAACGATTCATAATCCCCAGCCTAAATCGAACTTAATGGGTGTAGAAATATCGATTGAAATCAGTGAAGATCTCATGGATGGCAAAATGGTATGGACGCGAACAGGCGGTCTAAAATCTAGAGTTACAAGACAAAAAATACCATTATATAACGAATATTTGGCTGAAGGGATGCATCCCCATGCAAAACTTCCCATGGATAAAACTTTGAGTGCCAGTGTTATCTATTCTCTTTCAGTGGACGCTCAAGATTTTGCAAAAAATCAAGCCGAACCTGTGGAGGTAGAAAAAATTGAATATATTCGTAGTATGGCAGGTAAATGGTACTATAAAGGTCAAATTATTGAAGTCGTATGGGTATTTGAGCCTGATGACTCAGGTATGAAAGGTCGGTTTATGCAGGGACTATCTTTAGGAACGAAAATTAGCGATCAAGAAAAAGGTGATTTTGAATTCGACTTTAGTCGAAAACCTTGGGTATTAACTTTGGATATGGATAATTCGAAGAAAAATAGAATCAGTCTAATGGAATTTATTGACAATACGCATATGCGTGTAGTGACCGGAGAAAAGAAACCACGAAACTGGCAAGATGGAGAAGTAATGGAATATGAGTGGCGCCCAGAGTAGTTAATATGTTAATTGTTCAATGAAAAAAGATAAATCCTCATTATATTCGCCGGCTATTTTCACATGATTTTTGAACAGGAGAAATTTATTTATGGCTAAGAAACAAAAAAGTTTTGCAGAGAAGGCCTCCAAACATGGTGGTAAAGATTTGGCTCACGTTAAATTTGTTAAAAGTGTTGAATCGGATAAAGAGGGGTATTGGCGCTTTAATGAATCCATGATATCAATGGAAAAAGGTGCAAGCTTAGAGGCAACGCTCAAAGCAATGGATTCAGATGCAAATTTAGCAGACATTGAATTAAAAGATTTAAGCGCTGATAGCTCGAAACCTGCAGTAGAAGAAGCGGTAGCTGAGGCTGAAGCCACTGAAGTTGTAGCTGAAGATGCTCCTTCGGATGCGTCGGATGACTCAATAAAAGAAGAGACAGAAGCGGCAGCTGAGGCTGAAGCCACTGAAGTTGTAGCTGAAGACCCTCCTGCAGATGCGTCGGATGACCCAAAAAAAGAAGAGATAGAAGCGGCAGCTGAGGCTGAAGCCACTGAAGTTGTAGCTGAAGACCCTCCTGCAGATGCGTCGGATGACTCAAAAAAAGAAGAGATAGAAGCGGTAGCTGAGGCTGAAGCACCATCTGAAGAAGAATCAAAAGTAGACGAATCGACTGAAGCATCAAATGATGCACCAGCGGAAGAACTTGTTGATCCAAAGTCAGAAGAGAAACCATCCGAAGAAAAATCTGAATAATTGTAAATATATAATTATTCGTTATATCTGGAGAGGTGGCCCCGCATTCTGCGGGGCTTAAGGCGTCCCGCATACTGCGGGATGTGAAAAATAAAAATAGATCGTATTAAACAGTATATTCTTTTGTGTATTATGTCTATATATTAAAGAGTGAAATGGATAATAGGTACTATATCGGTTCGACAGAGAACTTGGAGATGCGATTGAAAGCTCATAATAGAGGATCTGTGAAATCAACAAAAAACAGAAGGCCATTGAAATTGGTATGGTCAGAAAAATATTTTACACGAGCGGAAGCCATGAAAAGAGAAAAGAAGATAAAAAGTTATAAAGGTGGAGAAGCATTTAAACTTTTGTTAGAATAAACTTGGAGAGGTGGCCGAGTGGCTTAAGGCGCACGCTTGGAAAGCGTGTGTACGTTAATAGCGTACCGTGGGTTCGAATCCCACCCTCTCCGCTTTACCCTCATGTGTGTTGTATTATTAAGTAATGTATATCAATTGTTCCAAATCTAAAGAAGAATAACTATATTTTAACGTTATAGTATTATATCTATAATGGATAAAGAAAGTGTCTCTTATAAATTATATTATCGACGTGAAATGAGGTTTATTACAGTAGGTAAATGCGGTCGTGAAGCAATATTGACGGGAGAATATGGCCGTTACTAATTATTGCTGAAACATGGCAAAATCACTACCTTATTTTTGAACGTTTAAAATTGTTGTAAATATAAATTTTAATGTTGTAATATACTTGCATGAATGTTAAAAAGATCCAACTGCGAAACGATATTATCACCTACTTGAATGAATTTCCTGCCTCGGAGGTAAAAGAAATAGCGAGTCATGTTGGTGTGTCAAAACAGACACTCTATTACCACATTAAGCTTCTATTAAAAGATGAAAAAATAGAAGTTGTTGACAGAAATATTGTAAATGGAATAGAAAAGCGGTTCTATTCAACTATTGTTGCAGTTGATTCTACTCATAAAGATAGAGAAGAGGATAAGCAAAATATCAAAGTTGATCCTATAGAGGATACAGCCATCACTGAAAAAGAGATGATCGATCAGAATATTATCGAAAAAACATCTATATCATCTCCTATTAAGGTTGATTCGCTAGACAAACCGAATGAAGATAGAGAAAACAGCACTATTTCTGATGACATACCCCTTGAGATAGAAGACCAATCTACGACTACACAAACAAACGAGGATAATCTCCCAACTTCCATTAATCTAAAAAAACAAAAATCATCATCTTTTTTAGTTAAATTGAAAAATATACTCAATAAACCTATAGGAAAGAGCACTAAACAAAAAAAGGTGGATATATATAAAGAAGATAAGGAACCTATAAAGAGCAGTTTCGGAGAATCATTTCAGACCATTATAGAGAATTTTAAAAGTTTAGGCGTTTTAAATATTGATAGTTACGACACAATGGGTAGTATGACTGCTT
>Ga0233439_10003494_pt1 | contig 16208 bp, 16 predicted proteins | sample SI_123_September_6_FD_182713 | JGI IMG/M metagenome (GOLD analysis project Ga0233439, IMG submission 182713) | Seawater microbial communities from Saanich Inlet, British Columbia, Canada - SI_123_September2016_100_MG | ecosystem: Environmental > Aquatic > Marine > Inlet | place: Canada: British... | reverse complement strand
TAAAAGTAGAAAATAATGTAATTGTCACATATAAATATTTATTTTAAGTTAAAGTAAATATTTATTAAATTGTTACTCAATTGACTCATTTATATTTACATAATAATCAATTAATCCATCAGGTGAGCGACTTGACCGACTTGACCGACTTGGCCAGCAGGTCGAGGGGCTTGGATAGCAACATCAGTAGCAGTATCAGATGCAGCTGTGTAAACAGCAATTAAACCGTGGGTATTTTTATTCGGTAGAACATACCCACCTTGGTTAGGAGCTAGTATGGGGGTGTTTACAGTCGTGTCTTGAACAGGTAGAAGTGGGTCATAATTTAGAGCAGTTCTCTGGCCATCATTATTATATATTATAGTCTTAGAACCAATAACTAGGGGAGTTGTTGGTGCTCCTTGTGTAAGAGCTACAGATTTTGTATCTGCAACTACAACACTTCTAAGTGAAAATTGTGATCCTTGAATTGTAAGAACATCGTCGATATCCATTGGGTCATTGTTGATACGAGAGAATCCACTTACGCCAACAGGGAAGTTTTTCATTGTCATGGGTTTGAAAAAGTCTAGACTGATATGTGTTGAACGTCTGTCAATGTATACAATAAGAACACCACGTGAATATAATACTTTAGATGCACGGCTTACAATCGCATTACCTTCAATAAATTGCATTGGCATAGCTTGTTCTACATGTCTTGCAACACTAGTTAGTGGTTGTGTGGGGGCCAATGCGGGGTTTGCTTGATAAACATTATTTACTAATCTAATAGTTACCATTGGAACACGAGTTACAGTTGGGTTAATAGATTGAGCATAAGGATTGTGTCCAATACCCATGTTAGGAACTAAACTAGTGGGGTAGGTGGCAACAACTGTAGGTCTGTATGAGAAAGCAGATAAAAGTCTTTTGACTACAGTTCCGTCATGACGTCCGTATACAAGATCAGGGTTATCGTATTTGTTAAGACGGCATACATCAACTGCTGCCATAAATTCACCAAATGAAGCATTGTAGAATTGACCATTACGTAGGTGTAATACATTGTTCCAAAGTTGGTTTTGTAAGTTAGCACGATGAAGTAAATCGGCAAGAGGAGAACTGTTATCACAGATGATATCATTGGGGTCAGTTACCATATCGTAGAATAGTTCGTAGTCGGGTCTGGTATTAAGAGCTTGTTTGTTGTAACGGGTAGCAACGATGTTACTAATGTTACTTTGTAAAAAGTGAGTATCAAGTTCACGAATTTTGTTTAAGAAAAGAGCAACTAATACGGGATGTACGTGGCTAGCACCAACATGATGGGTTCTATCATATACACCTGCTAGAGCAGCTGGACTTAAAGGTCCTGGGCGGTTTGCTCGCGTTTTTGGTTGATAGGTCATGGATTGGAGGAGAACTTGGGCATGAAGAGGTTTGGATGCGGCATTAAGTTTAAGGATTTCTTGAAGGTTTCTGTAATCACCTTGAGTTGTATCAAAACCGGAACTTTCAGTATCAGCCAAGTTACCGAGAACTTTCATCATGTTTGTAAGAGGGACAACAACTTCGTTTCTGCGGGAAGTTCCAGCTAATTCTTGTTCGTAAATTCTTACGAATTCAGCAAAAGCAGCTTCAGATAGTTTGTATTTTCTGGCATGAAGACGTGCTTTTTGTAAAAGCATATGATAGGGAACATTTGTTGAAGCATAACGGTTGCGTACAGCTTGGGCGAATTTTTTGGCGTGTTTGACAACAGCGCTGTGTTGATGAACAAAAACGTCTTGGATACGAGATACAAGCTCATTATCACCATATTTATTTCTTAATCTGAGGAGAGCGGCTTGGTCAACGCGGTCTCCCATTCTGAATAGATTGGCAACTTCTTTATCTACAGTGCTACCCTCTCTAGTTGATTTAGATCTTCTAGACATATTATATATATTGTCATAGAAAAAATAATTTTTAAATATTTAATAAAACTTAATTATTTTTTATTAAATATTAATTTTCTATATATTTTTTTTAAAATTCTTTTTGTTGAGTTAATAAAAATTGATTTTGATAATTATTATATTTTTAAAGGTTTAATAAGATATACTATATATGAAAGATTTATGGATAAATAAATGGAAACCAAAAGATATTAGTGAAGTAATTGGTAATAAGACAGTGATTAAATATATCGACGATTGGTTATCTAATTTTGATAAATCCAATCATAATACTGTTATTATTACAGGAATACATGGAATAGGTAAAACATTAATTATTAAATTGTTATTAGAAAAATATAATTATAATACTAAAACAATATATCCTGACGATATAAAAGGTTATCGAACTAATGAAAATTTTATAGATTATTATAATTATGATAATTCAATTAATACCAAAGTAAATATGAAATCAAAAGAAGCAAAGAAGTTAGCACTTATTTTCGATGAAACAGAGTCTATTTCTCTAACAAGCGAAAGAAAATTTGTATTTGATATTTATAAAAACAATACGAAACATAAAATGTTCCCATTAATCTTTATTTCAAATAATAATCATAGTAAATTAATCAATGATTTGAAGAAAAATTGTAAAGAATTTAAATTTTATTCACCTTCTTCATATGAAATACATTATTTAATAAAAAAACTATGTAAAAAGGAAAATATATGTATTGCAGATAATAGTGCCGTTACGAAACTGATTGATTTCTGTCAACATGATATCAGACGATTATTAAATATTTTACAAGAATATTCATATAATTATAAATCTATTAATATTGAAGATATAGAAAAATTTATTGAATCATCGATAAAAAAAAATACTGAAATCGGTTTATATGATGCCTCATTACATTTAATTAATAATTATGATAGTTATGATGAAATATATCAATTATATGAAACTGAAAAAGTATTACTCCCTTTAATGATACATGAAAATTATTACAAGAAAGTTTTATCAAAAAAGAATAAATTAAATTGGGACATGCAATTAAATCAGCTATTAAATATATCCGATTCAATATCAAAAGGAGATAATATCGAAACAAGTATATATACTGATCAAAATTGGTACTTGCAAAATATTCATGGATATTATACTTGTATTAATACATCGTATTGGATTAATAAATCTGCTAAAGAATTAAATTATTCAGATATTAAATTTAGCACTGATTTAAATAAAACCTCTTTAAAAAATATAAATAAAAAAAATATAAGTAATTTACTAAAGATAATTCCTAAAAAATCAGTTGATGAAATACTTTTATTATGTAAACTTACCAATCATTTAGTTAATAATAATAGATCGGATGAAATCATTAACATTTTAAAACATTATAAGAAAGACTTGGATGTAAAAGATGTAGAATTATGTTTGAAAATCGATAAAACAGTAGAGTTTATCACCTTTTCTACCAAAGAGAAAAAAGGAATAACAGCTTTAATTTAAAAATATTTTTCTTTTATTTTGTGTAAACCAAATATTTGAATATTGTTATGTGAGTTAGGTGCATTTAGAAAATAAAAATCATCATTTAAATAGGTTAATAATTTATTTATCCATTCAAGTTCCTTATCTCCATTAATAGTTATTTTATCTTGTGTTAATAATTTATGATAAAATTTCATGCGATAGTTTGTAGCATCTTTAAATAAAACAGTATTGTCTCTGATTTCATTAATTTTATTAATAATATTAGTATTATTAACTCCTTGAATCATATTAGCCCATGTAAATTTACTATTCATAGTAATAATTCCATAAAAAGCAAATTTAGCTGTCATATATTTTTTATTATCATTATTATAAAGATGCAATAAATCACTGTCGTTCTTATCAAATTTGATAACATAATTATTGCGAATATTTAATATTTTATTTACTTTTTTATGTTTTCTTTTGTATGATGAATCTATTTTGCTTAAAATACCCATATATATTATACTATAAAATAAAATATAATACATATATATATATAATGGTATTTAATTACATTATAATATGTATATGTATTTTATTTTTATTTTTGTTACATTCTAACAAATTAGAACATCTTGTTAATCTTGATGAAGAACGAAAAAAAAAACTTAAAAAATGTTGTGAAAAAGAAAAATGTTATGATAAACCACCTTTCTTACATGGTAATTGTCAAGAAAATAAAAGCGTAGCCGCTGCACAAGTTAATGAACAATACAAACAAATGTTTACCAAAGAAGAATATAATAAATTAAAAGATAATATTGATTATAATGTTGTTGAACCAACAGATTATCAAGATGTTATAATTCCAACAATACCCGAAGATGTAAACGAACAAGTATCAACAGATGTAACAGATATGTTACCTGGATATAATGCTGAATTCAATGCTCAACACCAAATTATCAATTAAAAAATTAGTATAAATATGCAAAGTTTTTGTTTAGATTATATGAAATAAAATAATTTCTATCTTATTTTATATAATGAATATTAATTTACTTATTGAACTTAAAAAAGAGTATACTACACATTTATTAAATATATTATCTCCTGTAATTTTTAGTGGATTAGCTTCTATATATTGCCAAGCAAAAAAAAATGTAGACCATAACACTGTCTTAAAAACATTCCAAAGTTGTTTAAAAAAAATTCCAAATTGGGATGTTACTATGATAGAAAAAGAATGTAAACGTATAATTGAAAAAACTAAAACTACATGGTTGGTTGATTTAACAAAGGCTGTTATCAAAGCAAATATAGTAGTATTATCTGTAAATGATATACCGACAAATGTATATGAAGAACTAACTTTTGGAAAGTTCATCCATAATGTTTATATTGAATGTGCTAGAGAGTTTTGGATTGACCCATATCTATTTTATCACGAGTGTTCTTCAATGGAAATAAAAAGAAATAACATAATAATTATAAAAACTATTCGTAATTGTATAGAAAATGCAATTAGAAAAACTTTACCAATGCAAATAATCTTAAAAACTTATTTAGGTGCGAATGAAGAGACAGACAAAGAATTTGATTTTGATAATATGAGTAAAGCCGAAATGATGAATATACCTTTACTTTTACAGAAAGATATTAAAGCTACCGAACAAAAACAATATCATACATCTCATGTTAAAACCGAATCTGATAATACAAATAATAAAATATTACAAATGATAGAAAGACAAGATATTAAATTATCAGAATCTAATGACAAAACTAAAAATACACCAGAGCGTTCAATTCAGTCAGGTCGTTCAATTAATTCTAGTTCAAATAAAAAATCATCATCTACTTTAAAAAGAATTATTAATGAATCTGTTAATAAAACTCACAATAATTCAACACGTAGTTTATCAATTGATAGTAAAATGAAAAATAAGTTAACTAAAAATTTAGCTGATAGTGATACTATGACATATCATCCCGAAGAAAATGTTAATAATTATCAAGATATTTTTTCAAATAGTGATATTAAACCTAAAAGTACATCTGATCATAGCACACGAAATAATGAAACGCTTGATACTCAAGAAAAAAATGATAAAAAATCAAGAGATAAATTTTTTAATAACTATTTAAATATCTGATTTATCATTACTTTTATTTTCAAAATAAATTGAGGGTAGAATCCTATCTAAAATAGCATATCCTATTGAAATAATAAAACTAACCATTAATATATCTTGTTGTGGAATAGGATTTTCTGGAATATATCTAAGAGATAATCCGGTTATTATACCAATTAAAATATATTTTAATATTTTATTAATAAATTCATTCATATTATAAATATATTAGAAAAATATTTCTAATATATTTATATGAGTCCAATTATACTAGTATTAATAGTAGGCATAGCATTAATTTATTGGTTCCAAAAATCAATGGTAAATAATAAAAGCAATCAGGATGGTAATAATAAAATTAGACAATTATATAATAATATTAAACTTCCTGTTCTTGTTATATGTATGTCTCTTATAATAATGTCGTTATGTACAACTCAAGTTACCTCTAATGTTACCGAACAAAAAGTATTTACTAGTTTACCGAATTTCTAAAAAATTCACTGATACTTTATTGCTTTAATACAAATTAAAACGCAGATTAAAATAAATTTTCTATCTAATATTAATGAGTACAAAAGATATTAAACTCGGTGGGTCGCGTCTAAAAATTAAAAGATTTGATATTAAAAGTATGCCTGATAATGTAACTATTGCCATGATTGCAAAAAGAGCTTCTGGCAAAAGTTTTTTAACTAGAGAAATATTATTTCATAAACGTCATATACCATCTGTAGTTGCTATTAGCAAAACAGAAAAATTAAATAAATTTTATGGAAAATTTATTCCTGATATCTATATTTATGATAATTATCAAAATTCTATCTTAACTAAAATATTTGCTAGACAAGGTAAATTATGTGAAGATAACGACCGTAAAAAAACAGAAGGTAAAAAAGTCAAAGATGATAGGCTTATTTTAATTATGGATGATTGTATGAGTTCTAAAGGTTCATGGATTAAAGAAGAACCTATCCGTGAATTATTTTTTAATGGAAGACATCACCATGTTTCATTTGTTTTAACCATGCAATTTTCTTTAGGTATTCCACCTGAAATGAGAAGTAATTTTGATTATATTTTCTTATTAGCAGAAGATTTCATATCTAATAGGAAAAGATTATATGAACATTATGCTGGTATGTTTCCATCATTTGATTTTTTCCAACAAGTTTTTTCAGAAGTAACAGATAATTATGGATGTCTTGTCATTAACAATCGTATTCATTCAACAAATATTACTGAAAAAATATTTTGGTATAAATCCAAAGAAACACCAGATTTTACGATGGGTTCTCGAAAATATAAAAAATATCATAAGAAAAACTATGACAAGAATTGGAATAAAAGAATTGAAGTTTTTAATCCTTCTGATTTAATAACTAAAAGGAAAAATGATATGAAAATATTAATTGAAAAAGTTAGAGAATAGATTACAATCAGGATTTATTGGGAAGTTTTTTCTAAATCTTTACGTAGGGATTGGTCATTCTCTTGACAACTTTTAAGTCTAACTTCCATCTTTTTAATTTGTTCATCAATGTTTTCTAAACTAGTAGTTAACGTTTTAGCTTCGTCGATATTTTTTACTTTACTTAATTTCTTGGTTAATTCGTCTTTATTAGTCTGGCGTCGTTGTAAGTTTTCATTGATATTTTCCATCATTTTTTCGGTTTTTCTAATTTCATGGAATATCTTAGACTGGTCCATACTTGTTTTATGTCCTTTCATAAGAGAATTAAGTTGTTCGTTCGCATATTCAGAATCATTAACAACTTTTGAGTTTGGATCAGGGTCAAAGGGTAGCCATTTACCTCCCTCACCTACAAATACATGATGTGCTTGATCGAATTGTTGAATAATTTTTGCTTGTTCACATGCTTGTTCATATGTATCAAATGCACCACCAAATCGCACCCCAGTTACGGTATGTTTATCATTTTCCTTGTTAGATAAAAATGAAATACATATATATTTTTGATTACTTGGTAGCATAGAAAGTTCAGATAGTTGATCGGTCATTATAAAATAACATGAAGTTTATCTTTTAAATATATTTATGTTGTAGGATAAAATTCCCATTTTAGATGTTTACAAAACTTTTGCCATATTTGGTCTTGTTCCATTAATTTTGTTGGTTGTAGCATTGGAAAATAAGTTAACAGGTCATCAAGTTCTAATAATTCACTAAACTTGTACAGAATATATGGATATGATAAGAAATTTTTTCTACCTTTCGGTTTATACAATTCCCATGGTTCTTGGATTTGCATAAACATTTGAATAAATTTTGTTTCAGTATTTAGGTCAATTCGAGGTGCTGGTACACCTGTTAATTTATTTATAATAAATGGTATATGTTCATATAGTTTATTATAACCAAGTTTTTTTAATATTTTTTGCATCTTATATCTATTTAATTTATCAAAACTCGTTACTCTATTCTTATTTAATTCAGTTATTATATCTTCAAACACTTTTTCAGATATTTCTGTTGTTTCTTTTGCTTGAAATTGATTCAACCATTCTTTGAAGTGATTTCGTCTTTGATAAGGAGAATAATCTTTAATTTGTTTATCTTCATCAATAATAACAAATTCCATATCACCACATTCAGGGCAAATATAAGATGATTCTTCTAAATCCAAAGTTTTTTCAATATCACAATATTCACAATAGCGTATACGATTAGTACCATCATGTTTATTTACTCGTACCCCATCTACTCTTTGACAAAATCTATCAAATAATTCTGCTCTGCCCATACTATCATTTGATGTATTATTTTTTAAAGTTGGAGTCAAGTACTCCATTATATTTTTTGATTCTAGCGTATTATCATTATTATCCTTCCTCAAATCATAGTAGTCTGTTAATAAATCTCCAGTCAGGTCGTAATAATTAATTTCTTCATGATTATTAATTATTTGTTCTATTTCTTCACTATATTTTTTTTGTAAATTCAATAATTCTGCTCTTTTTTCTAAATCTACTAACATATTACTATTGCGCTTGTCTTTTAATAATGCTAATTCTTTTTCTACTTTTTTTAGAGTTTTTACAACCTTGTCAAGAGAACATTTTTTATTTTCAAAAGATTTTATTTTTTGAAGATGTTTTTTTTCAAGAGTGTTAGAATCTTTCATTGTACCATTGGATTTACTACCAGGTGATTTTTTTATCCTAAAGTTGGACATATATTAAAATAATTAAAAATAACTTTAAGTTAAAATAAATACTGTTTAAATAGAAAAAAAATTTCAAAAATATAAGTAAAAAACATTTAAAAAAGATTAATTTAAAAAATATTAAGAATTTTTTTCTAATCTAGTTATATACTAATATGGCTGGTGCTCTTATGCAACTCGTCGCTTATGGCGCTCAAGATGTTTACCTTACCGGTAATCCCCAAATTACTTTCTTCAAAGTAGTCTACCGCAGACATACTAACTTTGCTATGGAAGCTATGGAACAAACCCTTAATGGTACATCTGATTTCGGTAACAAAGTTACTTGTACTGTATCCAGAAATGGTGATTTAGTCGGTCCCTGTTATCTTGAAGTAACTATGCCCGCTTTAACTGCTGGTGGTCCCGATGCTGATCAATACGATTGGGTCAATCGTGTTGGTTTCGCTTTAATCAAAGAAACTGAACTCCTTGTTGGTGGTCAATCTGTTGATAAACAAACTGGTGAATGGATGCATTTATGGACAGAATTAACTTCTACCACTGCACAAAAATCACTCTTAAACAAACTTGTCGGAACTAAATCTGCTGATGGTCTTAACCACTCTTCTGATAACGGTCAGTCCGCTCTTACTCTTCATGTTCCCCTTCAATATGCTTTCTGCAGAAATCCCGGTCTTGCTCTTCCCTTAATTGCTCTTCAATACCACGAAGTCAAAATTACTATTGAATTCCAATCATCTGCTAACTGCATCCAAGCTGGTTCAACTTCTACTGCTCTTTCCAATGTATCTTTATGGTGTGACTACATTTTCCTTGATACCGAAGAACGTAAAAACTTTGCCCAAAACCCCCATGAATACCTTATCGAAACTGTCCAAACTCAAACTAGCTCCGTTGACGCTAGCTCAACTAACAGTGTTAGACTTGTCTTCAACCATCCCACTAAAGAACTTGTATGGGTAACTAATGGTCAAGATAGTGGTACTCCCGAATCTGATTTATTCACCCAATTCAATGCCGACAGAACAACCCACACTCTTAGCGCCATGAAACTCAAACTTAACGGCCAAGACCGTTTCGCCGCAAGAAATGGTGACTACTTTAACTACGTTCAACCATGGCAACATCACACCGGATACCCCGATCTCGGTATCTATTCTTACTCCTTTGCCATCAAACCCGAAGAACATCAACCTTCTGGAACATGCAATTTCTCCCGTATCGATAACGTCAACCTTGATGTAACAACTGGTTCCACTGCTACCAGTATAATCATATATGCCCACAGCTACAACGTTCTCCGTGTTGCTTCTGGTATGGGTGGTCTTGCTTACTCCAACTAGATTTACTAATTTTACTAATTTTACTAATTTTACAAAAAATATGAAAATACTTTAAAAATTTTAATATTTAAAAAATATTTAAAAATATTAAAATTTTTTTTATTATAATATAAACAATTTACTTTAAAATATTTATATCATATAAAAAAATATTAAGAATTTTTTTCTAATCTAGTTATATACTAATATGGCTGGTGCTCTTATGCAACTCGTCGCCTATGGCGCTCAAGACGTTTACCTTACCGGTAATCCTCAAATTACTTTTTTCAAAGTAGTTTACCGCAGACATACTAACTTTGCTATGGAAGCTATGGAACAAACCCTCAATGGTACTTCAGACTTTAACAACAAAGTTACATGTCGTGTTTCCCGTAATGGTGATTTAGTCGGTCCCTGTTACGTTGAAGCCACTCTTACCAACGATGTAGCTAACTGCAATCGTGTTGGTTTCCAACTCATCAAACAAGCTGAACTCCGCATTGGTGGTCAAATGATCGACAGACAATCCGGAACATGGATGCATGTATGGACTGAACTTACCAACACAACTGACCAAAAAGCTCTTTTAGAAAAACTCGTAGGTCCCAAAAATTCTGATGGTACAATTGGTAGCGTTACCACCACAATTACTGCTCACATTCCCCTTCAATTCGCTTTCTGCAGAAACCCCGGTCTCGCTCTTCCCCTTATTGCTCTCCAATACCACGAAGTCGAAATCGTCATTGAATTCAACACCAAAGCTAAATGCAGTGCTGCTGGTTCCGCTGGTACCCAAACCATGACCAATGTCTCCCTCTGGGCTGACTACATCTTCCTTGATACCGAAGAACGTAAAAACTTTGCCCAAAACCCCCATGAATACCTTATCGAAACTGTCCAATCTCAAGATTCTTCCCTCAAAGCTGCATCTCTTAACAGCGTCAGACTTACCTTCAATCACCCCACCAAAGAATTAATATGGGTTTCCCGTATGTCTAACCCTGCTGGTGATGAATTCTCTGATTTCGGTTCCGCTGCTGGTACCGACAATATTACTGATGCTAAACTCAAACTTAACGGTCAAGATCGTTTCGCCAAACGTGTTGGTGGATACTTTAACTATGTCCAACCTTACCAACATCACACTGGTAAACCCGACACCGGTATCCAATGTTATTCCTTTGCCATCAAACCCGAAGAACATCAACCTTCTGGAACATGCAATTTCTCCCGTATCGATAACGTCAACCTTGATGTAACAGCCACCAGCGCTGGTACCCTCACTGTTTTCGCTCACAGCTACAACGTACTCCGTGTTGCCTCTGGTATGGGTGGTCTTGCTTACTCCAACTAGATTCATTACTATTATAAAATGTGCAATTGTATCTCAAAATGTTAATTTTAATAAAAATTAACATTTTTTATTTTATTATATAAAAATAAATTATCACTTACTATAATTATGAAAGGAGCACTTATGCAATTAGTTTCACTTGGTGCAGAAGATATTAATATTATTAGAGATCCCGAAATAACATTTTTCAAAACAGTTTATAAAACTTATAATAATTTTGCGATTGAATCAATTGAACAAACATTTGTTGGATCGCCTAAATTTGGATCTACTAATACAGTTAAAATAAGTCGAAAAGGGGATTTGATATCTAAAACTTATTTACAATTAACATTACCTTATCAAGACGATTCTAGTGCTGTTTGGACTAATAGAATTGGTTTTAATATTATTAAAAAAGTCGAATTATTAATTGGAAAACAAATTATTGATCGACAATTTGGTATGTGGATGCATCTTTGGACAGAATTAACTAGTACAGATGAACATAAAAACCATTTAGATAAAATTGTTGGTTCGCGATCATTGGGAACAGAAAATTCTGCTGGTTTACAAGCCAATAAATCTCATACTTTAATAATTCCTCTTCAATTTGCTTTTTGTCGTAATTATAGTTTAGCTATTCCGTTAGTAGCTATTGTTCAACAAGATATTGTTATGAAATTTTATTTTGAAACAAAAAATAATTGTATTCAATCCGGAACAGCACCAGCTGGAGATATAACTAACGTTGGATTATGGGTAGACTATATTTTTTTAGAAAAACCAAATGTTTTAAACATTGTTCAAAATAAACAAGAATATTTAATAGATGTTACCAATCGTTTAGTTAAGAATTTATCTTCTAATGGGATACATAATATAGTATTACCTTTTACTTTGCCCTCTAAAGAATTGATATGGGTTTTAAGAAAAAAGACATTAGCTACAAATACGGATAAATTTACTGATTATACTAATGGAACAACTAGTATGGTAAAGAAAGGACAATTAAAAATAAACGCTGAGAAATTCTTTAGATCGGGTATGCGTAAATTTGATTATTTTAATTATATTGTACCTTTTCAATTTCATAAAGGTAGTCCTGATTTAGGTATTAATGCATTATCTTTTTGTCTAGATCCTGAAAATAGTGAACCCTCTGGATATTTCAATTTTAATAATGTTAATAAAATTTCTTTATCATTAGATACTTTTGAAGGAACAGTTTATGTTTTTTCTTTATCAACTAATGTATTAATCGTTGAGGATGGATATGCTAGACTTAAATATCAATATTAAGATAACTTTAAAGTATAAAAAATAAGTGTTAATATGATTTATTTATTAGATTTAAACATTTTTTTTCTACTATATTTATATTTATGAGTGGAGCTTTATTACAATTAGCAGCTTTAGGATCACAAGATGCATATTTAACAGGAAATCCTGAGATAACTTTATTTAAAAAAAAATATCACAGGTATACACATTTTGCCAGTGAAACTATTCAAGTATCATTTGATGGTGGTTCTATTGATTTTGGTTCAAGTAACGCAGCTACATCTACATTAGAACAATCTGGTGATTTAATATCAAAAATGGTTCTTGTTCTAAAAATTGACGCTGTTACTGATTCTAGTGTAGATTGGGGTTATGTTAATAGATTAGGACATGCTATAATCGATGAAATTTCAGTTTCTATTGGTCAAACAGAAATTGATACTCATTTTGGCGACTGGCTAAATATTTATCATGATATTTATAGTAACAAAAGTCATGAAACTAATTATAATAAATTAATTGGTAATACTTCTGAATTAAAAAAATTACAAAAAAGTCATACTAGTTTAGAATTATTTATTCCTCTTTATTTTTGGTTTTGTAAAAGTACAAGTTCCGCCTTTCCAATATGTGCTATAACTAAACAAAACTTTCAAATTAAAGTTAGATTAAATGAAGCAATAAGTTGTATTAATTATAAGGGTTCGGTTGAACCTACATCACTTCCTACTATATCATCTGGTTATTTACTAGTTGATTATATTTTCTTAGATAACCAAGAAAGAACATTATTTATGACACAAGATCATGAATATTTGATTGAACAAGTTCAGGATATGACTGATAGTGTTACTAGTGTTAATCCAAGATATAATCTTATTTTTGATAAACCATGTAAATACCTATCATGGTATATTAATTTAAAAAGGTATTATCAAAGAACCCCGTTTTTATCTTGGGCTACTGACGATGATTGGGAATTAGCAAAAACGAACTTTTCTAAACTAATCTGGCTTGCTACCAGAAAAGATTTGGATGTATCTGATACAACTAATCCAGTTATTAAAATAAATAGTACTTTTACTAATATTGGAGAATCAATTGATTTGGTCACAGGCGGTTTATCTAAATTAGAAGAATTACAAGCAAAAGTGAAAGCTATCTTTTTATTTGCAAGTGTAAATACAAATAATTCTAATGAATATTTAGCCAAAGCTACAATTGATAATGTAGTATTATTAGAAAGTAGTATAACATATGAAGATATGTCTCTAACAATAGATGAATTAAAAGAAAATGCAACATCATCTACTGTCCATACTACACAATCTACCTTTCTTGATCTTAATACTATCAGCATCATTGATGCTTTTAATTCAGGTAATAATATAAATCGAACTGATAATCCTATTATATCAGCTAATTTACAATTAAATGGTAAAGATAGATTCCAAGAAAGAGATGCTTTTTACTTTAATTATCTAAATCCATATTACTATTTTACTAATAAACCTCAAGATGGTATTAATCTTTATAGTTTTAGTTTAGCACCAACAGAAATCCAACCTAGTGGAACTATTAACTTTGGTCAAATTAATACTAAAGAACTATTAATTAAACTCGGACAAAATAATACTATACCTAGTGATACCTATTTTAGTAAATTCTTTCAAGAAGGTCGTATACGTATATTTGTTTACAACTATACCTTATTAAAAGTATCTCCTAAAAGAAATTTAGTTGGATTAGCATACTAATGTGAAATCACTTTATTTATACTAAATATAAGATTGTCATTACCAGTATATTTAATGGTGTTATATTTCACCTGTTGTTTTTCGGTTCCTGGAATAATTGCCATACTTGTATGGATTAGTATATAAGGATAATCCGTTTCATTATCATCAGCAAGACATTCAAGGGCATATTTTAATTCGCCTTGCTTTGGCCCAAAAAAATCAGGCATTATATTGACACCTTGTTCCGTTTGTGTGCGTGGTGAATCAAGTGGGAATTGTTGATTTACAATAGCAAGTAACTCTTGAAATCTTTCTTTCTTTCCATGAGGACATTCAGTCGCCGACATTAGCTTTATTAATGACAGCGATAATATTATTATTCAACATACTATTTGTAATACTATAGATAATAAATTTATATATCTATCATATAATTAGCACATTTTACAGAAAAATTAATAGTTCGATTAAGCCCAGCACCGGTTATAAAATGACTATGAAATATAGTATCTCCTGCACCAATATAAAGAAGTTTTTTATCATCAATATTAAATGTTTCAGCTACTTGTAGAGCATGTCTAATATATATGGCCCATACATCAAATGAAAATAGATGAGTATTATATTTTTCCTTGTATTTAATTAAAATACTATATAGGTAATTTCTATTAGTATCATCTATTATATTAGAAATAATTTGAAAAATACTATCTAATGTATAATATTTTTTCTTTAATTTATTGAGAAACATTAAATCTTTTTCATTAGTTATATCAATATCAAATTTATTAACAAAACTAAATTCCTTATCATCTTTAACAGTTGTTAATGAACAATAAAAATGATTTTGTTTAAATTTCTTATCTTTTGGATAATCTATTAAATGAACTAGATTATTTTCTGGTATTATCATTAATTGTTTATCAGATACTTTATCGATTTTATTAATATTATCCATCCATGTTGTATCGATATTTTTAAATAAATCTGTTTTTAATCTACCTCCAGTACAATCAAATACTACTTGAAAATTGCCTTTTTTAAATATTTGTTTATAATCATTCCAATCATAATCATTATAGACTATAGGTAGATTATATTCTAATATGGCTTTGGTATATAAGATATATTCTAAAATAAAAATATTAATAAATATACTGTTACGTTCCTTATTATTATCCCATGAATATATTTTTGGAACTAATAAAGATAAATATTTAGATGAAGTTGCAAATGGACGTTGACGTGTATAGGGTTTTCTTAAACCAGGTTTTTCTATCCTACTATCAAATACCACTATATTAACTTTGGGGTAATTATTAAGGCTACCTCTATTATAATATAATTCTAAATAACATCCTAAAAATAATCCAATTGGTCCAGACCCAATAATTGCAATGTTTTTTTTTCCTTTGTCTTTATGCAGACTATCATATAGCTTTTCTTCATCAGAAACATTTGATTTAATCACATAAATTGAAATAGTACTAATAATTTTAAATATCTTGTTCCAGTTTGATACTTTGTTTAATTCATTATTAATTTGATTCAAGTCATTAATAGATACTTCTCTACTATATTTATTATTCCTATCTACATTTTCAGGTATAACAGTATTTTTATAATCTATTTTATTTGTTATTTTATCTTTTTGATAATCAATATAACTATGTGCTAACATATTTACTGATCTAATATCTCTAAAAAAAGGATGTATAGGGCAATTAAATAAATGTTGATATATATAATTTATTTTGTTCTTAATATTTTCCATTTATAATAAATGATATAAT
>Ga0233439_10003482_pt1 | contig 16259 bp, 13 predicted proteins | sample SI_123_September_6_FD_182713 | JGI IMG/M metagenome (GOLD analysis project Ga0233439, IMG submission 182713) | Seawater microbial communities from Saanich Inlet, British Columbia, Canada - SI_123_September2016_100_MG | ecosystem: Environmental > Aquatic > Marine > Inlet | place: Canada: British... | reverse complement strand
AAACTTGTGTATCAAGTATAAAGGCATTGATATTCATACCCGTCGCTAACATTCGCGAAAGGGATTGAAAACCAATATCAAACATCGCACCGTCACCACCGATACACCAAATAGGCTGCTCTTCTTTGCCCATTTGATCCCACCGTGCTCGTACACCCATCGCATCCGCTGGAGCATTTTCGAACAGCGAGTTAGTCCAAGGCACGAGGTAAGGATTATATGGATAGGTCGAGGTATACACGGTGTTACACCCAGTCGCCGCAACAATCCCCCATTGGTCGCCGTGCATAGCACCTGTAGCAGAGCACATCATTCGCAGCGCTGTACCCTCACCACAACCCGCACACGATCCCGCTCCACCAACATAAATATGTGTTTCTTCTTTGAGCATCATATCAATCAACAATTTGTCATTGATATAAGTACTATCGGAGGGTCCAAACTCTTTAAAAAACCGATGGCTCTTGCGAATATCCTCCATCGTCTTTTCAGATTTTGGAATCATCTCTAATGCCAAGTCATCGCATACCGTCACACATTCAGCACAGCCCTTACATTTACTCGGGTCAATCAGAATGGCGAAGCGCCCACCTTCGTTGCCTTTTTTCTGGGGAGCATCATAATACTTACGCGTCTTGGCCCACTGCTTGGCAAACATCTCGCGGTCAGTTTCATCTTCAATGTCTGCTAGCTTCGTATTCAGTTCCGACTCAGATAAAACCTTGCCTAAGATTGCTGTGTCAGGACACTGCGTTACGCAATCCATGCAACCCGTACAATTCTCCGTAATGTATTCGGGGATTTCCGGTGCCACGTAGCTAAAGTCGCGGAATGCCGCGGTACCCGCTGGGACTAGCGAACGAGCTACTGAAAGATCTGCATCCAGCGATTTTTCTGCTCCGCCGGATTCATAGGAACGAATAATGCGCTCGTTAAAATCTTCAACGTTAAGCACTGGCAGGTCAAGTTCCTGAGGGGCGGAATCAACCAGCGTGCCGTAGGAATTGTTATTATGTGGATCGCGATCGTTGGGTTCATTGATCGACGGTTTATCGACGGTAGCCATATTTATCTTTCGCGCTACAGGTATAAAACCTGCAGACTTAAAACCGATGCCCGTGCAAGCTTTTCGCTAGCAGAGCATTTAAATTATGATTGGATTAATTCTTCGGGCACCTGTTGCATTTCACTATACCCGCGTTTAACACATGTCAGGTTATCCTGTACAACTTGCTCCCCACGTTTACCAAAATATTTACGCAACGCTTTTTCAACACCGGCGTAGACTTCGTCATCGCTCATGCCACTATCTGTGGCAAACGGCGTTAACTTTAGAAACGCACCCAACAGCACGATTCCTTGCATTCGCATTTCTAGGTCTGCGACCGAAGCTACCTCGCGGGCAATGTCCACCATGTCTGCAAAATACAAACGCAGTTTCTTTTCCTTAAAGACTTGTTTGAAGTTTGCAGGAATACGCTTCCAGACATCGTTGGGGTCAGCAAAATTACTCTGCATGAAGACCGCGCCTCCCTCAATCAACCCGTTTAGTGGATTGCCGGTGAGAATAGCGTTGGTGTCATTCAGCACAGCTAGATTGACGTATTCCAATTCGGAGTGGGTATAGATATGGGACTCGGCAATCGTGAGATAATAGGTTGTGGGTAGACCTTTCTTTTCCGAGCCATATTTTGGATAGGCTTGAACGTCTTTACCAAACACTTGACCAGCAATTGTGGCAATCACTTTGTTAGTCGTAACACTTCCAAATCCACCAACAGAATGACCCCGCATGGAAAATGCACCCGTCGGACGCAAATCGGGATCTTCTTTAGGTGCCAGTGCTATCGCGTGTTTAATGCCAACACAAAAGAAATCCTGTCCATCATTTATCATGTTGTCAAAAATGGCGTTAATGTCACCAGGCCGAACATCACGACTGCCCAGTCCAGCAGCACCATGATAAATGCGCGGCATACTGTCAATTTTGGCACAACCATTTTGGCCATTCATGGCATCACAAAATGCCGCCTTGATTTCTCGCGTTAAGTGGTTCCCCGTTGTCGAAAGTGGATCATCCATTCGTTCAATAACGGTAATCGCTTTACAATCCTTTAATGCGTCAACGATGCGTGTGGCTGGAAAAGGACGGAAGCAATAAATATTCAAACAGCCGGCTTTAATACCTAGCTCTTCTCGCAGATAATCAACCGTTATCTGTGCCGTTTCCATGTACGACCCGAGCCCAACAATAACATATTCGGCATCTTCACAGCGGTAAGGCTCGATTAAATCGTAGCGTCTTCCAGTCTGTCGATAGAATTCTTGGAAGGCTTCTTCAATCGCAGGTTCCACTTGATCATAATACCAGCGTTGGGCAATCTTGCCTTTCATATAAGAATCTTGGTTTTGAACCACGCCAGACATCAATGGGTTTTCCGTTCCCATGACATTCAATATTTTATCTTCCGGCTTGCCGACAAAATCCTTCATGAATTCCTTGTCAAGTAATCGCACCGTTTCAACCGTATGGGTTGTCAAAAATCCGTCTTGTACATTCAAAAACGGGGTGCAACTTGCTTCGGCAGCACGGCGAGAGATCAAACAGAGGTCTTGAGCTTCCTGAGCATTTCGGCCAAACAGTATCCCCCAGCCACAATCGGCAACACTCATGACATCATCATGACCCGCATGGACGTTAAGACTTTGGCTAGTTAGCGCTCGAGAACCAATGTTAAATACGGCTGGCAAGCGTTTACCCGAGATGGTGTAAAGCACTTCTTTCATCAAAACCAACCCTTGGCCTGAAGTAAAGTTGGTGACACGGCCACCCGCTAAGGCAAAGCCTTCACAAAACGTGGCTGCCGAGTGTTCACTTTCCGGTTCGACAAAAACGAGTTCATCGCCCCAGAGGTTAGGAACTCCATTTTGACGGGCAGCGTTGAATCCAGCTCCCATGGTAGTCGAGCTAGTAATCGGATAGGCACCACTACCTTGGCAGATGTTAGTTTCCACCCAAACCACCGCTTCCGCACCATCACAAGTGGTGGGCGTACCGGGGTATTGGTACGTTTGTTCTTCGGCAACAGGTGCATCGGTTGTTTTATCAATTGAATCAATAGACATTCGTCTTGATCACTCCTACTTCTGTGTTTTCAGGCTGCGCTTGAGAAGCGGCTTTTTGCCCGCAGATTAGCTGGGTTTTTATAAACTCTTGACCTTATACTACCTATGCGCAATGTTATCAGACACCTATATATGTGTCAAACCCTGTTAAATTGACGCAACTTTATACATACACACACCTATCGGTCATAATGGGATTAACATCCACAGTATGCCCGCTCGATTCATCGTTAAGAGCCATAATCTTCCACTGCGGTAACTTCCCAACAGGAACAATCGACGTATACTATTGCTATTAACATAAAGCACCATCTTGCGATCGGCTGGCTTAAGTGCGAACACTTGATTACATACTTGAAAAACGCGCCATTACCATTGTGCAACTTGCTGAACTGTCTTCGCTAGACCCAGGTCGCGTGGAAGCGATAACGGTTGGCCGGTGGACTGCGTCTCCACACGAACGACAACAAATTGTCGCGGCGTTGGATTTAACCGTGGAAGATATTATTTGGGGACATTATATGGAACCTCGCGTACAAGAGTATCGCCGAGTTGGCTTGGAAAAGGACTTTCAATGAGTACAAAAAGTGTTGCCGAATTGTGCCGTGAACAACAACTTACGCTGAAGCAATTGGTTGAGCAATCCGGAGTTGATGAGCACCGCATCGTTGCGATTTTGATGGGGCGGTGGACACCGTCGTCGAGCGATCGAAATAAAATTGCACAAACGTTAGGCGTCACACGAAATGACATTACTTGGGGTCATCAGACACCAATCCAACACATTTATGGCATCGGCCCCGGTTAACACATCCAAGCATCTGTTCGTACCTGTTATTGACTGCTCGACACCGGCACTAATCGCCACAACCAATATCATCACCATAGGCTTGCAAAATCAACATCTGCTCTTTCCGCTCATGGCTACGCAGTTGAGCATGAAATCCGTCGAACTCGCGGCCTACTTCACGAAAGCCTTGTTTGAGTCGTTGGCGTTCATTGAGGGTCCAAGCGAAATCAACCAACGCAGCAATCCGCTCAGCCAATTCGGTATGTTCCAAACGCAATCGATCCGCGCGATCACTTAACCGCGGCGCAATACCTATCGGTCCATCAAGATAACCAAACGCCTCTTCCAAAGAAAAATGGGTCGCTAGCTGATCGCGGAGTCGCGTTAGCCTAATGCAAAAACAGGTACAGCTCTCCTGGTTCGCCAGTCGTTGAGTACATTCAAGCGAAATGGTTTCAAGCAGTTTCCACAATTCCTGATTCAATTGTTTGATTTCTTCTAAAAATGCCGAGTTAACCGTTACTGTGCGAGTTTGCAGTAGCATCGTTTTTGACCTCCATGAAAAAGACCTCTTGGGCGGCGAACCACATGATTCCCTTGTTAACCCACCACAATTTTGGATCGACATATATTTTGTGTGGCCGACTAACGAACGTAAGCAATGCAAATGCGGGTACACAGCAAATCATCGCTAATCATGTGCAACGTTCATAAACAATACAAAAGAACCGCTTTAGATGCGGCCAAATATAAGCCCCGTGCTTCTTCCACGCTGCAAATGCGGTGAATACCGATGAAAGCGTAAATCTATTGTGGAAGATTGTTGTGGTTGCCCACTGAATCACTTACTGCTCTTATCTTAAATTTTTATGAAGTCGATTTCAAGAAAAAAATGTTGCTTACACTAAAATAGATGAACTGCCTTTGATTGACCGCGAAATTTTAGCCATCAGAGATGTCGTTTTTTCCGCGAAATCAACGCCACTACCATGCCCGAAAACACGACAGCTACCGTCGCAATGCTCAATCCCATAAAAAAGCGGTTGTGGAGCAGCTCCATTGATTCAACCTTAAACAAAAAATAATCCGCTGCTCGATAAGCAATAAAGCCACTCGACAACGCAAAAATTAAGGGCATTACAGGAAACAACGGGGTCCGGTATTTATCTCGAGGCACTAATCCCTGAAATCGAAACAACAGCATTGCTAGACCCAGTAGCACAAAAAAGCTCCACATAAAAGGCGAGACAAAAAGCACCAATAATTCGAATCCGTTGGTTTGCCAACCAAATCCAATAACCATCGCGAGCGTAACAATAGATTGCACCACCAATGACCGCGCGGGTACTTGCAGCCGCGAATTCCATTTTCCGAGCCACGCAAAGGCTGACACTCGATTACCTAAAGCGTGATAAATTCTCGCGCTGGTAAACATCATCCCATTCACTGCCCCTAGCGCCGTAACACAAATCAACAGTGCCATAACTTTTTCAGCAACTGGACCAATCGTCACTTTCAACATCTCAGTTGCTGGCGTAGGCGACTCTGCCAAGCCCATATGTCCTAACGCCATTAGCATCGCAATGTTGATAAGCAAATAAATAACCGATACCGCACAAACACCCAACACTAAAGCCCGCGGAATATTCTTCGCTGGATTTTTCATCTCGGTCGCGACGAATGACATATCATTCCACCCACCATAAGTAAACATGACGAGCACCATCGCTAACAAAAATCCATCAAATGACTGTTCCATCGACGTGGTAGCCTCCGTGGCGACCGGAACGATGGCGTCGGAAAACCACCCAATCGCAATCACCGATCCCCCGACGAGAATTAACAAAGCCAACACCTTAAAAACCGTGAGGATATTTTGTGTCAGCTTGCCCGCTCGCAAACCAAAAAGATTCACGGCCAACAATGTCATCGTTGCCAAAACCGCATAGAGCATCTCACCCTTCACTGGATCAAGCGTCGTTGGAAAAAGTGGGCACAGTTTGTAGGCGTAGTTGCCAAACAACATTGCCATTGGACCTGTGCTGCCAGGACGGATGATCCAGAATTCAATCCATGCGAAAAAACTCCCTGTGCCTTTTCCGTAGGCTTTGACCAAATACGCATACTCACCGCCCTCTTGTGTAACGGTCATTGCAAGTTCAGCGTAGCACAATGCTCCCACGAGCGCTAAACAGCCGCCTAACACCCAAATTCCCAATATCCATTCTACCGAACCGCTATTGGCTGCAACCAACGGTGTGGTTTGATAGATGCCGGCGCCAATAATAATGCCAACAATAATACAGGCACCATCAAAAGCGGATAACGTGCGTTGGGGGGATTGATGGTTTTCTGACACGAAGGATAAAACCTCTGACGGAGTTGGACAGCAACTTTGGCGAAATTATCTAAACCGCTCGCCTCAGCACAATTGACGGCTGTTACTGCAATGCCGCGTGTACGTTATCAACCCAATTACCCTCGGCATCAAACGGCAATTCCTGTAAATCGCTGATAATCTCTAAATCATCTCGACTTTGGACTTGGTCCCAATATGCTTCACTGCAAATAAACTCGGCTACGTCGAGTGTATTACGAATCCAAACAAATCGGATATTCTCTGGTGGAGTCAATCCACAGGACTGTAACACGACGTCTATAATTTCTCGATCGGTTTCATAATCCAATGGCGCCATCGCAGCGGTCACATGCCCTCCAGTAATGCAATTGATACGGGTAATCTCTTTATCGACTTCGCGAGTAACACGAGACCGGCAAAACTCCGACATCCCTAATCCTGTCGCGTTCCCATGGGTTGCGGTCGTCAAACCACGCACAGCGACAAATCGTACTCGCGGCGTCTCTCCCGCACTCGCTTGATGATCGTTGTATTTTCTCCCAATGGTATTGGTGTCCATGCCAGAGCCACTGATGTCTTTACCAATTTGATCAATCGCTAGTAAATCCACCTCTACAAACGGAATGGTTGGCATCATCCTTTTCGCGACAGTCAATAATTCCTTTTCACGATCTTCAAACTCATGCGGCTGGACTGCAGCAACTTTCCCGGTTTTATCTAATTGATTTTCAACCAGCGCCACCCCTGCAACCACTCCACATTTATCTAATACCTCTTTGGCCACACTACGGACGATTTGGCCAAAGCTAAAATCCATGATCGCTCGATGGTATATTTTTGCGCCAGCATGTTTTCCGAGGCCAATCAGCATCATCTTCATTAAGCCGCTTTCGATTTCTCCAGCAAAGTGCGTATGTGGTTTGACGCGGTTACACACCACAACATGATCCGCTTCCCAAGCATACTTATCAAAATGTACGGGAAACCCCTCTTCTGCTTCACAGACAACTACCGTTTCCATCGAAGCGCGAACTGGGCAGCCCATCGTTTCTTCGGTAATTCCATAGCCCGCTAGGATTTTCCGTTGACCCTCAGCAGTTCCGCCCCCATGACTGCCCATCGCGGGGACCACAAAAGGTTCAGCACCTAATGCCTGCAGATGTTTTACAATCGTCCCAATCGCAATGTCGATGTTAGCTATGCCGCGACTGCCGGCGGAAATCGCAACCGTATCCCCTGTTTGTATCTTCTCGCCTAAGTCGAGCGCTGCCAAACTCGCATCAACAGCAGCGGCCACATCATCCACTTGTTCAACATCAAACAACTGGCGAACTTTAAATACTCGTGGGTAAGCTGACATGCATGTGGCCTTTGTGCTAGTTAATTGTGCGAGACATTTGTCCCCAGATTTTAACACGGATATTTAATTCCCGCAGTAGTTGACTCCATCAACATCTGTGGAGACTCACTCGCGCTGCCGCATGAATTGCAGCACGTTGACTTTTATATCATTCCACGCCAGAAGTGTGTACAAGACAGCCCCTGCGGCGATTCCAGTGAGCAACCGCAGAATCAAATGCCACTCATATTGCACCAGTTGGTTACGAATAAACCAGACTGCTGCACCCATCAACAACGCGCGGCATAGCAGCCGAGCAAACTGGAACAACAACGCGCGGGAGTGCAGTTGCACAGATCGAAAACAAATCACAATATACGGCACGCTCACGAGTAACAACACAATGGAATAACTCATAGCGATCGCAACTGCCAACGACTGCTCCCGCGTAACGTCAAATTGGTCGGCAAACTGAGTGGCTAACAAATAGCCGCAGCCATAAGCCTGCGCTTGTAAAAACAACAGTACCAATGACACGCCAAGTAGCCTGCGGACCTGACCCATGCCCACTAGCAAACTACCCGATATGTTGATCATGCCATGCACACATATCGCTGGCGCCAAGGCTCTTAACATGCCCGCAGCCGGTTTCCAGTTGTCACCACCAAGTAGTTGCACGACTTCCGGCGCCATCACAAACAAACCAACTCCCGCTGGAAGAAGCAAGGTCGCGGTGAATAAGTAAAACCCGCGAGAAAGAGTGGCGTAATCTCTAAGCCGGTCGCTACTGCGCGACAAACTAGGTAACATCACGCTCGTCACCGGATCCGTTATTAAATACACCGGCTTCATCATCAAATGATACATCGAAGTATACATGCCGACAAATCGCTGACCCGAACGCGTTGAACCAATCATCGCAGCCAATAAAATTTTATCGAGATTCTGCCCCACATAGAAAACCAAACTGCTCGTAGAATAAAACCCCCCAAAGCTTAGTAAGCCTTTGACCTCGGCCAAACGCAGCGGCCCGGGTTTCCATTTTGCCGTTAGCCATAAGCCAATGGTGTTTACCAACAACTCCACATATTCCATGACCAACAATGCCACAATCCCATAATTCGCAATCTGGTCTTGCGCCTGTAGTACAGATCCTACGACAACAGCAAGCGTCACAGCAAGTGCCTGACCGACTAACTTGATCATAGCAATTCGACCAATTCTCATTTCTCGCTGTAACAGCGTCTGATGTGTCAAGCCAGTCGCTTCAACAAAGCTCGTTGCCGCAAACGCCCAACAAACCCAAACCAACTCCGGCACAGCATAAAGCCAAGCAAACAAATACCCAGCAATGCCTGTCGCCAAGCTAGCGAGAACGCCTAACAACAGAATCGCCCAAAACAGCGCTGTTTTTTGGTTTGATGATAGATGTTTTTTTTGGACAGCTGCCACAGATACTCCCAGCGTCGCGACCATCCGGGGCAACATCATCAAGGGAAACACCATCCCCAGCAAACCAAATGGTCCGGCATCTAACAGGCGAAACAAGATTATTGCGCCGATGACCGTTATCGCTTGCCGCAACACCTGTAATATCAGTACTTTGCGAGTCTCATTGCCGACAGTCGCCATTGCTAGTCCAGCGTGTGGCGTTTCTCGCGGTTGGGGTTGTGTCGCATTATCCATAAATTACCGGCTCTCTAGATTTGCCAAGTTCGCCAACACGCTGCCAGTCTGAGGATGTAACCCGCGTCGCAAACTACTGCGAAGCACATTAACCGAAGAGCCCATACCAAAAAATGCAACGCAGTGCACTGACACCATCCATCCACCCAATCTTCTTACCTTCGGCGTATGAACGTCGCATATAAGTAATCGGCCGTTCATAAAATCGAGTGCCATTCCGCTTTGCTCGTCTCGACAACTTCGCTGTCATCTCGATTTCAATGCCAAACCGGTTTTCTTTAAGCCCGGCCGCGATGTCCTGAATCAATGGCCGACGAAACATTTTGTAACAGGTTTCCACGTCCGTAAACTGTAACCGAGTAACTCGATTACAAAGCCACGTAATAAACCCGTTGACCGCCTTGTGCCAAATCGGTGAATCCGCTTCTTCGCTAATTTTAAACCGGCTGCCGTACACGACATCTGCGTTATCTTCAACAATCGGTTGCAGCAAATAACGATATTCATCTGGGTCATATTCCAAATCCGCATCCTGAATAATAATCACGTCGCCGGTGGCACGTTCAAAGCCCGTTTTTAGCGCGGCACCTTTACCTTTGTTGCGGTCGTGGTACAGAACCTGTAAATCTTCATCCACTTGCATGGACTCTAAAAGATCGCGTGTGCCATCGGTACTCCCGTCATCAACTAACACAATTTCCAATGGCAGTCGCGTGTCCCGAACTCGCTCCACCACTGACGCCAACGTCTTGACTTCATTAAAGACCGGGATGATCACCGACAATTTAAAACCCTCTGGCAATACGTATATGCCACCGCGCTCGCAAAGCTCCGTGCCGAGCTCAGAAACAAGCTCACTGTAGCTTGCCGAAATCGGATCGACGCTTTCGCAATCGGCTTGAACCGTTGCAACTGCACAGCGCACCTGTTCTTTTTCTTCGGGTAAAAGTTGATCACTTCGAAAACGTGGACGCATAGATTTTATTGATCGAGTAAGAGAACACTAAGAAGGAAACAGGGGATGATTTGCTGCAAAGGTAGAGACAAGGTTATCAAAGAACCATGGGTGGTTGCCATACGAATATTCGATTTTCATGTCAACCACCACGCAAAAAACTATTCGACAAACTGCCGAAAAAGAAAGATGAAAAAATATTGCATCGCTCGCTTGACTTTTTTTTTCAATCATAGAGAATGTGGCCTGTTGATTGATGGGAAAACGATTGTTCACTAACTTCTTGTCGCAACAACTGATAACGTTGGTGACTGTTGATCGAGCTTTTCAACCAAACGGATCATCGACAACAATGGGTTTTTCTTCGAAATGTTTGTTATTTTATTGCGCTACCGGTACGTACCCAGTGCTCACTAAATATTCCTTTCTAAATAAAAACTCTGGCAACATATTTAAAGAAGCCTTGGGGGGCGACGACTGATCGGAGCGACAGTCGGCGATCTCAAGTTCGTGGCCCGGAGGTCCTCTCCAATGCTTTTTTTAATGGCCTTGCCGCGCAGGGATTGTGCGGGTCAGCCAACGGCGGAGAGACAAAAACTTGGATTGAGTCTTCCGCCATTTTTTATGCGCTGAGAACGAGATAAGTTCATCAAAAACCGCTCTTAATCGGTTAAAATAGCCTGATTATTTTATCATCCGCTGCTGTGCGTTCATTCAACACTCTTGCTTTGGCCCATCTATTATGGCTACTTGCCTCATATCGCTCGGTGCAAATATCGGACATCGTGAGCAAGCCATCGAACAAACAATTTCGGCAATTAACGCCAGCAGCGAAATATCGGACTGCCATTGCAGTTCTTTTTTTGAAACGATCCCCGCAGGAGGTCCAACAAATCAGCCAAGGTTTATCAACGCAGTCGCTCGGTTTGAAACAAACCTCGCACCATCTGAAATCCTAAAAAAACTTTTAAACATGGAAACACTACTCGGTCGCACACGGCAGCAAATCTGGGGTCCTCGCATCCTTGATCTAGATCTTTTGCTCTACGATCGCGAAATTCAAAACCAGCCGGACTTAATTTTGCCACACCCACGGATGATTCTCCGGCGGTTTGTACTCGAACCCGCCTGTGAAATTGCTGCTGATCTTATACACCCACAAACAAAATGGCCGCTGCAACAACACCTCAATCACTTGAATCATTCCGCCAGATATATTTGTATCGCGGGGGCAACCACAACACAACGAATCGCCGCCGTCGCCCAGTTGCGCAGCCAAGTCGAAACTCAGCCAATATCTATTTTGCCTGATTTTCCTAGTTTGCTAACACTAGCCGACCAACAGGCTGCTATCGCAGTGGCGATTACCGAAACAACAACTATGGCTATCGCGAATTTTTGCCCCCGCGAAATTCTTTCTGCGGCTCCTGAACAACTTGCCAACGTGGAACAACTAGAGCAGGCTGTCGGTGTACCAAGATTAATTGTTGTATTAGATAACCCACATGACTCCACATGCCACGCGTTGCTCGATGCCATGATGCCCAGCGGTACCGTGGTACCATGGCTTGTCGTACCAAGCAATAATGCAGACCAAATAGCCCGTGAACTGCAAGCTGCCGTTATTGCTGCCGTTTAAATGTTACCGACAACATTATCTGCCTACCCAACTAATTTATTATTCCGTTCGTAAATACTTTATGTCAAACTCGCCTGAGCTTATCACCGACTCGACACAACTCGCGCAGTGGGTACAAACGCAATCCAACAATAACTCGACTATTGGATTAGTGCCAACAATGGGTGCTTTGCACGCGGGGCATTTAAGTCTCGTGAAAGCTGCTTCCCAACAATCCGATTCGGTGCTGGTTACTATTTTTGTAAACCCCACTCAATTCGCTCCTGATGATGATCTGCAACAATACCCACGCGATCTTGCAAGTGATCTACAGTTGCTGCAATCAGTCGACAAGATATCGGTTTTTGCGCCAACGGTGACAGATATGTATCCCTCAGAAAACTCGCCCATTGTGAACGTCGAATCCCCCGAGCTTGATGATGTCGCCACGCGCTGGGAAGGTGAACGACGTCCTGGACATTTTCTTGGCGTAGCAACCATCGTATACAAACTCTTTACGCTCACTAAACCACAGATCGCATTTTTCGGGCGAAAAGATTACCAACAGTTGCGGGTTATTGAACAACTTGCCGAACAATTTTCCAAACAGTATCAACACAACATCAAAATCGTGGGCTGCCCCATCGTGCGCGAAAAAGAAGGGCTGGCGATGAGTAGTCGTAATGCCTACCTAACGACTGCTCAACGAACACAAGCAACAGCGATTTATAAAGGATTACAAACCGTCCGCAGGATGGCAAACAACGCCGACACAACAGTCACGGAATTACAAAATGCCGTTAGAAAGCAACTTGGCACTGCAAAAATTAACCGAATTGATTATGTTGCAGTCGTTCATCCTAAGTCACTTGAACCGCTCGTACTTTTAAACCGCACTGAGCAAATCAAACAGCTCAAGTTAGGCGCGATCATTCTCGTGGCCATCTACGTAGGAAATACTAGATTGATCGACAATATTTATATCCCACCTATTAATCCTTAGTCTATATATAACAGCACGCAAATGCAGCAAACGCTTTTTACAATACCGCACGAACTGGGCGGACTACCCGTTTTTGGCTGGGGCTGGATTCTGATCTTATGGGGAATCTATGGTGGAGTTTGGTTAACTCGTTATTATACGACAGCTAAAAATCCTGCCACGGCTCATCCCTTTATCCCGATCGTTGCCGTGGCAGCGCTCATCGCTTTTGTATTACCCTTCGTCGAACCGACTGATACCGACGGCGTTGCGACGGGACTGCAAATCCGCGGTTATGGCGTAATGGTTTTGCTGGGCGTCCTTAGTGGTCTCGGCTTACTGACCATCCTCGCACGGCGACAAAACCTTCCCGAAGATTTTGCCATGTCACTGATGCTCTATTTGTTTATTCCGGGGCTTGTGGGGGGGCGCACTTGGTACGTTATCCAAAAGTGGGCCGATTTCGCTGCCTTCGATTTACAAGATAACGTTAATTGGAATATAACGTTGCCGCGCATCGTAAAATTCACCGAAGGCGGACTGGTGGTGTATGGCGCCCTGATCGGTTCGATGCTCGGTTGCCTGTTTTATATTTCGCTGCGAAAACTACCAAAATTAGCAACGCTCGACATCATCGTACCCGCACTAATGGTCGGCATGTTTTTTGGGCGCATTGGCTGCTTTATGAACGGATGTTGTTATGGTGGACTCTGTGATGCCACCCCCCTCGGTGTTTCTTTTCCAGCAGGCAGCCCGCCTTATATGCGTCATGTAGATGAAGGCTTGATGTTTGATATTCCGCTGCAAGACAAGTTAGGCCTAATCGCCAACGTGGCACCGCGGGGCGAATGGCAATGGGTTCTGACAGTAACCGCTGTTGAACCCAACGGTGTCGCAGCGAGTGCCGGAGTTACCGTGGGGCAAGCCTTACTTATTAAACAAAAACGTGATGATCGCGCCTGGATTGAATACATTCATCGTGGCCTATTCAGTGAAGACATGTTCTGGCTCTACACTACTGAAAACGAAAACCGCAATCTTATTGGCACAATTACCGTTGGCGATATGCCGCCGCGTTCGCTGAATGTCTATCCGGCACAACTATTGAGTAGCATTACAGGCGGAATCATATGTATCATCCTCTTGGGGTTTTATCAAATTCGAAAATGCGATGGTCAAGTTGTTGCACTGTTTCTCTCGCTCTACGGTTTAGCCCGATTCCTATTGGAGCTAGTGCGTACCGATGAACTCGGGCAACTCAATACCGGACTTACCATCTCACAAATCGGCAGTATTTTTGCACTGGTGATTGCGGGACTACTATGGTGGTATACGGCGCGTGGCAAACAAGGATTGGCCTACCCACTACACACCGATGAAACCTAATCTGGTCGCCTACAATTCGTTTTTCGCTAAGTTTTGGTTCTTAAATTCGCTTCATCAAACTAATATTCCGGCAGATAAATTGACTTATCTCCTCCGCAATACAAAGATAGTAATTGCTAGTTTAAGTTCCATCGCAGTATTTGCGATAATTCTGGAACTTTTTGCGTCCCACTGGTGTCAAAGGTATTGGTAGCATTTTGTCCAACGACAATAAAGAATTAATTCGGCAAGCGACGGAGGGTTCGAGCCAAGCGTTCGAGCTGCTCATAACGCCGTACACCGGTCGACTCTTTAATACTCTGATGCATATTCTGCGATGTCGCGAATCTGCAGAAGACGTTATGCAAAATGCGCTGTTTCAAGCGTATTTGAAACTTGATACCTATCGTGGCCACAGCGCCTTTTACACTTGGCTTTATCGCATCGCCGTCAATATGGCGTTGAGTTACCGGCGAGGTACAAAACCTGTTGTTTCCATGGACCAACAACAAGAAATGACTGGACAAGAAGCTGTCGCTCAAAACGAAGTAGTCGGCGAGGCATTAGAGCGTGAAGAACGCGCTGCTGTACTGCACGAAGCGATTGGGGCTTTGTCCGAACAATATCGAAGCATTATTATCCTCCGCGAAATTGAAGGATGTAACTACGATGATATTGCCAAAATTTTATCCATCAGCTCTGGAACTGTCCGCAGCCGACTACACCGCGCTCGAATGCAATTAAAAGAAAAACTCTTGCCGCTCCTGAACGAACACCCTTCCCTATCATGAACAACCATATCCACCCAAATCAGGAAATCGATAGCGAATTGCTGAGTGCTTATCTTGATGATGAGCTCACTGCAAACGAACGCCTTGTAGTGGAACAAGCGCTCGAGAACAGCCCTTCGTTGCGCGAATCACTAGAAGAACTCAAGGTCCTTAGTAATGAAATACAACAGCTTGCTGTTGAGTTTCACCCCAATGAACAACAGATGATTGACACCGTCATCAACAACATCCGCGATCGTAATCTAAGTGTCCATGGTCAAGCACCTTATTCCAACGTGAAAATTCCCGTTCTGACCAAGGGCTGGAAACAACGGCTACAAATTCCCGCTTTGCTAACCTTAACGGCGGGCGTACTAGCAATCCTAACGCTACGGTTTATGCCTAATGAGCAGTCCATGACGCTAGTTCAAACTGACACCATCGCTGAAATTCAAAACCCTGAGATTTTACCTCAAGCTGAAGATAATGACCGTGAATTTAAGCCCAATACCGGCAATAGCCCGCTAAGGGCGGGTAAGGTGGATGCTCCAATGGGCGATATGGGCGGCGGACTCGGCGCTTTCGCCGGCGAGCAGGCCTTACAGAAAAACCAAGACTATCGTGACAATGCCAGTAGCCGAGTCGTGGGCGTATCTGGTGCAGCCGATGGACCAACAGCACCGGCCCCCCATTCTCGCGCAAGTGCCCTTCCCATTGCCAGCGCCGTGGCGGACTCCGAAGACGAACAACGTCGCGATAGACAAACGACAAACAAATCAGTCGTCGCCGACGTTACATATCACATCCAGGTAAAGCAAAAAGATTTGTCCGCACTGCTCGCGTTACTTACAACCCAGCAACACCTCGCTCAAAATATGCTGCCGGAAAAAAAAGTTGTGGGATTGGCTGAGGGCCAAGAAAACATCGCTGCAAAACCACAACGCCGCGTGTTGTCTAACGAACCGCTGAAATCCAGTGTGCGGAAATCTACCGCTAATCAAATCGTTCTGTTCCGATCTAACGTTAGCCAACTCGAGGTGCTCGTAGGCCTGCTCCAAAAAAATTCCGCCTTCGTCCTCTCTATGAATCACTTGCAACATGGAGCACAAGCCAAGCGATCGGCGGACAAAGAGAAGAATTCACCGAACGCCAACAGCAAAGACCAAAATGCCATTATGGCTTTGTCGGATACTATCTTTTCTATCCAAGTCATCGCGACGCCTTGAGCTGCGACGGTCTCTTCGTGATTGCATAGCGAAACTCTATTTA
>Ga0233439_10003480_pt1 | contig 16262 bp, 20 predicted proteins | sample SI_123_September_6_FD_182713 | JGI IMG/M metagenome (GOLD analysis project Ga0233439, IMG submission 182713) | Seawater microbial communities from Saanich Inlet, British Columbia, Canada - SI_123_September2016_100_MG | ecosystem: Environmental > Aquatic > Marine > Inlet | place: Canada: British... | reverse complement strand
CTCTTGTACATGGTTCACATCCAATACTTGGAAATCCTTTGTCAAGAAGACTGTTGTAAGGTAAATTATTTTTTTTAATGTATTCTTGAATTTGATCCCAAGTCCAATCAACAATTGGGTTGATTTTCAAAATTCCTCCATGACCATGATCTAGTTGAAAAATTGAAACATTTTCTCGATTTTTAGTCTGATCACGTCTTAAACCAGTAATCCAACCATCCAAAGTATTCAACATTTTGTTCATTGGGTGAACTTTTCTAATATCACAGCATAATTTTCGATTCTCTATACTTTCATAGAATAGATTCATTCCTTTATCGCGAACCATATTTTCAACTTCTTTTGTGTCAGGAAAAAGTACTTCAATTGAAATATCATATTTCTTTCTTAAAATATCCATAATATCATAAGTTTCTTGAGGAAGTCTTCCAGTATCTAATGTAAAAAATCTAAATTTTGGATTAATTTTTAACATGATATCCATTACCACTGCATCTTCTGCACCAAAGCTTGAAGCTTTTGCAACTTGAGGGTGTAGATTATCAGATACCCATTGAAGTGATTCATTAGTTGTTTTTATTTTTGAATTAAGCTCATCTACTTGATCTTGTGTAAATTTTGTCACATTATATTTTGAATTATTTGTTTTATATTGATTACCCAAAATTTTATCCCAAATTATAAACAAGTGAATTTCAAAGGAAAAAATATGAATGAAATATCATATGTTGTAGTTTTTCCAACAATATTTTCAAAAAATAAAATACCACAACTGATTTTAAATATTAAAAAAATCCTAAAAATAAAAAATCTACAGTTCAAATCTGTAAAACGTGATGGCGATATAATTTTAGTAGATGTAAATGATCCAGTATTTGCATCATCAGCAATTAATTTACTTTTTGGTATTGAAAAAATCATTATTGCAAGACAAATAAAAAATGATTTTCAAAAAATTATTTCAGAAATTACATCAATTAGTGGTAATCTACTTTTAAAAGGTGAAAAGTTTTTGGTTAAAGTAGAAGGAACATCAAAAGGATTTTTAGTTAAAGATATTGAAATTTCTGCAGCATCAAATATTATAGAAAAAAAATCAGATTTAGGAGCTCATCCTGGAACAGATAACAATTATAATAAATTATTGTACACATATTTAACAAAAAATTATGCATATATCACTATTTTTTCAGATGAAGGAAATGGTGGCATACCATACCAATCACAAAATAAAAAAACAATTTGTGCTGTATATGATGAACTATCTGCAATTTCTTGTTTTGAAACAATAAAACAAGGTTATGATACAAAAATTATTGTTTGTTATAGACAAAAATCTGAATTGATGAATCTAGTTAAAATGATCAATCAAATTATTCCAAGATTAGTTCAAGAGAAAATAGAGTTAGACTTTTTTTGGTTAAAAATAAAATCTAATGGAATTAAAAATTATTTGATTTATGTGAATTCAGTATTAGAATTAATGTTAACACAATCAAACAACAGGGTATCATTAGCTTTATCACCACTAATATTTTCTTCAAATTTTATAGATTATTCATTAAATAGAATATTTGAAAAAAAGAAAATTCCAATTATGCCACTCGCCGGAGTTGATACAAATTTGCTTGATGATGCAAAAGAAATAGGCTTAGAACGTAATATCAAAAAACTAGAAAAAATAGTTACAACTAATTCTGATGAAATTCCTTCCTTTTCCAGAAAAGAAGTAGAAATTGCTATTAAAACAAAAAAAATAATTTCAATACAAATTGGATTAAACAATGTACATGATATTTTAGATTCTTTAGATGAAAATCACTGAGAATTTAAACAGGCATAATTGATTCCATATTGTGCTCAAAATAGGGGAATTTATCTATCCATGGGGAAGTGGCCATTATTCTCGAATGATGAGACTAAATGAAGCACTGACAGATTATGTTGATGATGAATTAGAGGTTCATTTTTCAAGTAAAGATCATGTATATGAAAAATTACTGAAAAAATTTCCAGATAAAAAAGAAAAAATTCATGAAATATTAATGCCAACACCGATTGATGGAAAATTTGGTCCTAGTGTTTCAAAATCATTAATGAATATTATATTACCAATTGCAGATAATCCTTCACTCATAAGACAAATTGTAAATTATTTGAGAGAAGAGAGAAAATTGTATAATAAAGAAAATTTTGATCTTGTGATCAATGATGGTGATATGGGTTCAAATATTTTAGCAAAAAATAGAAATATTCCAAGTTTATTTGTAACAAATCAATTTAGACCAAAATTGTATAATTCAAGATCATATCTTTATCCATCATTGATTTTTATTGCAAAACAAATTTCTAAAGCATCAAAAATTCTTGTGGCAGATTCTCCACCACCATATACAATGTGCGAATATAATCTAAATTTTATTGAAGAAGCTAAAGAAAAAGTAACATATGTAGGACATTTTACAAATAGTAGCCGGATTAGAAAAACAGAAAAAACAGATCTTGAAAAATTAATTGAAAACAATGATTTTGGTTATTGGATGAGAACAGGAAATAAATCAACTAATGATGGAACTGGTCAAAGATATGAACAAGTATTTCATCAAAATAAAATGAAAGGTGAAAAAAGAATTATTTCACATGCAAAAAATGAATCTGGTATTGATATTGTAATTGGGAAAAATGGGGAAAAATATTCAATATCAGAAGCATTAGAAAAAAGAGTTGATTGGATTCAAATTGATATTGGATTTCTTTCAGAACAAGAAAAAGATACGGTTCTTGATTTATGTAAATATGCAGTTGTTAATGGTTCTCATACTGTAATGGGTGAAATAATGGGTGGTAAATCAAAGCCAATAATTGGAATTCCAATTTATGATGAACATACAAACAATATCAAATGGGCTCAAGAGAAAAATCTAGGTATTTTGGCTATTAAAACAAGTCAAGTAGTACAAGGAATTTCTAAAATTAAAGAAAATTATGAAGAATTTGAAGGGAATTTAAAGGAATTTTCAAGTAATTTTATTCCAAGAGGAGCAGAAAATTCAGCTAAAATTGCTTCTGAAATATTAGAAGAAAAGAGATAAAACATAATTTCTAGAATTTTGCTCATCTGGCACGCGGGATTTCGATGGGCGAACGGACCGAAAGGGATGATGAAAAAATCCGCGTGTCAGATTAATATTGATTAATGAAGAATGTGGGAACGCTTTTATGGAAAATATTAAGTCAGTTCACAGTGCCTAATTGTCCTGAATGTACAGCAAGATCAAAAAAGAAAATTGAAGTAAAATATCTAGAAGATTTTCCAGAAGAAGAAGATAGAAGTAGAGATGCATTATTCAAATTATTTGATGAAATCGATATTCCTATGAAGATGGATGAGAAAAACAGAAGACATTTTGTTTGTAAAAGATGTGGTTTGTATGCTACAAGAGAAGAAATTTCAGATATCAGATACAAATTAAATCAAAAAGAAAGAACACGTGATGATAAACATGATGACTATTTAGAATGGTGGTCAAAAAGTAAAAAAGAAAAAGAATTAGACTAGAGTGAATTTAACATGGTAAAAAAGAAAGAAGATGATATTCCTGATTGGGTTACTGATGAAATTCAAAATGCCAAATTTAAGAAACCGGTAGAGATGAAACAGTCAGGATATATTCTTGAGTTCTATTATGAAGATAACAAGTTAGATGTACAGTTGTATGAAGGTGTAGAGGATGGACGACACATCGTAACAATGGATGTACCAAAGACAATCAAAATGGATGGTTTACTAAAAGGTGAAGTTTATGAATTTATTTTTGATCAACATAAAGCACCATTAAGCAAAAAAGTTGCAGAATTTTTAGAAAAAGAAAAAGAAATTGATATGAAGGCCATCTATCAGTTTGATTTAAAATCTCTAGAATTGATGGAAGTAGGCTCAAGTGAATCTACAGATAATGACGCTGAAGAGTAAAATTAGTATTATTTTTTAGAATCTGAAAGATTTTTGAAAGCTTTTCCAAGAATTGGATTGATAAGATAGGGAAATGTGTGTTTGAACCACATTGCACCACGAACTACAGATGGAACAATAATTTCTAATCTTGTAGAGTTTGCAGCTTTTATGATTGCATTTGCAACCGTCTTTGAGCTAAGTGATGTTGGAGAAAATTTTGGCATTTTTTCAAATGATGGATGATCAAAAAAGTCAGTTCTAACCATTATTGGGCTAACAACTGTAATTCCTACTCCTGTTCCTTTTAGTTCGTGTTTTAGACCCTCTGAAAATCCAAGCATTGCAAATTTTGATGCACAGTATGATGCAATTCCTGGTAATCCAAAGCTTGCAGCAACTGATGCAACATTTACAATGTGGCCAGATTTTTTCTCAATCATTAAAGGAAGGAAATTTTTGATACAGTATATCATTCCAAAATAATTAGTCTCCATTTGTGATTCTATCTCCTCTATAGAGAGACTAGTTACTGTACCATAAATTGCAAAACCTGCATTATTTACTAAAATATCTATGGTATCAAATTTTTCTAGTACTGTTTTTGACATTTCTTTTACTTGGTTTTTGTTTGATACATCACATTGACAAACAAGGATTGTTGTATGAAATTTTTCTAATTCTTTTGCAACTAGTTCTAATTTGTCTTTTCTTCTTGCAAGTAGGACTAGATTAGCACCCTTTTTTGCAAACTCTATTGCAGTTTGTTTACCAATTCCTGATGATGCACCAGTGATTAGAATAACTTTATTTTTAAAATCCACAAATAAAAAAAATCATTTAAAGATAAAGTGCTTTCTATCTGATTTCTGATTTTGATATTTTACTCAATGCCAATTTTACTAGTAACAGCCATGTAATCAAAATTGGAACATAGTATGTTGCAATTCTCCAGCCAATCACTGCATCCCAGGCAACAATTCCTTCTGTTATACTAAAGTCAAAAGGGTTCAAATTGTTAAGATATGCAATAATTCCAAATTCAGCCAGACCAGAGCCACCAATAGTTATTGGTAGATTACCAATTGCATTTGCACCCATTACAGCCATGATAGAATCAAATCCATTTATCACATAGTCTGTCCCCATTGCAATTATCATAAATGATAATCCATAAAATGACCAAGATGCAAGTGAGAAGAAAAATGAAACTGTAAAGATTTTTTTGGATTCAGGAGTATTGATGTTTTCTTTAATTATAGTACAAGTCTCATTCATCCAAGAATTGGTTTGATCAATAATTTTAACACCTTTTTCTTTTCCTAATTTTTTAATTATATTTTCTAATGTAGTTGGTACTTGGAAAATTCTTTTTGAGGACAAGAAAAACATCACCATCCACAAAGTTGTAACAATAATGCTAGTACTCAAAATAACTATTCCAACAATATATGCACCACTTAGTAACGCAATGATTCCAGCCATGATAGACAATAATCCTGCTGCAAGGACTTCAGTTACAATATCTACTAATGCAATCCATGTAGCTTTTGATAATTTGACTCCTTTTTTCTTTAAATAATAAATTACAACAAATTCTGCACCAACAAACATTGGAGTAGTAAATTTGATAAATTCGCTGCCAACTCTAACACCAACTAGTTTGAAAAATGAATCAAAACTACCAAGATACTTTCTTGTAATATATGCAAATTTGACTCCCTGAAGACCTAACTTTATCATCATTGCAACTATTGCACCAACAAAAGGAAAAAGTCCAATTGCTAGAATATCTTCTATCTTAATATCAAATTGAATAGCAATAATCAAAATAGGTATTATAGTAACAGGTATTGCTACTAGTCTCCAGTTCATCTGAATATTTTTTTAAGGAATCAAATATGAAAGTTAAGCAAATTTCTATTCATTAACTAGTCAATATGTCAAATTGGGCACAAAAAATGAATAAAATCCACTTTAAAGTAGTTTGAAATACAAGCAAAAAAAGAATCAAAGAGTTGAAAACGATTTTTGTTTCAGGTACTGCAGGTTCTGGAAAATCACTTCTTACATCAAAGTTACTTGAACATTATACGAATAGTGGGGTCTTTGCAGCTGTATTGAATTTAGATCCAGGTGTAGAAAGTATGCCATACACTTGTGATGTAGATGTCAGGGATTATGTCGACTATGTCTCAATTATGCAGCAATACGATCTTGGTCCAAATGGAGCACTGGTTATGGCAAATGATTTGATTGCATCAAAAATTGATGAGATTCAAAACGATGTAAATAAAGTAAATCCAGATTATCTAATCGTTGATACACCTGGACAAATTGAATTATTTGCATATCGTTCTAGTGGGCGATTCATTATAGAAAATCTCACATCAGAAGAGAAAGCAAGTATCTTTCTTTTTGATGGCTCTCTAATTACGTCTCCAGTAAATTTTGTGTCAATTGCATTACTAGCATCATCAATAAGATTACGATTGAATTTACCATCAATTAATGTATTAACTAAAACTGATATTATTAGAGATAAATTAAAAGAGATATTACAATGGACTACAAGTTTGAGTACATTAGAAAATGCAATAGCTAAAGAAGTTGATGGCGATACATATGCATTAACTTCAAATATTTTACGTGGATTGAATCTAAGTGGATTTGCACAAGGATTAATTCCTATTTCAAATACAACAGGTGATGGATTTATCAATCTTGAAGGTGCATTAAGCAGAATTCTCAACTTGGGTGAAGAGGTAGAAGATTGATGGTATCAAGAATTACTGTTAAAGCTCCATCATCTACTGCAAACTTAGGTCCAGGCTTTGATGTATTTGGATTAGCAGTAGATGCATTATATGATAAAGTGACATTGACTAAAACAAAGAAGGGAATTACAATAATTACTAGTGATAATATTCCAACAAATCCTGAAAACAATACAGCAGGACTAGTTGTAAAAAATATGAAGAAAAAATTTAAAATTAAAGACGGTGTTGAAATTAAAATTGAAAAAGGAGTTCCTGCAGGATTTGGGATGGGAAGTAGTGCAGCATCAGCTGCTGCAACTGCAGTAGCATTTGATAAACTATTTGGATTAAAACTGGATAAAAATACTCTAGTAGAATTTGCAGGTTCTGGAGAAAAAGCTAGTGCAGGATCAATTCACTATGATAATGTGGCTGCATCTGTGTTGGGGGGATTTGTAATTGTAAAAACTAATCCACTTGATATAATTAGAATAGAACCTCCAACAAATCTTAGAATGTGTATTGCAGTTCCAAAAATTAACGTTCCAAAAAAGAAAACCAAAGTATCAAGAGGAGTAATTCCTAAAAAAATTAAATTAACTGATAGTGTTTTGAATTTATCAAATGCATCAGGAATTGTTGCAGGATTTATGAATAAAGATTCTGAATTAATTGGAAATTCTATCAAAGATGTAATAGTTGAACCTGCAAGACAGCATTTGATACCAGGATTCCCCAAAGTTAAGGAAAATGCTCTAAAAGCAGGCGCATTTGGGGTAACAATTAGTGGAGCAGGACCATCAGTGATAGCATTTGCAAAAAAATCTTCTAATTTAAAAAAAATAGGTTTAGCAATGTCAAAAGGATTTGCAACAGCCAATACAAAATGCCAAATAATTATCTGTAAACCTAGTATAGGTGCAATTGATAAAAAAAATTATAGTTGAGAATTTATGAAAAAGGCAGTTATTGTTTTTAGTGGCGGGATAGATTCTGTTTGTGCAGTTTCATATTTGAAATCAAAATATGAGTTGTATGGTATTACATTCTCATATGGACAAAAAGCAAATATGGAAATTACTACTGCAAAATCTTTTGCTAAAAAACTTGGATTAAAACAACACAAAATCATTGATATTGGTTTTATGAAAGATTTGTACGGTGATTCTAATGTTTTAACAAGTACAAAAAAGAAAATTCCAAGTAAATTTGAATATTCAATTGTGGTTCCAATCAGAAATGCAGTTTTTTTGTCTGTTGCATCAGCATGGGCGTATACTCTAAATGCTTCACTCGTTGTGTATGGTGCTCATACAGGAGATAAACACTATCCTGATTGTAGACCTAGTTTCACAAAAAAATTAGAGGCAGCGTTTAATCAAGGAGAAATTGATGGGATTAATTCAAAATTAAGAAAAAGTATTACAATTTGGTCACCTTATCGTGAAGGGTTATCAAAACGTGATTTGTTAAAATCAGGAATAAAAATTTTGGGTGATTCAATTTTTAAAACTTGGAGTTGTTATTCAAATAAAAAATATCATTGTGGAGTATGTGAATCTTGTAATAATAGAAAAATTGCATTTAAAAAAGCTGGAATTGATGATAAAACAAAATATCTTAAATAAATCTAGTAACCGTTTCGAAGAAACTTTGTTAGAATAAAATTTCTAATTCCAACATACCAAACAAGGAAGAAAATACCTAAAATTCCTATAAACATATAATTTTGTACTTCAGGTGATAACCCTTCAATTGAATCAGTAATTTTACTAGAGGTGACTAACGAAACTGCAATTAAAATTACACATTCGATTGCATACCATGTCCATCCAGGCCATGATTCCTTTGGAATGTGAATATTTGGATGCACTCCCATAATATTTATCAAAATATTGATTATTTAATTTTTCAGTATATCACATGTAAGAATCAGATGCATGTTTTCTAATTAAAGCCAAAATGCCTTCTTTTTCTTGTGTATTTTCATAAATTCCTCTAAATGCAGATGAAGTCAAAGTTGCATCGTTTCTAACACCACGCATTTTCATACATAGATGTTCAGCATCAGCCAATACCACTACACCTTTCACTCCTTGTGCAAATAGTTCATCTGCAATATTTTTGGTTAGTCTTTCTTGAATTTGAAGTCTCTTTGAATATTTTTCAACTAGTCGTACCAATTTTGATATTCCAAAAACTCTGCCATTTGGAGAATATGCGATGTGAATTTTTCCAAAAAATGGTAACATATGGTGTTCACACATTGAATAAAATTGAATATCACGTGCAATTACTACATCAGAATCTTCAGAGAATTGTACTGCCAATTCTGAATCAGAATCATAACCACCAAAGATTTCTTTGTACATATTTGCAATTCTTTCAGGAGTCTCTCGTAATCCCTCACGGGTAGGATCTTCTCCAACTTCAATAATTAATTCTCTAACGAGTTTTTTTACACGTTCGTCATCCATTTTATAATTTCACAGAATTTTTCTAGTATTTGAACCTAATCTGATTTTTAGGCAGATAATTTATGGTGCTCCAATGAATTTGTGTAACTGCGGAACCACTTTGACATCAATATAATGTGGATATACAAGATCATACAAATCCAACAAAAGTTCCAATGATGGTTCAGATATACCATATGTAGGTTGAATGATGAATCCATCAATATTTTCTTTAGAAATAATTTTAAAAATTTGATTAATCAAGTCTTTAAAATCATTTAGTTTAGTTTTGGAACTAACAACAATTTTGATATAAGTTATTTTCTTTTCTTTTACAGAAGATTCAAGGCATTTCATAGTGTGATCAATTAATTTGTCATAATGTTTAGAGTCTACAAAATCAGAATCTTTTGTTTTGAATTCAATTTTAACAATGTCAAAAAATGGTAAAACATGATTAAATCTATCAATATCAAAACATGATGATTCAAGGTATGTAGGAATTTTTTTTTCTTGAATATGTTTTGCAAGTTGTGCAACTGCTTGATGTTGAATTAATGGATCACCGCCTGTAAAATTGACTTTGTATGTTTGTTTTTTTAATTTAGAATCAATTAGTTGATTAGCATCATCAATTGTATATTCTATTCCAGAATCAAGTGGGAGTGATTCTTTTGTATCACAATAAAAACAAGTAAAAGGACAACCAGCTAGTCTTACAAAAAGAGTTTTTGTTCCATAAAGAATCCCTTCACCTTCAACTGATGTAAATATTTCAAATAGTCTTACTTTCAAGTAAAAATACTAATTTTTTTCATTATTTATTCAATGAGTTTCTAATGCATTACAGGTTCTTTTGTGTAAAATAATCCAGAAATAAAGAACACAACACCCAAGATTCCAATAATACTTCCAAATAATTCAATTTGATTTTGTAAATTTACTTCTATTGGAGCCCACAACCAGGCCATTAAAGCGCCAACTATAATCATTGGAATTCCTACACCTACTGTTATTACTTTAGATGCCATATTCAAATTCTTTTGAAAATGTATATGAAGCTTATGTTATCTAACGAATTGAATTTTTGATTATTTTTACTAATTTGTTCAATTCTCCAAATTTTTTCTTTACATCAGAAACGTTATCTTCTGAGATTAAAGTTTCAATTTCTCTAACTAGAGAATTAGCCCTTTCAAGTTCAGGCATATTAGAATCAATTAATGGATCCTCTAAAATTTTTTGAATTTTGTTTAGTTGTTTTGAAGCAAATTCTTTAATTCTATCAGATGAAGAATGAGATGAAGATTCACTGATATTCTTTTTAATTGTATGAATAAGGGATTCCAACTGATGAATTGAATTAATCGCTGATTCGATTTCATTGGAATTTATTTGTTGACGTGCCTGAGTGAATAATTCTTCAATTTCAGAAAATTTAATTCCAGTATTATGTTTTTCAGATATTGTCTTTAACTTTTGAAAATATTTGTTTAATCTATTTAATTCACTTTGAAGATCTCTGTCAGATATATTCGATGTTGTTAATTTTTGTTCTGTTGTAGATTCAGACATCATCTTAGTAATTTGTTTAAATGATTTCATTGCTATGAGAAAATTTTCACGTGCTTGTTCTATATTATCAGGTAAAGAGTTTTCTAATGTTAATACACTTGTATGTCCTTTATCATATAGGGATTGAATATCAATAGGTATTGAATCATCAAAAGTTTTTTCTAATTGATTTATAATTTGTTTATCTGCTTGTGTAGCAATACGTAATAAAATATTGAGATCATTTTGTGCATAAACATCACTAATTGATGATACAGTCACTGTTCCAGAAATTAATACAAATATTGTAAATAATGCTAATGCTTTCATTCTTCTTCCTCCATATTCTTTCGCAGTTTTACTAAATTTTGCAAATCTTTTTTTTCAATTTCTATAACACCATTACGTTCTAATCTTTTTACTGCACGCCACATAGTGGTTCTTGGTTGTAAGAATTTTTTACGCAAATCGCTTTCAAGTGCTTGTCCTCCGTTATTAGAGATAAACTTCACTATCTCTTTATCATCTTCACGTAAATCTGGTTTTAATTTAAAAATTGTTTCAGCATCAATTGTTTCAATTTTTTGTTTTGTTTGAGTTGTATCTTGAACTTGTATTGGTTTAACAATTTTTTGTTTTGCACGAATAACTATAACTCCTATAACAATTACAATTACAACTACAATTCCACCAATTACATATGAAATATAATCAAAATTAGATATAGGAATAGTTGAATCTATAGAATCAGGTATTAGTGCAGTTGTACTGAAAAGATAATCAATTTCAGTATCACCAGCAGATAAAGTTAGTTGGTTTTGATCATTAATTATTTCCATATTAATTGGAAGGTTTGTCATACCAACTATTGCAGAATTTTTTGGTAGAAGTAATGTAAAATCAGAAGGAGCATCTAAAGAAAATGTCCAAACTCTACCTTGTTTGGATACTAAATCATGAATGTCATATTCTACAGTAATTACAGATGAACCAAATGTTTCAATTAATGCAGAATCACCTATAACATCAGTAGTGAGTAAAAATCCACTCTCACCCACGACGACAAAATTATCAATAGTATTTCCAAATAATTTAAGTTCATAATCAGTAACAAGTGGATCTACATCAATATCTGCAGAAACATGAGTAGATCCATCTGGATAAATAATTAGATCAAGTACTCTAGGAGAACTGAATGAAGACTGAATTGGCATCACCGCTGCTACAATAATCATGCTAGCTACCAAAAGAGGTATTTTGACCATTGTATCGAGGATACACTCAGTCCTTACAAAAAGCATTCCATCTTCTCGAAGAGACTCTTTCCTATGAATTGGTACGATTTCTGGATTCATTGGATCAATACCTAAGATTCATGCTCTCCACTAATCCCTGAAATCTCTTAAATTCCTGAAAAAATTGAAGTCCTTTTTCAGTAATTTGAAAGACTCTATTCCTGTCATTTTTGACAGATTCTACTAAGCCTGCTTCTACCAATTTCTCACATTTGTCTAGTACTGCATAGTGAGAAAGGTTAGCCTTTCGAGAGATTGCAGATACAATGATTCCATCACGACCACCATCAGCGGTAACGTCTAAGATATCACCCATTATGCCCATTTCGGACCTGTATTGTTGTTTTGACATGCTATAGTATAGAATCAATTAGTTAATGAGGGACATTATGAAACTCCATAGCGGAACACATAGCGGAACACTATTTCATCTTGAAAAAATCTGTATTTTTTACAAAAATGACATAATAAGGAAAAAATTAGAAAAATTCCAGGCGTAAAAATTTGATTATAGAATTGAGACTTTCTTGAAAAAATCATATTTTTCAAATTTTTAGAAAAATAACATGATTTTGAGAGTTTTTTAGAAATTTTAAAGAAATTTTGTATATAAAGAACAGAATGATTCCTCGCTGTTCCTAATCTATGATTTTGATATAATTCTGAATATGAAAAAATCCAGAAAAAGATCATTTGGAGTAATTGTAATCCTTTTGATGCTTGGTACTTCACCACTATCTGTAAGCTATTCATTTGCAGACTTGGAAGAAAATAACTCTAATCTTTTAGAAAATGAAAGATTAGGAATGATTCTTACTGAAAAAGTGGTAAATGGAAAGTTGAAAATTCAACAATATTCTCTACCTGATAAGTTTTCAGACGATGATATGAAAAGAATACCATCATTTGATGAACAGCCATCAAGTTGGGCATATGTGAATTACAAGACACTACATTCAGGAATTGTACTATACGATGGAAAAGCATCAAAAATTGGAGAAGATCAACTGAAGATTTCTACTAATATGCTAAAAGATAGTCAATTTGGGCTCGAATTACATGAAAATTCTCAAAGAAATGAGGATTCTAAAAAGGATCTAAGCTACAAAGTCATTTTTTCTGGAAATATTGTAAATTCAGATTTTGAGAGTGAGAAAATCATTTACTTTGTGAATTCAATTTTATTTCCTGAAATGACTCTAAATGAGAAATTTCTTGAATATGAGGGATTTGAAAATGATTCTTCTAATCAAGAATTAAGAAATTTCAACTGGTGAGAAATCATCATTTCTTTTTTTATTGACTAAAATCATTCACAAGGTCAGCTTTGAGATTCAAAGTAACTTTTTATTCCTATTTTAGAAAGGAAATCATAAAATGTTTGATAAATTCAAAAAAGAAGAGGGAGGAGAAATGGTAGAGGAAAGAACTGAAGAAAGATCCAATGTTACAGAATCAACAGAAACCATAGTTGAGTCTAGTCAAATTGGGATAGGAGAGTTAATGGGAAAACGTGCCAAACTTGAAGAGGCAATCGATTATGTTGGTTTAATGATTAAAAATCTCAAAGATAAGAGAACTTTACTTGAAAAAGACATTGAAGAAGAATCAGTAGATATTAAAAATCTCAAAGAAAAACTTCAAAAAGTTAGTGAGTATATTGATGAAGAGAATAGAGGGATCGGAGAACTTGCCAACAAAAGAAAGCAAGTAGAAGATGAAGCTGATCAAGTAGGTGTAATAATTAATAATTTACGAGACAAACTTTCAGGTGTTGATAAAATTATTGATGATGAAGGTAGCAGAGTTAAGAAAATTAAAGAATCTAGAGAATCATTAGATAATTAAACTAGAATTAGAGAAATTTTGTAGTAGTTGCTTCTTGTGTATCACTTGGTACTGAAGGGAACATTTCTCCTGTAGAACTTTCTGCTACAGCGGCAGCTTCTTTAAGAATACTGTCAGATTCTGCATTAGTAGTTTCATCCATTCCAAATGCTGCATCACCCGAAAAACTGTCAGTCATAAAGCCTCCAAGCATTTCTGCCATTTGACCAATTTCTTGTTCTGCTCCAGGCATTACTTTTCCAAGAGATGATTTTAGATTCTTCATCAGTCCCATTGTTGGCATAATGGCTACTACAGTATCTCCAAGATCACTACATGTAGTTAATCGTAATTCAATTTGCTCTAATGCTATTCTAGCACTACTCAAAATTTTTGTAACTTTACGTACTTCTGCTAACTCATTACCAAGTACCTTACTAGTTTGAACATCATGATTTTGTGTTGCATCTACAATTCTTTGAAATAATTTTGCATCACGTTCTTGTAAACTGGATAACATAGTATCTAATTTTTTAATTTGTGATTGTAATTTTTTAATGCCTTCTTGAACTCTTGGTTTTAATGCACCTTTAGGCTTGACAGTATCATTAATTTTTTCAGCAATACTTGATTGTGGTTGTTTTGACCATTTATTACTTAAACCAGGCATAAGTTTGATTTAAGAAAACATACTTAATTTCAAGTGTGAAAAATGGTTCACAGTATGTAAAATTTCACTAACAAAAACTAGACATTTAGAATGGGCTCATTTCAAAGGGATAGATTTTTCTAATTTAGAGTATTAGAAATTCACGTATTTATGAACAAAAAGATTTTGTTGATTCCAATAATTGTGATATTTGTGGTCATAATGATGAATTTTTCATCAGATGAGAACAATAAAAAAAATGATACTGTATTTCATATTACACTTGCAGATCCTAATCTATACGTAAATGGAATCTTTACGGATGAATTAATCCTTGAAAAAGGAGAATATATTTTCAGATTTGTTCCAAATGGAAGCAGTCCAGAAATATTATCAATATCATTAACTAATAATGCATTAAATTTTGTCGAAGACTTTCAGCTTGAAGGTATATCGCATAAAACTGAGATTTCTGAATATTTTACATGGAAATATGAAGGCAAAAAATTATTTTCGATTTCTGAAAAACAAGAAATTTCAATTGCAATCAATCCCAATGGAAATGTAATGGGTTCAGTATCTGTAGATATCATAGAAAATTAAAGGCGTCAACCCCTAACTGCAGAACACTGAGAGATTTCCTCTCTTGGTCAGGTCGTCAAACGCCTGAGTGCCTTTTTCGTTCTGCGGGGCTACGCAGTTTTAGTCGATAGAAATTATATCATTCGACATTACTTACTGTAAGAGAATTAACTATTTAATATTTTATATGAAAATTTATAATAAATCATTATTTTTTATGAAAAATTTTATTCGTAATTTCAGTATAATTGATCTATAAATTACTAATTTTCATAACAAAAACTGTTGAAGTTATCAGGAAAAATTGCATTAGTTACTGGTGGAAGTAGAGGCATAGGTTTCTCTACTGGAAAAATATTATCAGAAAATGGTGCAACAGTAGTAATTACTGGAAAAGATACTGAAAGATTAGAAAAAGCTGCTAAAAAAATTCCTAATTCTATTGCAATTGTAGCTGATATCAGAAATACAAATGATGTAAAAAATGTTGTAAGTAAAACAATTGAAAAATTTGGTAGATTAGATATTCTTGTAAATAATGCTGGAATATTTCCAAAGATAAAAAAATTACATGAAATTGATGAAAATGAATGGAATGAAGTTTTGGATGTAAATCTTACAGGACAGTTTAGATTTACAAAAGAGGCAATTCCTCATTTACAAAAAACTTCTGGTTCGATTGTAAATATTTCATCAGATGCTGGATTAAAAGCATATCAAGGATTTAATGCTGATGCATATTCTGCTTCAAAAGCTGCTTTAATTATACTAACAAAATGTTGGGCACTTGAATATTCTAAAAATAAGATTAGGGTAAATTGTATTTGTCCAGGAGTAGTTGATACAGATATGACAAAACCATTTTTAAAAACTCAAACAGATAAAGAATTTATGGATAATGAACATCCACTTGGAAGAATCGGTCAACCTGAAGAAATTGCAAAAGCAATAATGTATTTTGTATCAGATGATGCATCATGGACAACTGGTGCTGTACTTACAGTGGATGGAGGGGAATCAATTAAATGAATTCACATGAAATTAATACAACCTTTGAGGACAAAGGGTAATGAAAGATAGAAAATCAAAAGCTAAGTTGATAATTCTTTTAGGAATAATTTGGATAATCATTTCTCTACCTTTACCATGGATAGTAAATAATCCACAGGTTTCAGAATCACAGTTTAA